>Ga0307514_10001901_pt1 | contig 23012 bp, 30 predicted proteins | sample 16_EM_MG_FD_203088 | JGI IMG/M metagenome (GOLD analysis project Ga0307514, IMG submission 203088) | Populus trichocarpa ectomycorrhiza microbial communities from riparian zone in the Pacific Northwest, United States - 16_EM | ecosystem: Host-associated > Plants > Roots > Unclassified | place...
CCAGCCTCCGCACCCGATTATGAAATAATCGCAGTAACCCCGGACATGGCAGAGTTGAGTCAACGGTGTTACGACATTCGCGTTGCAGTGTTCGTTAAGGAGCAAGGTGGGTCTACTTACTGATATCGATTGTCGTATAGTGATGGCTGCGCCTAGGGTTCTCTATCGACGATGAATTCGACGAGTGATTCTTACCGGTAGCTGTTTCCGTTTGAGGTGGTTCTCACCCGAATTCAGGTGGGACAAGAATTCAACGCATCTTCTGCTGCGGTTGGTACCCTCACTCGAACCGGTGGGAACAATTCGGGTTGTTCACACTCCCAGCTACTACAAGCTAAGTCGGCTTGCCGTACTGAAAGACTATCGCCAATACTCTTTCGGAAGGGCCCTTGTTTTTGGACTTCATGACTGGGTCCGTGGCGATGCGATAAAGAGCGGCCGTAATGGTGAGGTCAAAATCCGGTCCCACTCACAAATTCCAGTCAAAGGGTTCTACGCTAAGTAGGCCCGCTACAGTTTGTCCAAGCTGAAGCACACGCTGACCGCTCCTCTTACAGGTATGGTTACATACCAGAGGTAAATCTTCCTCGAGACTAATGTGAGAGATGCTCAACGACGATCCAGGGGGATGAGTTCGATGAAGATGGTGCACCACACCAACTCATGGTCGCTACCATCAGATTGGATTAAACTACACAAAACCCCGCTGTTTCGCCTCGATTGTGCGGGTGGGAGCGGGCCGATATGGGTGCCAGGACGGTGAATTGTAGATTCTAGACAACACTACGACACAAGAAATGATCGGAATAAAATGTCAACCATATGCACTGATTCGCGCTGTCCACTCTACCATGCTCATTCTATCGTCCACAGATGTAGACGCCTTGGTGGCAGGGATCTCTCCTAATGAGCTAAGCCAACTCATGGCCATGGTGTTCAGACGCGTTTCCGAAAACTCAGGCATCGAAATGCCTCACAGATTATCCATTCGAACGGAATCCCGCTATACCCTCTTCATGCCTTCGCGCGTTGAAACTTTTGGCACCGCGGTGAAAATCGTGTCCGTCCCAACTTCCGAAAGATCGAATGGCCTACCGGCCACTACCCTCGTGGTGGACGAAGCCTCCGGGGGAGTAAAGGCCGTGGTGAACGCAAGAAACCTCACTGCCATCAGGACTGCGGCAGGTGTGTCTAATCGATTAATCACCCGTGAGACCAACTTCAGCTAGGGCGATATCAGGTTCTCTGTTGGCAACTCAACTGGCTTTGGGCCCGAGTGCATCACCACGCACCCTAGTGGTCTTTGGAGCTGGGGCTCAGATCGCCGCCCACATCACCCTGCTTCTTCGGTACTACTCTGAATCGCTCAACCGATGCATCATATACAATCGCTCGCTCAATGCCCGCGTAGAGAGACTTGTTGAATCGCTCCGACGTGACTTCGCTTCTGTGACGTTTATTCGCCGACAAATCCCGGAAGACGTGCATGGCGTCGGTGATGACGTTACTAGTCTCCAATCCGACTTGGAGAGCGCAGACATCATCTGCACGGCAACTTCATCTACCAAGGCGCTGTTTCCCAGCTTCTTAGTGCGACCCGGGACTCACCTCAACCTTGTGGGGTCTTACACTCCTCAAATGATGGAGGTCGAGACGTCATTGATCCATCGTGCGGGTCTCTTGATGGTGGATAGCAGGTCTGCCTGTATGTTGGAGGCGGGGGAGCTTATCGCTGCTGGGCTGCGCCGTGAAGACATGCGTGAGGTTGGAGAACTTGTTGGAACGGACACGGGGGTTCCTCCTCCCGATTTGACTGGTGATAGGGTTACCATATTCAAGTCAGTTGGGTTAGGTGTTCAGGATGTTGCTATCGCGAAGTTGGTGGTTGACTTGGCCGAGAGAAGGGGAATCGGTTGCAACCTGCATTCATACGACGACTGTAATATGTAATACTCACAGCCGGTGTACAAATAGCTGTACTCCTGAGACGTGCAGAGTAGATACAGAGGACAAAGAGACAGGCGGCCAAGTGGATTCGACGCCACTCCGGCATTCCGGCGGATGGTTCCCTATCTACTTGCTAGTCCTAGTCAGCTTCCAGTGTGTCTCCCACTTTTTTGTTTTTTCTCTCAAGGTTTTCTGTCCGTTCTTTCCGTCTTACGTTCAACTTTGCTATTCACACCGAGCGGAGAGCCGGTGACAGCTCAAGCCCCTTTCGTCTGGAACTTCCTTCTGTTCCGTTGGAGATCCGGGGTCTGGGTGTTTGTATGGCCCACTGATTTTGGACTACTTTTCAACACTCCATCCTGGAAATTTTCCTTCTAGACCCGAACAGTCATGTCCAACCCCTCCTCCCCACCTCAGGACGTACCCACATGCCGATCGGAGTCTGAGGAACTCGTCCACAACAGCGATACGCCTCCGTACGGTGTACATAGGCCATCTTTTCGTGGATTGAACCAGAGTGATGGAATACTCGCCTCCCCTCGCGACGTGGTTGGAAATATATTGTCATCTAACCTCGGCGGTTCCCCGCTAAGTCGTGCTGGGTATGACATTGAGCGCAATCATGCTCTAATCTTGCTCACTTGACCATCCCACGTTCAGGCTCCTTCAATACGGCCATCACCTTCATTCAACTTCTTCCGCGCCGAGACCGACTTCCATCTCCCATTCGCAAGATGATATCAGAACACACACGATGCAGTTGTCAAACGTGGCTGTCTCCTCTTCAAAAAAAGGCCACCCCGAGCCCTTGTCAACTCCCTCACCTTATGAACAGTCCCCTAGCTACACTGCAGAATCCCAAACCCCCAAGATGTCTTCCACCATGGCTCAGTATCAGCCTTCTCTCGGAAACATATCTTCCTCGTTCAAGTCTATGCGGATTGAATCTCTCAACCCAAATCTAGTCCCTCAGTATCAGACCGCTACGCCGTCGGGCATATCGCTTCTCCTGGCAAATCGTCGTGCAGAACCACTCAGTCCGGGCTCTCGAGAACCGGGCCAATCTGGCTCGCTGGAATCATCTCAGCCCCGCAACGAACCTATTGATCTCAGCGCTTCTCCCCAAACGCCCGGCCCTAAGAGTCCTTCGCTTTCAGAGGAAACCCCGTTGCTAGCTCACAACCTTGTTCCCCAAACCTCGTACTCGAATGCAGAAGCTGGCCTGCCCGAACTGCCCTCAAAGTCAAAGTTCAGGACCAGGTTGGTTTCCGCTTCGCGGGACTTGTTGGTGACATGCGTCTACTCGTTGCCCGCCGTGCTGTTGGGCGTATTACTTAACATACTGGACGGCGTATCCTGTAAGCTTTCTCGAGAATACCTTGTGATCACATCTCTTACGACTAGCATTGGGTCAGATGGTTTGATTATATTTCCCACCTCGGGTATATTTGCCGACATCGGAGGTCTAGGTGTCTCCATGTTTTTTGTATCGTGAGGGTCACATTCTAGCCCTTCAGGGCATCTGGTTTGACGTCCTATAGAACTGTCATAGCTCAGCTGGTCTATTCACTCGGTGGGAGTGGTTTCGCTGGCGCCAATGGGAGCATGATGATCGAAGTGGTGGTATGATACAATCACATGGTTCATTACCCCGTTGCTCAGTGTCTATTTGCTTACAGCCGTTCTTCCATATCATCGCGACATCGTTGGCCAGCGAAATCGGGGAGAATCGACCGCATGAAGTCATCGCAACCACACTCGCTGCCTTCGCCTTCTCGTCAATTTTAACAGGTCTAACGTTCTTTCTCCTCGGTGCCTTACAGCTCGGTGTCCTAATCGGTTTCTTCCCCCGGCATATCCTGATAGGGTGCATCGGGGGCGTTGGTGTCTTCCTCATTATCACCGGGTCCGTGGAACTTGACCATATTGAGTCGAATGCTGATGGATGTTCCTTCAGGCTCGCAGTTAGCACTGGACTCGAGGACGAGAATTTCTCGCTGTCTTACAGCATGTTCAAATGGTTGTTCCTCAACCTCCACAACGTTGTACTATGGCTACCCGCCTTTTGCCTTGCAGTTCTCCTGAGGGTCATCACACATAAATATCACCATCAGCTCATCTTTCCTGCATGTGAGTCATGCATCGAAAGCGCAAATGCTCTGTGCTCAACCCTCTCAGATTTTATCGTTATTCCAATCATATTTTACATTGTCGTCGGTATCTGTCGATTCAACCTCGGGGAATTGCGAAAGGCCGGTTGGCTCTTCACTACTGGGGGTTCGAAAGACCCTTGGTACAAATTTTACACTCTCTTTGGTTCGTTCGTTCGAGTCAGGCCCAGGTTCAGTCCAAGTTAACGTTTGTCTAGACTTCAAAGCAATCCAGTGGGGCCCCTTTTGGAGCACTCTTCCTACCCAACTGGCATTGTGCGGGCGATTCATCCCTCCAGTCATCCTATCACTCAATGTCTTCTAGGCTCTTCTTCAACGTTCTCCATCCACCCCTCAATGTTCCAGCCCTATGCAAGTGTTCAGTTAATCGTATCCATAGCTCCGATCTGACCTACTTTCTCCAGCTGTCTCTTTGGATGAGGACGTCGACACAAATAAGGAGCTCATTGCTCACGGCTACTCCAACCTATTCGCCGGGATGTTGGGCACTGTGTACGCACCCGTTCGGGGCACCCCATTTTCAACCGCTCACCTCTCAGTTCTGTAGACCGAATTACCTTGTATACGTCAATACCCTGCTGTTAGCATTCCACCTGGCCTCGCTCAACCACCAAGCTCTGACCCGTTTATTAGGTTCTACCGTGTTGGTGGCACCACGCGTGTGGCAGGGTTAATGCTCGCCGGGGCCACCGCGTTGCTTCTCGTTATTGGGACGGGTCCTATCTCGTACATTCGTGAGTGCCAGGCTCCTACCGTCGGTACGGTAACTCACTTTGCCATTCAAGCTGTGATGCTCGTTGGTGCCTTGATCTTCGTGCTGGGGATCGATCTTGTTAAGGAGGCTCTCTGGGACACGAGAAACCGGGTCAACAAGCTAGAATACCTCACAATCGTTTCAATCATGATCACCATGACGGTCTGGGACTTCGTGTTTGGGGTACTTTTTGGCATCATCGCAAGTTGTGAGTTTATGTAGAAACCGGAAGGTACATAGACTTTGTCTCATCCCCCTTAGGCTTCTTCTTTGTGGTCCAAAACTCTCAGCAGAACAGCATCCGCGCACTCCACACCGGCGAGACTGCCATGTCAACCGTCCGACGACCTAGTGCTCACAGAGCCTACCTCCGAGAGGTATCAAAACAGACCACCGTTGTTCGACTTCAGGGTTTCCTTTTTTTCGGCACAATCACAAATGTCGAAGAATCAATCCGAAGCCTGGTTGAGGGTAATTCGTGGACAAAAAATCCGATCAGGTTCTTGATAGTGGACTTATTGCTGGTGTATGGAGTGGACATGTCTGCCGCGGAAGCTTTTGTTCGACTCCAACGGTTACTTTCGTCCAAAATGGTCGTACTCGTGTTCTGCGGATTCCGCATGGATTCCACCGTCGGGAAATCATTGAGTAACGTGGGGCTCTTCAACATGGAACATGTTGAATGTTTCGAAACGTACAATGATGTAATGGAGTGTAAGGATTCTTTTTTTCTCCCACTTAACGCAGCCTCATGTACATTCGTCAGGGAGCGAAAACATGTACCTGCGTGCTTGGTTCTCCTCGCAGAAGGAAGAGTCTACATCCCCCCTGGGTTTGTATTGATCTAGAACATTCGTGCGACGAACGCGCTGACGGATAGTTCCAGTACTGCCTGGCCGACAGAGTGGTATGTCGCTTGATCCGATTGCCCTGGCGAGCTCGCCAAGGCGATCCTACCTACACGATGTTGGACGACGGACATTTGGAATAGGTCAAGTGATATTCGGGAATGTTTTGCGTGTTCGGTACTTATCGACCCCAGCAGATTTATCGTCGCCCCCAGGGTCTCCGGAACAACTAGGGCGAGAACCCGCAAACACACTGGCCAAAGCGTTTTCATATGATTCAGAATTCGATTCAGAACAGTTCAAGTCTCTAGTCGATTACCTCGAACGCCAGACTCTACCAGAAGGCCACGTCTTGTTCAAACAGGGAGACATCCCAGACGCTTTGTACATAATCGAATCTGGAGTGTTGAGAGCGCTGTACCGCTTCGCGGAGCATTCCCCTGCTGTCGAGGAGTCTATGGTACCGGGTACATTAGCTGGTGAATTGACCGGCCTTTCCGGGCTGGAAAGGAACGCAACGGTCTCGGTGGAACGGGATGCAGTGGTGTGGAAGCTGAGCCGCGAAAAATTGGGGTTGTTGGAAAAAGAACGGCCGAAGCTCGCTCGAGTTGTCACAAGGCTCGTCATGAGAGGTAATTGAAGCCGCTAGCGTTCACATCGCACATGACATTTTGCTGATCTTTTCCGCAGCGGCGAAGGTTGACTACGATATTTTGTTGTCAGCTTTGGCAACCAAATGATTTACCGAAGGGCAGGTGGACATGTAACAAAATTTTGGGAGTATTGAACCCTCTCGAAAATACGCGTAGACATCACCCTTTTGGATTAGTACGCATTCGTGAGAAGATAGCATGCATCTCCTACTTACTCACTAGTGCGTGCGACTTGAGTCATCGTCTCTCCCGGGAAGTGTAAGCGTTATCGTAAACTCAGATTTTATCAGATTGGGACGGATGTAGTACATAACCAAGATACAACAGAACTCAACCAATAGGAAAGAGTGCGGAAGCCAGAGCTTAATTTGAAACTTAGAACTTATATTCGGTGAACGGATGCGCGTTGGCACTGTGTGGTTCCGAGATGGCGTCCTGGAAATCGACGCGAGTGTCCTTTTGAGTCGGTCGCATTTGCAGGTCGTAGTCGAATGCGGGAACGGTAGGCTCCTTCCGGCTCATGAGCTTCTTACTGTATTGAGAAAGCGCTGGTGATCAGCAAAAGTACCGAGTTTCGAAACGCTGAATTTAAGAACTCACATCCAAACGGGAGCGATTCCGCCGGGGGGCTTGACCCACGGCTCCGCCTTATCGTATGTGGGAGGAGAAATCCTTCCCCCGGAAACCTTACGGAGGACCCAAGGTATAGAGTTCAACAAAATGTAGGAGGAAATACCAGCGATAAGGCCATAAGCAATGCTATTGATGGTGTAGGTTGGTGATGATGACGGGCAGAGAGCGGAGGGACGAAGGTAGAAGATGGTTCCTATCAGTAATCACAGATCAACCGATTGAAAGGATGCGAGCTCAACTTGAATGATAATGGGGTTATGATTATGGTCAAAAACGCAGGCACGCAGTCACCCGTGTAGCTCCAATTGATCTCGCGGACGCTAAAGGATAGAAAAATAAAATAAAACGACAATGAGCAATAGTGTAGTCGCGTTCTGTGTGGAAGCCGAGAGGAGACTACGACCCACTTTCTGATCATCAAAGATCCTACAATGACGAGGGCGCCACCAGTAGCCCACGATGGGATGGAGGCAAATATCGGGGCTAAAAAGACCGAGACGATGAACATCAGACCTATCACGATGGCCGTGATGCCTGTTTTTCCACCCTCTGAACCGAAAGTGTCAGCTTTACCAAGAAAAAAGGGCCGAAAAGGCCATCTGGAGCAATACGCACCCACGATACCGGTGGCTGATTCAATGTACGCAGTCACCGGCGAAGTTCCAAAAAGAGAACCAATTGTGATCGTGATCGCGTCGACACAGTATGCCACTGTTGACCCCTCGAAATCGTGTGTAATGGGATCTCGGAGGCCCGCAAACTTCGCCATGGAGTACAGGGTGCTGTTCAGAACCTTGAGACATGTGCTCTCAATGTATCAGGAATGAGAGAGCGTACCCGGTCGTATCTAGAGACACCGGACGTCAGATGTAACCTTGGGAAATGTCACGTGCCCACTCACCGAGAATATCCACGTAGAGCATGGTGACCAAAGCATACCATACCCTCCCTTTTCCATAGGAACCGTACTAAGAGGGCAGTCAAGAACAGATCTTCTCGCGTAGGTTGTACACTCACGTCGATGATGTTGAGCATTCTACGAAGGGGTTTGAAAGCTACGACTTTCTTGAAGTAGTCGAATGCTGCATCTCCTTGGTCTGTGTAGGGAAATAACGTAACCGGGGTCGACCTGGGCCAGCTAATGATGGAAACCAAGAGAATCCCAAACAATATCGCGCCTCTGATGCGGTACATCATCAGCAATACCGTGAAGATGCTTCAAGTACACATGAGTAAGGCCACGAGACGACATAACTTTAGACTCACCCTCCGGCGAAGATTCCGACCCACATGGTAGGGTTTTGCATAATATGGCTTTTGCAGTATCCGGGTAAACCCTCGGCGTAATCTTGACAAGGGACTTAGCCGTGCGTCGCGATCATCGGGTTGCGTGACTTACATTCTGCTTTGCAACCACCCAATCCCACAAAAGTAGCGGTGTTGCCCCCAATGACTCCCAATCCGGATGGTGCTTCTGCGCGTCAGTATGCGTACTAAGATACAGAAGAGACCGATAGCTCACAAAGGCCAACAAACGCGATAAACAACCCAATTCCAGCTCCCACGGCCATGACGAGCGACTGAGGCATCATGCGCGCCAACCACTGTCTAAGTCCGAGTACAGACAAGACGAAGAAGATAATCCTATGGTAGGTACCCCAGATAGTGGTCAGCCAGGTTGATCCCTTGCCGATTACCCAACAAGCTTACCCTTCCAAGAACACCGCTGCCATTGCCTCCCGATATGTTATCGAGCCTGAGCCATGGAATCCGACAATCGAGTAAGCCAGCTACTCTCAAATCGTATTCGTGAGAAGTGTCATTAGACCGATCATGTGTACTGCCACTCACGTATGCATTTACGCCGAGTCCTGGGGCCAAGCCAACAGGTAGGTTCGCGATGAGACCCATAGTGAAAGATGCAAGCCCAGATATGGCAGCAGTGGTAGTTATCAACTCATGGCGCACATCTTCCACGCAGGCGAGATAGTCTGGGTCCGTGACACAGAGGTCACTCGTCGGACAAACGCAGGTACCTCCAGAATCAGATAGAACGGACGCGTTCACAGATATCTATCGCGCCGTGGTCAGCTGTATCACATGTTGCTTGAACTGGTCACCGACAATGTATGCCATTGCGGCCTATAGTAATATGGCTCGGTTTAGCAAAGTCGTCTCGTGAACCACAAAGAAGACCCACCCAGGTCGTGAGGCCAGCGCGAAGTTCGGTCTAGGGAGGCTAAGATTATACTCTGATAGTAGGTTTCATCACAACTCTACTCACCAGGAAACGAGAGCCTACTCTCTCTTTGGGGTGTCCGCATCCTTCTAAACGGAACCAGGTACCAACGGGAGACAACGCAACAGCTGCGTTGATCCTGTCAACAATACTTACAGACATGGTGGTGGCTTCAGCTCAAAGCTTGAGGTGTAATGACAGTAAACGAACGAGCGAGGTGAGGATTGAGGAGAAAAAGAAAGATAGGTGGGTGAGGCCAAGAAAGTACATTGGATTCATCCTATATGCGGCCAGGGTCTGGTTACGCAAATGTTGGAAATCACCAGGGACGTTAAGCATAATATTAGGCGTTAGAACGTTCAATACAACGGGCTAAACAGCTAACCGCATGTTTCCCTTTTAGCCGCGGGGCCGAAGGTCCTATTGGTGATCAAGGTTCGCTTGGCGACTCCCAGTACAGCAACAATTGCCGCTCCATCTTCCGGGAATCATGGAGGTACGGTTCATGCGAAACTCGTGTGGCACACAACGAAGAGAGCATATGTCTATGAATTCTCTGGCGCCAAATCCGCATCAAAATAGCAACGAAATCCCGACGCAGCGTCATTGCTTCGGCTTCGAGAACATCCACCTCGCCCATCCGAAGGCGGAAGTTCGTTCTTCCCGTTGTCGGGGTATTGGACGCAGGTGAATGGAGCCATTCGGATCGCGCCCGGGCCGGTTTGCTGGGGGTCTAGGAACGCAATCGTCGTCTTCGTAGGGTGCTTTACGCTTGGAGCGGCGTTCGAGTACTACTTGATACAGATCTTCTGGTGAGGGGGGTGGTGCGAGAGGTTTCGAATCTGATTGGTCGAGGGATTCCCAGTGTGACACAACCGCACCATCAGAATCTTTGATACACGGAGGAGGTGTGGCGATGGAAGTAGTCGGAAGAGGTATACTCCCGGTCACTCGTTGGGAGACTGATGCCTCTTCCGCAACGGATAACGCCTGGGCAGTGGATGCATGACTGATTATATTCCTTCAGAGTTCGCCATGAGAAATCTCGTGCTTTGAGTGTCAGACGAGGTTCAAAACTCACTGCAACATCCTCTCTTGGACGTTTTCCGATATTCGAGCGATATCCGTCAGATCCCGTTGAAGGCGCAGGAGGCACCGGCGGCGAGGATCCAGAAGTGGATCCGATGACACCAGCTCGCCGACATTGGTGAGGGCCTCCTCGACGGCGTAATGGATGCCTTGGATGAGCATTACATCCTGGGCGATTTGGTGGTAGATGGACCTCGGTGGTGCATCGTACGACAACCGGGCGTTCGGGGTGGTATCGAGTAGTGCCAGCGAAGCTCTGAGGGATTGGATGGACATTTTCACGGTGTGCTGAGGGTAGAAGATGGATCTCCTCGTATTTCCAGGTTATATAGTCGTTTCTCGTCATCGCCAAAGGACCGGCCGCACGTGGCGGGGATGGTGGCCATGACCGCCATGCGGAGAATGGCAAGCAAGGTTGATAGATGATCAAAAATAGTTCTGACAGCCACGGCCACCATCCATGATCTCCTCGTCCGCGACTAGCCACGACGACCTTAACTCGTCAGTGTCGTTGATGACGTTGTTCAGGACTAGGAGGGCGGAACCCAGTATTGCCGATTACCCCTGAAAGAAGAGATAAAAACCGTCGAAAAAACGCATCTCCTGTCTTCTCAACCTTTCTTCTCGACCTTCTCCTGGAGAGAACTTCAAAGTCACCCCCTTCGCATTCTTTTTCCACCATGAGGATTGCATCTGGTTCTGCTCTTTTCGTCGCTTGCCTCGTCGTCGCTAGCTCGGCCAATAGCAAATCTGAAAACACTTCAGTCACTCTACCCCCTCAGAGAGACGGTCGAAGGGTTGCCTCCCTCGGGAATCCTAAGAAACGAGGACTCTATGGTAAGCAGTTACGTTTATCGAGGAAGTCAAGCGTCTTGATACACTGATCCAATACAGGCGATCTTTCCATCGATGGTGCTGCAGAGAACGTGCAACTGCGCGAGGTCACCCCTGTTCTTGATCGACTCTCCTCTCATTCGGAATCAACAGAGTGTACATCAGATCGTCCTCAAGACCCCCTCGAGGACTTCTTTCACAACTCCACCGGCAATTCATCCAAATCCCTGGAAGACTCGTGTACAAGTGCTGCACCCGCACCGCCTTCAGAGCACCAGAAAGCGGGTCGGGTCCGCTCTGGTCAGTTCGCGTTTCCTTCAGACGTGCACTCGCTGGAGCCTGCCACGGGCGTGCACGTGTACCCTCCCTTGTACTCTGGTCCGCCCAACACACCCCTGATGGGTTCTGCCGCATTCACTCTTACAAGCCCTCCGCTCTCCCGGACCTTGGCACACTGCTCGACCTCCCTATCTATCTGGTGCTCCGAGAACCAGAAGACGGCGCGCTTGGCGGACCCGCCTGAGATCTGTGCGAAATCACCGACGACTCCCGATCACGAATGTGCTTCCCCTCTGCGTTTATCTGGCAGGCCACTCATGGTGTCAAGAGTAGACCAAGCTGAGGGGACATGCAAATGCCATGAAGGAGTGGATAGCTGGGTTGGGACGCATATCGCTGACGGTGGCTGGGTGTCTAATCTCGTACAGACTCTGTCCAGTTGACGATAGAAATAGTACTGGTACTTTTCGCGTTCCGTCCTATTCTCGACGTGAAGGTTGCTCACGATCTCGATGGGTGTTACGGGACTGATCGCGCGGTGCGCCTAAGTGGTCCGTCCGCGTCTATAAACGAAGGCCGTGTGAGTTGGCAAGGTTGGGGAATTCCGAATATCTGCGCAGATGGACTTGAGTAACCTGTCAGGCCTGGGTTCCAATATTGAATCCGTGAGAATGCAAGTAAGGACGTGCTCCACCTCCCTGGGGTGGTTAGATCATGGGGGCTAGGGTGGAATTGGTCATGGGCATTGGGCAAGTCGAGTATCCAATAGCTCCGTGGGAGTGAACATGCATGCCGGCATTGTCCAGCCGCAGAGTGTTGCCATATGCCACGGTTGCCAAGCCTGCATCGGTACATTTCTATTTCCGAGGCTCGGGGGTTCGTTCATCCAATGGACATGTAGACGTCCTCGGTTTCATCGACCGGCGACAGCAAGTATGGGCGGTGGCTTCTTCCAGCTTTTACCTCACGACTGCCCTCGTAACATAATATGGATATGATGGAAATTCCGTTGTGCGGATCCAAGTGCTTGTCAGAGGTTCGCGAGGTGAGAAGTGACGGTGGTCTCACCTCCGAGTGACCCGTTGCTGGTTGTCCTCTCACTCGTTGGCTGGGGAGCCAGGCACGTGCTGACGAATATGTGACGCCCTTTCCGTGGTCGAGCGATCCATTTGATGATGATGAAAAATTTTAACCTTTTGAATAACCTACGTCGATTCTGATCATGAACCCTGTCGGGATCGACGGTTAGTACAGTATCCTGGTAATAACCGCGTAGATAAGTCGAACGACAGTAAATCACATGAGGCCAACTCACTCCTCGCTTACGGGCCAAAGGGTGGACGGTCGGACCAAACGTCCGTAGTTTCCGTAGCACCTGATATCTATTATCCGAGGTCTGGGAACCCATGTCATGTATCGAGCATGACGGCAACACCTGAGCACTGCAACCAGAATGAATCGCAGCGTCGTTAACGTAACGAAACGGTCATGTGTGCGGGGCTGCTTCACACGACAGGTCTCAGGCAGGACGGCATTGTTTCACATGTGGCCGTCCACAGATCTCTCTGCGAAGATGGGTGCAAGCTGGCGATTCCCTACCGCCCGATGCCGATTCGGATGGGTGCACCAGGGTACGGCTAACCTGTCTGGGGGCGTTAAAAAGGTCCGAGATGGAACCAAGCTGGCCACAGACATGTTGGATGACTGATGGGAAATCCTCGTGGGGCACTAAGCCTCCAGTGGGGATTGGACCGGTGCCCTGATACGAGTAGACTCGTTACATACAGGCAATCATATGCCCCGCGCACTTTCCACGCAGACACGAAACGGCTGGAGATCCGTCCATCAAATCTGATCGAGGATGTATGCGATGTTGCACCGGGCCGAGAGCCCGTGTCAAGTAACTACGGCGATTACACTGTGCGACAGCGAGTATCTAAGAGGGGGTGGGGGGTACGTGGACGTCGAGCGCAGCAGTGGGCCCATTGGACCGCGTACTGTTGAATGACAAGATCAGCCAGACGACTGGAAACGGGAGGGGACACAGGAGAGGCTGTTGTTTGGCATTGTTTTGTTTTAACCCATAAAAGGTAGTCAGCGGTGGCGGAAGAGTCAGGGCACGTAAATATCCGGGGCTTGGTCTAGTTGGGTACATAACGCCCTCCTCCTTTCTCTAATCCACGCCCCTATCGACTTTGCCGTCGTCCCGTCTCCCCGCCTCCTCAGGCCCGCCCTCTCCTCGTTTCCCTCGTGCTTTAAGCACTCACCTCCCCCTATAAAAAAACATGTCTGCTGCCCAACCGATCACCTTCCTCTCGCAAGACAACCAAAATCAGCCAGCTTCATCCACCTCCCACCTAAACGACATCGTCATGGACTCATTCACGAACAGTCCATTTAATCCTGCTTCTTATACCCGAAAGTTCCTCGAATCTCCCCAGACTTGGAAGGCTGGCTCGTTTGGCAGTAGATTCTACCCTGGTTGCTCCCCCGGTCAGCTGCTCGGTCCGTTAGAGTGAGTATTTCTCCCCCTCCACATTCGCTTTCGCATCAAGCCCTACTGTTGCGGCGGTTCACGGCACCCTCATGAACTATATCATGATCCGCCCCGTTCGATGGTGACATGGCCCATACCCCGGCGCTTCATCCAAGGCGCTGGGAATCCCTTTCTCATTCATTTCCTGCCTCTTCAAAGGATGACCAGTGAACCACGTCCTCCCTTACGTCCCTCGACCTCGGACCGTCGGGTCTATCGATCCACTTCTCCACTCTCATTACCTTAGCGGCACCCATCCGCGCGATTTCGTGATCATGACGATCCCCAATGGGGTTCGTCTATACAAGCTCGGCTTCGGCCAGGCTTTGACCTCAGTTTTACGTTTACTCTCCAAACACGTGCATCACTGGAAATTCCCTTGCCAGGCGACCAAGTGTATCCTTTCTCACTTGCTCTGCATCGATTCAAGGGATTGCTTCTGGGTTCATCTATTGGTCGCCGGCTGTCTTGCCGTGGCCTTATATATACAGTCACATCTCCCTAGAACTTTTCTCTAACCTCTCCCTCTTTCCCTTCCAGCCCAACAGACTTCAAGACCACCCGCCTCAGCTCAAGCATAGAGAGCGACAGAGGCTCCTTGTTAAACGCCCTCAACATCGTCGGAAGAGAGGAAGACATGGTCGGTCCTGGTCTTGGCGCCTACCTGCTTCTTGACTCACTTCTCCCGCCCACAGTGCCGTGATTACACGTGTTGTGGTCTTCAACTGAACGACCTTCATGCACTCGTCGAACACTTCGAGGAGTGCCACGTTGTCGTTTGGGACCCTCGTACCGGTACCTACAACACCCCAATCATCCCATATCCTACAAATCAGCCCGGTCCCGGATACTACCCGCCCCAAGGCCCTTTTGATCCCGATGATATGGAGATGGAGATGGACCACAGCAGCGGTCCTTCTTCGAGCGGATCGTCCCCCCCTGATACTCCCGTCCACACGCCCTTGATGCCATATCCTACAATCTCCGCGTTCGACACTACCACCGTCCTTCCAAGCCGTTCGGGGTTATCCGTGAACGCCTTTTCTTCGGCGTCCCGACGGAACAAGCGTGGTGTTGAACAGACCGAGGTCCTTTCCGCTTACGCTCGTGCAAAGGAGTATGCTATGGCCCTAGCCAGTGCTGACGACCAGGAGGGCATCGTAATCAATGGAAGGAGCGGTACTGTCACCCCAGCGCTACTCCTTTCCTCTGCCGCCACCACCCCTGCCAACAGCCCTGATGGTTCAAGAGTCAACTCTCCGACGCCGAGCTCGCCCACCTACGTTCCAGGCAACCTCACCGCTACCTTGACATCTTCCCACTCAACACTGCGGGCGAGCCTCGTCTCGTCTACCGTTTCTCGCCCCGCCAGTTCCTTACTGGTGTCTAAACCGTTCAAGTGCCCTAAGCCTAATTGCAACAAGTCTTACAAGCAGGCCAACGGGTTGAAGTACCACATGACACACGGGTCTTGTAACTTTACCCCCTGCAAGGAAGGCGAGATGTTGAAGGAAGGCATGAGCGACAGTGAGGTCAGGGAAATCGAAAAGAGGCTTCGTCCCTACGCTTGTGGTGTTGGCGATTGTGCAAGAAGGTACAAGAACATGAACGGTCTTAGGTATCACTACCAGCACAGTGGCGAACACGGGGCCCTCGGGCTGGCGCTCCTCGCCAGTGGCCAACACGAGTGCCTGATCGGAAAGCGAACGAGCACCCTCAGCGCAGCACGCCAGCAACAGCAACAGCAGCAACAGGAGGCCCACGTTATTTCTCATCACCCCTCTCCCACCGACCTCTCCCACCAAAATTTCTACCAACCCTCTCACGTCACCATGCAACCTCAGCAGGCTCAGCCGTTCACGATGACGATGTGGGGGTCGGTGAATCACCCTTAATCACCAAGTCGAGCAGGACACTATCGACCCAAAATATTTATCTCCCCTCGCTCATGTAGTAGTTTGAAGGCATGAAGGTCATTGTATAATCTTCAAGTACCCACTACCGCTATTCTCATTCAGCCTCTGTTGTCATTTCCTGCGACTCCCCTAGATGTCTTTATTCTGGTCAATCGTTTTCCTTGTGGTGTCCTGTCCTGTCTCCATCCCCCCCAGGCTCATTCCATTTCTTTCCGAACTGTAGCCCCTCCCTTCCGTCACTCCGTCACGACCCCGATTTCCGAACCTGAGCCTCTCCCTTGCCCTCACACGTGAGCTGTAATTTTCCCTCGTCCTCCACTGTTTCCATAAACTTCGACTTTCCTTTCTTTCCCTCTGTTGTAATACGTTCTGTGATCGGGATTCTTATCTTGTGTCTCCCCTCACAACGGTGGTGTTGTTTTTCGTAGGTTTGAGCCCTGTGATTCTCCCTATCCTCTCTTAGACTCTGTCTGCATTAGAGGTCGTGTGTATCCCGTCGTCCAATCGCTTGCTCTCCAATAAAAAAACGGGAATCACATCTTCCTTGAATTACACTTCGAGATGCGGTTTCAAGTCGGTAGAAGTAGGAGTGAACACTAGATTGAGGCTAAGGTATAACATGATGGGAACAGGACGATATGTTAACCCGGTCCAAGACGAACACGAATGGTACATGTATTAATGCGGGGGGCTTCAGTTGTCCGGAGGTTTGCTATTATTGCTTCAGGATCGGGCGTCCGCCTTGATGCCATGGGTTTTGTTCCTCCAATACATCGTCCCATTCTCTGAAGCTCGCGTGCTTCGGATGATGCGGACCCATCACCGACCAATTGACCGGTCGTTTCAACTCGGAGGGCATTTGTGTGTGGTCTGTGACGACGTAGCCCTCCCAAACGGCGCGATCGTAACGCAAGACCTGCCAAGGGTCCCCTCGTCGTGGGCCTTTCGGCTGGGCTTTAGCGGGAGGCGGAGCTCCTTGATGGATTTGGCTCGTGTTACGGCTGTGCTCCTGGGTGCCACCTGCTTCATATTCATCTCCGTCTTCACCGATTTGTACCTCGCCACCATTGTCACCGCCCACCTGACCTCCTTGGTCTGGCCCCGGCCCGTGGTTGTAACCACCACCTTTGTCGGAGGGGGATAAATAACCGCCATTGTATTGTCCCGGCTTATTCTCATCTTCGGCTTCCGAAGGTTGATAGCCGGGGACAGCGGGCTTGTAAACGGGGTGTATGTCGCATCGATCTTTGGGACCGAATCGCGGTTTGGGAGGGGGAGGTATGTGGAATGAACTAGAAGGGAAGGGTAACGTGTAGCTATCTTCAGCCACGAGCCCTCGACCCTTGCCCTTGCCCTTGGGAGATGGACTCGAGGGAGTAGCACTCGTTTCACGACTCTCAATCCTGGGGCGTTTTGGGCAGGGTTCGTGACCACCGGCTCGGAAATCCTCTTCATCCGCATACTCAAGTTCATCCTCATATTCATCCCGAGTGCGCTTTTGGATAGGACTGAATGGACGTCGATCAGAAAACACTGGCTATAAGAATCTCCGATGGATTCAAGGAACCCACCTAGGGGGGACCGGTGCGAAGGGTGAAGGGGGTAACTGGACACCAGCTGCACGGGCTCGGGCGATTGCTTTCATCGCCTCTTCTTCCTTCTCGTCGTCCTTGGTGAAAATCCACTCTTCGTTCCAATCGAGTTCCCATGCTTCCTTAGCCATCCTTTCACTGTCAAACACCACTTGTCTTACCAGGCTGCGACAACCAGTCAAGGCGGTAAATTCGTCGATAAACCTCTGCATATTTTCGTGTGCAGCGTCGATTTGTGGGGTGAGGGTGGTAAGTTGCCATAGCACTTGCTTCGCCTCAGCCTCAGCCTCGGCGAGTATTTGTTCGATCATCTTATGGTTAGATAAGGCGATGGCATATCGCTCGCGGATAACGGCTTCCTTGCCAGCTTGTGTCATATCGGGAGTGAACTCCAGGTCAAAGAGCTTGTCGTCGATGATTATGTGAGAAGGTTTGGGCCGACTTTCCACGGCTTCCTGACGCTCTTCGAGAGCGGATTTGAGGTTACTGAGATCGTCGGCGACATTGGAACCTAATGCGGGAGATACGGGAGGGGGTAGGTCCATACGGCTTGCTTTCCTGATGAACTCCTCTTTGGTCATTTTCTGCAGGCTACCGCGGTCGTCTGCTCCCCGATCCTGGGGGGTTGACCCCTTCTCAGCTGGGGTAACACGACTGCCATAAGAATGGGCATAAGCAGGAGAGAGCAGAGGAACAAACATCGGGAAGGCGCTGGACCGTCGATGGAGGGAAGCGGGGTTACAAGGGCGGGCGAGAGGTCTTGATAGCGGTCAGTAGAGCTCAGCTAATGGCTACTTGCAACCCACCATGGTTGAAAACTTCAGAGGGCATGGAATGGGAGGGGTTGGGAAGTGGGCTGAGTTTCGCTTGTGGATGCTCAGCAAGTGGATTAGGATGTTCGTAGGTTGGTGTCATGCTCGAAGTGGCCACAGGTTGATCCATTACCAACGGGTCTTCACGGCATACTGGGGTGCGCCTAGGTTCCTCGCCCGGCTGGTGCTGTTTCCCAGTGGTTTCCTCTGTTTGGCCAAAGCGCCCCTCAGGCGGGAAGGGGCGACCGATCCAGCTTTTCGCTCTGCGAAATCTGGCCAGATTTTGCCTATACGTGAATCCAGTATAGGGTTTGTGGTCGAGGAACTCCTCATCACACTCTTGCTGTGTGCGCACGATCTTATGTGCGAAAAGGTGCGGCGTGTTTATGGGATATCTCTTTGGATGGCGCGGCCTGAGCTTGAAGATTAGGTCTAGCAGTTCATCGACGGTTCCACTTTCAATGACATCTGCAGGGACATTGTACGCCTAGAGGACAGGCCAACGGGATGAGGATACCCGCCATACCCGAGTGGCACGCGCTTATCTTACCTTGGCGTACGCGCGAATGTCCGGGAGGGATAACTGGGTCATCTTGGCTCTTGTCATGGGCTGGAAGTTCTGAAGAATCGTCATTGCTGCAGGAGAAGAGGCGAAGAAATGATGAGGGGGTGTTGGTGGTTGCGCAGAAAGAAGGTGGATTGGTCAAAGCTTGGGACACCCTTATCCAAGCCGTGCCCCGTCAATCCACGGTTGATCCCGTGATGATCGTGCGTGGGTTGAGGACCCATTGTTTGCTGATGGAAAGCTCTCCCTTCTGCATTGTGCGCTGGAGTTACCTGCCGAATAGGTCTCAATGGCACAACTTCTGCGCGTCTGGTGTTAGATATGGCATCACTGGGACAACTCATATTTGAATCGCGGGTAGAAAAACAGGCACAACGGACACAACAAATAGACGTGGTATTATTCGCTGAGCACCAGTGACTCTGGCTTGGACCTCACCTCCGTATTTCGCAACAAGGGTTCTGCTTGAGCCCTATCACACCAACACGGTCAGAGGCTTGATCAACTCCGCCGTAAAAAGTAAAACGCACCCAAATTTCACCTTCAGGAGTTCATCCAACAGTTCTTCCTTCTGTTCGTACCAGTGGTTCTGCTCGGCCCTCGCGGCCCGTAGTTCCTCTATCAAACATTCATGCTCTTGCAGCGCATGTTTGTGCTTTGCCTTGATGATCAGATATCGTACCATGGCAGGCGAACGTCCCATAATCAAACCCGTCAGCGGATCGCGTAGCTCCCACAAATGCAAGGGGATACCCTCAGATTCGGGATCATTTGGGTTGGAAACGGGTGAACGAGGGACCTGATCGTCATCATCGTATGGTGTGGGTTCTTTCCCCTGGGGTTGGGATAACGGTGGGACGCCCCAGGGATTCGTGGTGACAACGTGCTGGCCGTGTCGAACGATTGGCCGAGGGACATCAGGCTCGTCAGGCTTTAATTTTCTCCCAGGTACAAATCTTGAAACGAGCACAGGGTTTGCCGAGTTGGTAACAACGCTCGCACTGTTTCCTGGCGCGTTGCCTGCTCCATTATGTGTGCTCCCTCGACCTGGTGCAGGGGGTTCCATACCATGAATCTGGCGCATATGCTTCGCCAATGCGTCTGACCGAGAGAATGACTTGTCGCACTCTGTTCAATTCCGTGAGCGGGCGCAGATCGGAACAAAGCGCCATGACTTGGGGGCGCACCTGGTCGCGGGCAGTTGAATGGCTTTTCGCCAGTGTGGGACCGAAGATGTGAGATGAGAGCAAACCGAGAAGTCTGTGAGATTCCTCTACGCGAGCAAGAGGACCATTCGCAGTAGTAATTCGACTTGTGGGTTCCGACATGGTCTAGTTAGGGGCGCAGCTCAATGAACTTGTGGTTCGACGAGTAGATCATCAACGTACCGGTATGAAGATGGTCAATCAGAGTTTTTAGGGACGCAAATTCACGGATGCACCCTTCCCACTGACACTTGACCGTGTCGAGCTGTTTGTTTTGCACCGCATCAGCACCCAGCGCGGGGTCGTCGATCGCCCCCATCGCTGGCGAGCCGGGAATGAGTTCGCCGGTTTCATCATACTCGGGTAGAGAAGAGTGGGAGGACACGGGGGAGGAAGCTGGAGAGAGCGAAGGACTGTAAGGTTCCAATACTGGTGTCTGTGCCATGGCCACACGAGGCGGACCGCAAAGAGGAGTATCCGTGAGAACTTGAGACACCACGTTCTCTTCCTCAACCTCTCAGTCTCGACGATGTCCACGCCGTTTACGAATTATACACCCTCGACTTCTTTCCAGACACCAACTCCAGCGCCAAAGAACAGGGGAGGAGCGAGTGCGGGGTCAAAACGCGGTAGGAAACCAAAGGGATTCGCGACCCCTGCCACGCCCACTCCAGATTCCCCCGCACCATCGACATTTAACCTTCAGCCAGTTGCTGGACCATCTATACCGACTACACTAACATGGCAGAGCACCATCGTACCCCCAAGCCCCCAGACTACGACCACTTCGGGGACTGGATTGCTCAATCTTCCGGGGACAACATCCACGACTGCACTGCACCCCACCCCCGTCGCATCAATGATCACAGTACAGGTTCCGGCGGAAGATGACGAAGATGAGATGCTACCGGCCATGGCTGACGATGATTACTCGGCTCAACTATCGTTCCAGAGTCAATCCAAGGATAATCTGAAGTGCGTTTCCTGAGGCCATCAGGGCTCGAATGTACCTTCGGACTTACTGTGACGTTGAAAAGGGTGCTCATGGAGAGCTTTACACCAGAGCAATACGATCGATTTGAAGCTTCACGTCGACATGCATTACCCAAACAAGCCGTCAGGAAGGTTGGATGAAATTTCGCAACAAGTTCGACGCGTCATTGATCAACCCATTTTACCAGCTAATCCAGCAAACATTGGGTCAACAAGTATCTCAACCCGTTGCGCAAATAGTCGCAGGTTTCTCGAAGGTGTTCGTCGGGGAAATCATAGAAAGAGGTGAGTCGGAAGTATTGTCAATGGGCAGTATTGACCATCCTCCAGCGTGCGCTGTGCAGGCTCGGAGGGGCGAGACAGGACCCCTGTCGCCGGATCACTTACGCGAGGCCTACGTGATCTATCAGCATGAGTTTGGGCGTGTGGGTGCAGCAAGATCGCTGCGTTCAAAGAGGTTATTCGTGCGGTAAATACACGAGACCGTCTCTACGGACTTTATATTTGTAGAGATGGATTGTTCGTTCCTCGGTAGAACCCAACGTGGTATGTAGATCAAGAGACGGATTACATTAGTACAACGGTATGTCTACGGTGCATGAGCAGGTCATGAGTTGGAGAGATTGGTGGGTTCAACAAGAGCAGCCCTCCTGAGATTGAGGCTCGTTCGAGTTGAGATTGATGTTGCCTGGCATGAAATCCTCATTTGCCCTGGTCCTGTTCCCGCCTGCGGAACCGCCAGTGGGCTGACCAGTTACCGGGGCCCAAAGCTCGGGAGTGTCGATGATCTTCTCCGCCACCTCCTTAAATGCTTCGCTAACTCCGACCGCAGTCTTTGCCGATGTTTCGATAAAAAGAGAGTTCATACGACGAGCGAAAGCCTCGCCTTCATGTGTTGGCACTTGTCGTGAGAATTCCTGCACGAGTGATGAGAAGAGGTGGAGTAGAGGTGGCGGACGACGGACCTTGTCGACCTTGTTTCCAACAATAATCTTGACAACGGACTCGGAAACATAAGTCTCAAGTTCGCTGTACCACCGGGGGAGGGCCTCAAAGGTCTCCCTGTTGGAAACATCGTACACTAGGTCAAGATCGAAGCATTTGAGCCCGGATGCAGCAGTCGCACAGGGGGCGAGAACATACCCAGAATAACGCCCTGCGCTCCGCGATAATAGGAAGACGTGATGGTTCGAAAACGCTCCTGGCCGGCGGTGTCCTGCATACACGCAAAGCCTCAGTGGGATGGGCGCAACATTTAGCTATGCGGAGATCCATACCCAGATGCTGAGTTTGACCTTCTTCCCCTTGACCTCCATCTTATGTACCTGAAAGGGTCGGACAATAAGCCACCGGTGCATTAGAAGTCAATAGAACGGGGGTTTATCGACTGACACGGAAATCGACGCCAATCGTGGCACTCGCCTCGTCTTCAGGCAACCACTGCTCGTCGGAGAATCGCATAAGGAGACTGCTCTTGCCTACGGAAGAGTTTCCGATCAGGAGCAGCTTGCAGTTGATGATTGAGCTTGTGGCAGCCATCGACGAGGATGAGGGGATGGTGGTGCACTGAGCAGATGTCCTCGGCTCCTTCGGACCTTCCCTATGGCGTAGTACCACTGGGTTCGTGGCGAGCACGTGAGCGCTCGGCTGATCAGCGTCACCATTCCTTGCATGAGATGGGCTCGTCCGTGTGTTAGGTACCTTGCTCTCAAACTCCAGTTTACGAACGAGTTGTCAAATCTTCACGCGTCCCGAAAAAACTGTCGAAATTCTGAACATGTTGGTGTAAATAGACCGTTAAAGCATCGAGGGGGGGCCAAAACAGAAAGTACGGAAACACAACGATTAATTTACATCTAACAAATGATATATCATAGGGAACACGTGTGACAACGCGTCTAGTACTGGCAAGCCTTGGGGAGCTGGAAATCGTTGGTTCGGATTCC
>Ga0307514_10001902_pt1 | contig 22998 bp, 21 predicted proteins | sample 16_EM_MG_FD_203088 | JGI IMG/M metagenome (GOLD analysis project Ga0307514, IMG submission 203088) | Populus trichocarpa ectomycorrhiza microbial communities from riparian zone in the Pacific Northwest, United States - 16_EM | ecosystem: Host-associated > Plants > Roots > Unclassified | place...
CTCCAAAAAAAAAAAAAAAGCTGTGAGAGGTTGTGCAGCTAAGGAAATGCAATTCCACATGACACGGTTTATGCATATAGGAGATATGAACTGGGTTCAGGGTAACCATATCTCGATCACACCGGATTAATTCCAGGGAATTTCCGAATCTAATCTGGTGTGTCGCTGTAAAAGATACAGGATACCACCGGAAAATACTTGGTTATGCATGGATTAATTCATGGTGCTTGCCCTCAGTACCAGTTGTTAAAAGGGAAGGCGACCCTCAGACAATCCACCAGCACGAGCACGAGTGTTAGTCATGCATGGAGCACCATTGAAGTTTAAGCCTGGAATGATACGGAGGTGGATCGAAGGGGATAACAAGCATATAGAAATTCTGGGAATACGATGGCTGTTGAGAGAGGAGCGTCGGGGAAAGTCAGCATCGTCCCTAGTTATCTAACTGAAGGATATGATTGAAGTTGGGGCACTGCGGATGGGTAGGAGGTTTTTCCGCACCACATTTTATGACTGGACCGTTGATATGGGGCTTGTGTCGTTTTTATTCACCCGCGGGGGGTTTGTGTTTGTCTGCGATGTGTTCACCTGCAATATTCACCTGCGATATTCGTTCATGTGTTTTTCCCTCTTCCGGGGGGTATCTGGTCATGTACGTAGATACAGGAGCAGAGACTGGCTCCGGGGTGGGGTAGCCTACATATAGGTGTGGTCTCTCGTCAGAGGCTAGATAGTCTGAATATGAGTAATGATTTGCTAATTATAAAAAAAAAATGAGCAGACCGATCGCGAGAACAGGGGTGGTGACAGACTCTCATGTACAACACGCATGGATATCATGGTAGCTCTGCTCATTGTTCTTGAGATTGGGTATGTAGAGTTGGTGCGAGGGGGGTAGGTAATTCGTCATGTTTATCTGGTAGATTCAATTGTCTACCTCTAGATCTGTTTAATTTAGCATTTATTGTAATTGCAGTGATACAAAAAGCACATTGGTCTATACCTGCAGTCAACGTAGGTCTGAGTGCCCAGTGGGATTGCGAATTCCACTCAAGACAGGGTTTCTACTCGCACTAGTTTTCGTCATATCTCAACCATCGCTGGGCTAAATAGGGTAAACTTTTGGGGGTATAAAATACGTGTGTGGTGTTGCCTGTGGTGAAATGTGTAGAAAAATGCATAGTTGGATAGGAGTGGTTTTTGCAGGAAATGTATTGAGTGTAGATTGTTAGATTCTTGGTTTCAGATAGTATCGAAAGCCTAAGTATAAAGTATAGTGAATCTCTTTACATGAGGGTATTGCTGGCTATGGGAAAGGGGGGGGGAGTTCCTCTAGGTATTTATTAGAACTCCTACCGACTCTTATATAAGTGAATTATATGAGGAAATGAGAGAGGCGGTGTTCGAGTTCATATAGCTATAGGGGTTCAGTCTCATAGTATAATTTCAAGATTCGAATTCCGCCGTCGCGTCATTGCTCACGCAGAATAATGGAGGACCTTTCCAGGGATCATGAGGGGAGGGTTATTTTCTAGCAGGTATATATCACAACGACCATAATATATACTGCCATGGGGGAGTAGTAGATCATATAGGATTAGGCGACGCTATACCCTTAGATTGCATACTCAGTAGAGATGAACATTTACCCAGCATACAGATATTTCGAATGTCAGCAATGCATATACAGTTACATGAAAGGAAAGAAAAGGATCGACACATGAATATACGTAAGAGCAGGCTCAGGAAATCATGCTACCGTCAGTCAAAAAGTCATATCCACCCACGAGCTACACAAACAATGAAACAACAACTAAAGATGCAATGGCACATGACGGAATTTCGTATAGCAAGAATTGCGGACCGCGGTTGGTGCCCATATATGCACTACTCCCCAGAGTTGGTAGCCAATATTCACCTGCAGCTGGGGTTCCCAACCTAGGTCGCGAGCTATGGCGGGTCAAGCACGGTCTTCCTATTTGTATTTTCCCAATCGGTTGTCGCACTGTGATCCAGCAGCAGTTGCACAATTTCTGTCACAGGCCTGAGATGCATGATGCAGCACAGAATTGTACCAGCTGTGAGCGACATCCGATTTAGATCTGTACTTGTTCCTCAGTCCAACAGCAGCTTCGGGACCTTGGTATGGAGGGACCAGCCACCACTAGTTGCTAAATGAAGTGCAGTCTACTTGCTGTCGGTCGTGGCGTCAATGGCTGTACCCCACTCCAACAGTACCTTAATGGTCTCACGATGGCCATTTCTAGCCGCTAAATGAAGTGCAGTCCACTTGTCATTGGTCGTGGCATCAATGGCGGCACCCCTCTCCAACAGCATCTTAACGGTCTCAAGTTGGCCATTGTGAGCTGCGCAATGAAGTGCAGTCCACTTCTTGTTGGTCGTGGCATCAATGGCGGCACCCATCTCCAACAGCATCTTAACGGTCTTAGGATGGTTATTGTACGCTGCAAGATGAAGTGCAGTTGACTTGTCGTCGGTCGTGGCATCAATGGCGGCACCCCTCTCCAACAGCATCTTAACGGTCTCAGGATGGCCATGGTTAGCTGCGCAATGAAGAGCTGTCCACTTGTATTCGGTCATGGTATCAATTTCAATGCCCCTGCCCCACAGCAACTTTGCAATCTCGGTATCGCCATCACGGGCTGCAGTGGGGAGCGTGGTACAGGTCCCGTTTTTGGCCATAGCATCAATGTTTGCGCCCTTGTCTAGCTTGAGTATCTGCCCCAGCTGTGTCTGTATCCCAACAAGTTGTGCCCTCTGCTGTGCAAGCTGGCAGCTGAATATTTACCAAACCTTAGTTTCAACTTAAGCCAATATATAGAGGGGATCAGCAGAGAGTGGATATAAGGAGAAGAGAAATATACATACTTTGCAAGGGAAGAATTGAACGTAGTAAGGAGGGCAAGATTCGAGCGGAGTTTGTCCCTCAACCTAACTGAATCCGCCCGGTATTTTTTCAGCAGAGTGTCCAGTTCCTCCATAGTGGTTTTTAACCCATGATACAAAATCGTTAGATTATCCGTGTCCTTTGTGCTTAATGAACCGGTAGGGGTATTCTGAAGCTGGTCTTTGACTTGTGCAAATACAACATGAAGTGACAAAATCTCCTGTGAGAAATTCCGAAATTGCTCGGGGGCATCTGTATATGCAACGTACACATCCCACACCAACTTGCCGACCCCGAGGAAATCTCCTACTACTTCGAACTCGAAACTCATGGTGGCGCTGGGATAGTTGCGATTTGAGATATCCCGAGTTCAGACTTGGTATTCTTGCGGAATACGAAGCGGGATGTTCTCAGGGGTAGTAATTGGGTTCTTTCTCCGGAGTACGAAGCGGAGATGTGAACAACTGTAAAACTACTGGCAAACTGACATGGGTGGGGCGGGGCTGAGGGATGACGCACATGCATGCATTATGGATCTAAGTCTTTGATTTGGGTGTTCAATTTGGAACAAATGGGGTGCTGACTATTAGGCAAGCAATGTTTGATCTGCAGGCAATGGCAAGGCTTCTTTATATATATTCACGTTCCAAAAACGTGAACGTTAACACGTTAGGGTACTGTAACAGTCAGGGATCGACACTCAACATGTGCAGATGCATCAGTGCACAGGCTGGTGGAGCGAGAAAATGATGTGCAACAAAAAATGAAACCAAAAAATGACGACAAGCACAGTAATACGAATGGTTTGGCCTAGGTGTCGGGTCACCTTAGGTCGATGCGAGTACAGTTTTTTTTGAAAAAGAGAAAGATGTCGGGAGTGCAAAAATAGGAGGCTTCTCCTGCCTTGGTCGCACAATTTATTAGTTGTATTGGCAGCGCAGGTTTAGAGTCTGGGGACAAGAGCAGTAGCAGGGACTTCGTTAATTTTGCGCTAGCGTTGCGTGTCATTTGAGGGATGCTGGTAGAAACCTTAAAATAGCGATCATCTAACTTAAATTATACATAGAGCTGCGCCTCATGCATGCAGGTGTAGCCATAATTGGGATACTTGTTGAAGATTTCGGTTTGGTCCTGGTACTAAGTGTCCAGGATGTATGCGCACATGTATGGAGTACAGTATGTACAGTACCCAGCTGCATGCCAAAATCTATCGGTCGAACGCAAGGTGAACTGTATGTACATCAACACAACTTTCTGCCATTTCGCTCCAAGTTGTTAACAACGCAAACAACACTACATATCCTGCGATATAAGTTCAATACGCACACGCAAGGTATGTCATTCTATTTCGTATGTACACAGTTATAATTGGTATCCTAACATTGAATACGCCTTAGTATTCCGGATAATACACATTATGGAGCCAGCTAGCCTCACAATCGGGGTTGTCGGACTTGCCGGACAGTTAACTAAGGCCGCGATGGACTGCTACAAAATTTTCGATAATATCAGGGATGTGGGTTCCAGCTACGATACAATTCTACATGGGCTACGCACGCAGGGACTTCTTCTGAAGAGATGGGAGGAGGCTTGGGGGTTCGGAGATGGCTCCAATCAGCAGCGGCTTCCGTCTGGAGACTACAGGTACAGATATGCAACTGCAAGTTTGGCAAGAATAGTTGTGGTATTTTCTAGTGCCAAGAAGCTGCAAGAGAGATATGGGATTGTGGTGGAGAAAGAATCGCTTTTCGAGAAAACTGGAGGGAAGGAACGGACGCCACGGCTTCGGGATCGATTAGCAGCACCAATTCCGATTAGGTTGCGGTCAAAATCCCCAGGTCCAAGCACAAGTAGGAGCCAAACACCAACCCTTGGTCTGACCAACGATGACCAGCACATTTTAGAGAACCCTCAAGTACTGGCAGACACAAATATTCTCCCAGGGCTTGATGATGAGATCAAGTCCATGACCCAGGCAATGAACCGAGTACAGCAATCCTTACCTGTTTATCTCAAACTCCGCTGGGTTATTTCAGACAATGCAAAGCTAGAGGAGCTATTGAAAAACTTGACTACTCTCAATAATGGACTTTTTCAAGTACTCCCAGCATCAGAAAGCACCCTAGCACATCCAGCTCATCTCCACCGATTTCAACAATATTTAAAACCAACACTCTTATTCGATATTCCTTTTTTCCTGAATGTTGGAGAAAATTCTGACTTCATCGGAAGAGAATACCTCCTTGAGAACTTGAAGCAGGAGATAGAAAAAGGCAGAGATAGGCTGAATATCATTGTACGCTACGGTACCGGAGGTATGGGAAAGACACAACTTGCACTAAAGTATGTCTACCAGCAGTATCGGAACTACTCCTCAGTCTTTTTTGTCAATGCGGCTAGTATTCAGACGACTATACTTGGATTTATTGAGATAATGCGGCGGCTTGTTTGGCGGCATGGACAGATCTCCGACGACTATGTACAAATCGGTCGGTTGTTAGATATGGCGGGAAAACTGGATCCAGGGGGATGCTTTACAGTCACATCCGAGCCCGAGGAGCAGCATGTTGTGCGCGCAGTTAAGCAGTGGTTTGCAGCATTTGGAAATACAAACTGGCTGCTTGTATTTGATAACCTCGATGACCCTGACCTAGTTGATATCGAGAAGTACATTCCATCATGCAGTCACGGCACAGTAATAATTACAAGCAGACGACGTGATTGTGTACAGCAAGGCCGAAGAGGGTTGGAAGTGCAGCAAATGCACTATCTGGAGTCGATACAATTGCTGCTTAGTGCGTGTTCAATTTCTAAGTTTGAGGATCTGGTACCTCTCGGTAAGTAAAGCTTATCACTGTTGATCCCTATTACATCTCTCATCATGGATACCTAAACTGATAATATACACCTAGAACAAACTGCTGCCAATACTATAGTACAAGAGTTGGGATATCTCCCACTTGCCTTGAGTCAGGCTGGGGCATATATCCATATATCTCAGTATTCACTGAGCCGATATCTAACAGAATACCAAACCAAAGCGGGCTATCTACTGAGCCAGGGGTGGACAGTGAGACGGCATGATAGATCAGTGTTTGCTACATGGGAGATATCGTTTAGGGCAATTCAGGAAACAAGCCCAAAGGCAGCAGAGCTGTTGCTGGTCTGTGGGTTTTTTGACCATAAAGACATCCAGGAAGAACTTCTACGACGTGGTCTAAAGTTGGAAGAACACGGTATGCATATATTAGAATATTTGTGAAGACCTTGCTAATAATCTAGGGATAGATCATACCTTAGAAGAATCAATTCGGGTATTGTTTTCATACTCTCTACTGAAGCGAGGCAGCAGTGATGACAGCTTTAGTATCCATCCTTTAGTCCATTCTTGGGCTAGGCTTCGACTAAAGTCTGAGCCGGAGAAGGAAATCGAAAAAGCTAGGGAGGCTTTCGAAATAATTGCATCAGGGTTGAGCAAGTCCGACGAGCGAAGCACGGCGGACTGGGTATTTGAGCAGCAGGTTATGCCACATATCAACGCAGTGATGAAACATATACCATCACAATACCTAGCATTAGGTACCACCAAAATAGGGTATGAGGCGTGTACATTAGGCGATATATTTTACAGACATGGGCGGTACAAGCAGGCAGTGGAGTTATATGAGCGAGCATTGGTTGGAAGGGAGAAGGTGCTTGGGGTAGACCATCCGAATACTCTCAGTACAGTCAATAGTATGGCATCTGTATTCCGCAAGCAAGGGCAGTATCAGAAAGCACTGGATTGGTATGAGCGAGCATTGGTTGGAAGGGAGAAGGCACTTGGGGTAGACCATCCAGATACTCTCACTACAGTCCATAGTATGGCATCCGTATTCGACAAGCAGGGACAGTATGAGAAAGCGCTGGAGTGGTATGAGCGAGCATTGGCTGGAACGGAGAAGGCACTTGGGGTAGACCATCCAGATACTCTCACTACAGTCAGTTGTTTGGCATCAGGATTCTACAAGCAAGGACAGTATGAGAAAGCGCTGGAGTGGTATGAGCGAGCGTTGGCTGGGTATGAGAAGGCACTTGGGGTAGACCATCCAGATACTCTCACTACAGTCCATAATATGGCATCTGTATTCCGCAAGCAAGGACAGTATGGGAAAGCACTGGAGTGGTATGAGCGAGCATTGGTTGGAAGAGAGAAGGCACTTGGGGTAGACCATCCAGATACTCTCACTACAGTCCATAGTATGGCATCCGTATTCGACAAGCAGGGACAGTATGAGAAAGCGCTGGAGTGGTATGAGCGAGCATTGGCCGGAACGGAGAAGGCACTTGGGTTAGACCATCCAGATACTCTCACTACAGTCAATTGTTTGGCATCAGTATTCTCCAAGCAGGGACAGTATGAGAAAGCGCTGGAGTGGTATGAGCGAGCATTGGCTGGAACGGAGAAGGCACTTGGGGCAGACCATCCACATACTCTCACTACAGTCCATAGTATGGCATCCGTATTCGACAAGCAGGGACAGTATGAGAAAGCGCTGGAGTGGTATGAGCGAGCATTGGCTGGGTATGAGAAGGCACTTGGGGTAGACCATCCACATACTCTCACTACAGTCCATAGTATGGCATCAGTGTTCGACAAGCAAGGACAGCATGAGAAAGCGCTGGAGTTGTATCAGCGAGCATTGGGTGGGAGGGAGAAGGCATTGGGGGTAAACCACCCATACACACAAGATGCACTCAGTAGCCTCATCAATCTTTACCAAAGTGCGGGGCAAACCGAACAGGCTCAGAGCCTACAGGCGCGTTTGTATGCGCCAAAGAGCCCTCGCAACTAAATTAACAAAGTACGCTGTCTGCGGGGGAAACCGAGTTCAGTTTGATAACCTAACTTTTCTAGGATTGTGTGTTTTTGTTTTTTATGACCTCACGAATTTTCTCTGTACAGTAATAGTCTATTACCAACTAGTTACTAGTCCTTAGGGGTGTGGTGATTGCAATTGCGGGGAGAGGGCACACGAGGGGATGCATGTAAGGAAGACATAAGTCCGTTGCAACGTACTTATTTCTCCCATACATTTAGCTAAGTTGACCACCGGGAAGGACATCATTTTCGCATATTTTACTAGGATCATGTATAGGTAGCAACGCAACATGTATGGAGGATTTCATAATATCTGATTGTGATTTATCTAATACTTCTTTGTTATTTCTGACGCTCTAGGAAAGAGTTATGTCAAAGTTATTTCACAGTTATTTCATAATAGGTCAGAATCATATCAAACTTATGTCGGAACCCGAGTGCCTATAAAAGGCCCCGGTGTCGCCGCTGAAATTTTGAATTTTCTTTCTTCAGATCATTTCGATAGTAACAACTTCAATACAAGAGATCAACCAGTTAATTATTCGTCCCTCCGGGACACTTACCCTCATAACTCGTTTATCTCACCAACACTTTAATCTTGATATTCCTAAGTATATGACTTATTACTAAGTCCTTAGAAATACAAGACCAACAACTTCACAATGCAGGTATTTGTCAAGTACACTTCTAGCGGGGATAGGTGGTAGAGTATTTGCTACAACATTGGTTTTGATTTTGCTAATCTGGCAGAGGGTGGGATGCAAGTTTTTACTGGCAAAAATCGTCTCAGACACGAGGATTTGTTTTTTTAATTTTTTTCAATTAATCATTAATCGCATTTGTCCTATCTAGCAGCTCCCGGACATACCGGGTGGCCTCTCTCTTCCACAAGGGCCAGTCCCTGCCCCCTATGAGGATTTGTTCGAGATGGTGTTGGTTTGTGAAGCCGCGCCGCCCTCGGACCTTAGTCCAGGGGATTGGGGGGTTGGATTGGGTGTTTCTTTCCTGTTTCTTTTCCGTGGCGGTGTGCGTCGAGAGGCGTGTTGGCAGTCGGAAGAGGAGATAGGGCCTCACCCCTATCCCGAACTACCACCACAAGACCCGCTAGGAACACTACTACCCTGTCATGCCCTAACGCCGAAATCGTTTCCCACCCCAAAGAGAACATGCATATAGTTAATTGAAGGCACACTTGCCAGTAGAGAGGCACCGGAAGAGAAAGGGGATGGGGAGCAGAAAAATGAGTCAAAATTAGGGTGCTTGAGGTATGGGTTGCGGTGGAGAGAAAGTTGTTGATGTAGGTAGAGAGGGGGGGAGGAGGCAGAGACCGGCCCTGAGGTTACTAGCAGGTGCGGTCTCTATTAGAATGGTAATCCTAAGGCGTGGGATAAAGTGGGGTATATGGGATATCGTGGGATAATGTGGGATAATGTGGGGTATGTAAGATAATGTGGGGTATGTGGGGTAACGTAGGATACAACGTGGGATACCGTGGGATGAGATTGGAAGCTCTGTGTAGAATGGATGGGTTTATATAGCGAGTCGATTCCTCCGTAGTTTCTTTCTTTTATATCATCGATTATCATTCTTCATTCCCGTCTTCACTCTTCGCACAAGAGAGCAAGTGAACTGACGGACGGACTTCTTTATGTCTCTCATCATAGTCTACATAGACGGAATACGAGTAGTGATTCTCCCCCGCCCAAAAATAGCTGCTTTTGGTGATCGTGGTGGTGGTGCTTGCCTCACCCGCATCTCAAATATCGTCTTGCCCCGTTACCAGAATCACCATGGGGTGATGAATACCCATGGAGCCTGCCTTTTGCTCAGCATACCACCATCACCACCATGAGCAAGCACAGCGGCGGCTGCCGCAGGAAGAGCTTTCTGTTCTTCCACCCCCCATGTTGGAATAGGCAACCCTGCACCGTGGGGCGCCGAGGGATATCGTGGAAATAATCTGCAATGGAAAATGACAAAGGATGGCAAAGCCTGGGGCGTGAAGCGTGGGGCCCGGCATGGAGCGCTGGTTTTTGTATACAGGCTTTTTTTCTTCCATAGTTTCCCTTTAATTCCTTATCATCAGCGGACATAACATATGGGCCCGGTACCCTCTGCATTACCCGCTCCCCCACCCTTCTCCTACCCCTCGTGCTGCTTGCCCATCGCCCTCCACGAGAGATCCGTACTCTCCACTATCGTACGCATCTCCAGATCTATCCCTGCCCCGTAGAGAACCCCCGGTGACCACCCGCGGCACCATATAGAGGGTACCACCGCGGATGGTACCAAACTAGGATGGCTAGCGCCCATAACCTGGGGGTGGGGCTGCTGCTGGAGGGCGCTGACGGTTCAGAGGACAGAGTTGAAGCTGCCATGCGGAAGGAGGCTATAGATAAAGCTTAGCGAATACCGTATTCACCTGCGAGGTCAGGCTCTAAGCCTCGTCGCTCACTGCTGCAACCTCCGACCGACTATATCGGGGTATTCAAAGTTAAATTTGAACAGTACAAGTGACGGCGGGGGTTTTGCGCGGTTTGAGCGGTTTTAAGTTTGAATACCGCTTTTTGAAACCGGGGGTTTTTGGGATCGCTTATCGACATCGACATGAGGAAGCTTCCCCATGCTGAGTCAGTGAACTTACTAGCCGGTAGTGGAGGGTGGTGTGTACCTAGTCTGGTTGGTGTGGTGTGTTGAGCACGTGGGCAAAATCGGGAACGGGAGCCATCTCATTCCCTTCGGGGGGAAGGCGTACCTAAGTACAGACCCCCCCCCAAAAAAAATATCCCCTGATAGACCTTGTCGGGACCTGTATGTACATGCATACCGTGCCGCACGCTGCGGCTCACATGGCCTGAAACGCGCGCTAAAAACCGTGTCCAATAACATGCGGTGATAGATATAGGAATAGAATCAGCACGTCTGCTACCTATAGCTCATAGAAAATGAGAAGAAACACAGGATCTAATACTTGGTATACCACCCGCCTGCCTTAATCACTGCCGCCACTCTTTCTGGTATAAAAAAGATCCCGGAATCTCATTCCAAATCTCTTCCAAACATGTTGCTAGGCTCCGGTTTACAACCTCTGGTCCCCCATGCGTGTAAATAATATCAGGGTATTTTTGATATAGGCGGCGTTTGATCTCAACCCAAAAATGCTCGATGGGGTTGCGATCAGGAGAGTAGGGAGGGTGATCACTAACGTCAAAACCAAGCTTATCTAAAGCGGTGATAACCTTAGCAGTATGAACTGGTAAGTTATCATGTTGGAAGAGAGGGTCTAAAATTCCCTTTGCATACATCTCTTCACAGACTCGGAAGAGATGATTCTTAACAATCTTGTAGGCTTTTGCATTGTTGAGTCCTTCCAATAGAGCTGTAAAACCTCCTGATGGGAGCCCCCAAGACGGCCGCAAACCATGACAGTAATATCACGTGTGACTGTATATATTAATTAGTAGATGTATTATTTGATGATGCTGGCATTATAACATACCTTTGGGGTACCACACACTTGGTAAATACTCCTCGCCAGCTGAAGGAAATACTTAACCAGTGCTTGCTGTCTTACACTTTCCCACGGTGCATTCATCACTCCAAATGACCCCTTCAAAATCTTCTGCAGTCCAAGGTTTTCTTTTGATTTCCCAAGCAAGTCGCTTCGCTGCAACTTCTGTATCAAGTGGTAGACGCTTTCTTGCCCTCCATTTCCGAATTCCTTTGCCACGAAGCAGTGTATGAAGCTTCATAGTTGACAACTGTAGTTCCGGAACTAATGTTGGACAAGTGCTTTGAGGGTTTTTGGGTTTTTCTTTCACAAATTTTGCAACTGCTTCTTCTTGTTCTGGTGTCATGCTTTGGGGACGTCCACTACGGGAGGCATACCTATCAAAATCCGATTAGTATCTCTTCATATCAAGCAGACCTTACTACTAATTTTCCCCGAGTTTGATATCTTCGCAAAAAACCATTCACAGTGCCCCGTCTCCCAACAGCAGCTGCAATATCAGTAATTGACAAATTGCATTCCCAGTAAGCAATGATTTTGCCTTCTCAAGATCTGACATTTCACGACGCTGGCAAGTTGGTGGAGTATTACCTAGCTGAAATTGCTAGTATTGTCAGGGTCCAAGTCTGCTGGCCTGAGTCTGCTCGTCTGTTGGCAAAGATGATTGTCCATATCTTCACTGACCCCGCTTTTACAGCGAGCTCATTAGATGTATTGGTCTGAGATTCATCAAATCTATGGGTATTTGCGCTCGGCTGGCTGGCCAATAGCCGCGACATGTACGTGCACTGATTCCTGCGTGGCTGAATCTCGAAGACTTTTCGCATGGCACCGTATGCAAATAGGACACCCCAATTTAGAGTTACGAGACACTGCTATTTCAATTTAATAGAAAACAAAGTGACAATACAACGAACCCTGAGTGCAATCTGGGTGAATACCTAATCTTGTGCCCAATGCCGTGAATACATGCTTCATAAACAGATTATTTCAGAGGACTTGTAAGCTATACGAAGATGTATGCAATTAGTCAGGAGTGGGATTTGAATTAATGAGTGGGTACTGGGTGCTACATACTTGCTTCCCTCATGATGAGGGCAGTTTTGTTGGTGATTGGAGGTCTGTCAGAGGATGCTGATGAGGTTAGTAAAGTTGATCATGAAGGAGTGCGAAACAGACTTAAGAGGAGTGCTATTGAGGAGACGCTAGGATTGACTACAGTTGTGCTAGCAGTCTGTAGTCCATCGCCATACTCTAGATGGCATGAATGCAATTAATGATTCTTCAAATGAAAAAAAAAAGTTGGAGGGGGGCAGTCTGGTTGGTGGAGGGGCAGCGGTTGCATGGTAGAGGGCAGAAGATATTAGTCTGGGTTGGAGTTAGGTCTTAGGTATTGGGTGTACCGGTGCTGAGAACCCGTCAAGAAGCTCGTATAGTTAACAGACACTATGAAACAGATATTCGATTAGTACTTCATTTTGAGTGTAATAAGTACTACAGTGAACGCGCGTTATAAGCAACTCCTGGGGACCGGGAAAAGGTTGCGAGTTTTCTTATGACAGGAGATACATACAAAAACTAAGAAACATCCGAGAGAGGCCTCAAAACCCCGTGATAGCAGGCTGATGGTGTGCACCCCGAGCCGTGTCTTGTAGAGTCAATATCCCGCTTTTGTCGATACAGAACAGCCCCCACCTGCTCTCCTCGCTGTGAATTCACATGAGGTTTTTGAAGACGAAAGAGACGCAGGGCTTCAAGACCTTCAAGTGCGGCCTGATCTGAAATAATAGGTACATCTTGCATGTCTTCCAGATGGGGATCAGAATCCTCAAGTAAAATAGGCTCATATGTATCTAAAATACGTTGCGCCTCCTCTTCCACCGAGTTCTGAACAACTTCATCAACAGAATTAATAAACTCGGAAAGACTAGCTCGCTGGAAACCAGGATGCGCAACACGAATGCAGGGGAAACGATTGCTGGTTCGGCTGATTTGGATGCAGACTTGTGGAGAAACAATTCGTACGATGCGGGGTGAATGAGCGGCTCAAGTGCTTCTGACAATTATACTCAATTCTGTCGGGACTGGAGAATAGTTGCTTATATCGCGAGGGTTCTTATATTGTGGGTTTCTTAGAACGCAAGTTCACTGTACGGGGCCTAGAAGTGTTCGTAAGGAAGTACTTAAGATTACTTTCGAGGAGACTGCAACAGAGGTCATGACAGGCGCTCGAAGGCATCCGACGAAGCTTTTCGATAGGCCAGCAATGTGCGACTGTCGCAGACCGCTCTTCGACCACTCCACCCCCGAAGCCGGCAGTCAACAGTGTGATGGCCCAGACGGCACAACTGCCAGATACCTCTGATGCCGTCACTGACCCACCCCCAAGACCTCCGGCACAGCAGGCTGCCCCCCAAGATGTGGCACCAAGAGAAGTTGGGAAGACTTACGCGGAGATCGCCGTAGACCTTCTCCTCTTGTTCTCTTCCCTTTCTTGTGTACCCTATGCTTATCCTTCCCCCTTTCACGGGGGTCTCCCCAGTGTTTGGGACGCAGTTCCGGTTTTGCAAACCAGCACTTATCTACCAGGTGACCCCTCTTTCCACACTCAGTGCATTTTCTTTGATTATAGGGGGCGATCCGGTATTGACGTCCCGGGGTAAGCAACTGTTGAAGTGATAGGTAATGGTTTTCCGGGTTGTGCCAGAGGACATTTCTTGGCCATTAATTTCTTCTGGTGAGCGAGTATAGCCTCTGTGAGATGTCTGGAAGTAGGTTACCAAGGATCTGGAAACTTATGCGTTGATTTCATTGAATTCACTGCATTCACGGTTGTCCTTTCAGGTGTCCTTTTACCCGTCCTTTCAAGTGTTCTTGACAAAAGGACAGGCAAAAGGACGGTTAACTTTGATGGATAGTAGTTTGACCTTTTTTCTGGGTGAGATGGTTGAATTCCTGAGAGAGGATGAATAGATTCTCTAGCGTCAACCAGGCCACCCCAGCGGTCATAGTGTCAGAAAGATTGCTCTGAATCTAGGGAGAGACACGGAAGAAGATTTCGGGGAAGGCCTACCCATTTGCTTGCCTCCATCTTTCATCGGAATCAGTGGGGTCGAGTAAGGGGTTCCTCATGAATAGAACTCTCATTGGTTTCTTCCACGAAGCATAATCTCTACCGCCGAGGGGTATGATGCCAGTCGTAGAGCCGTCAAGGTTCGTGGGAAATCTAAATCTGCCATGTGGAGCGGGGCAGCCTCATCTGACATGATGAAGACGTGGAGTGGGGTTTGAATATTGGAGGGTTAAGTACGATTATAAGCTTGTAAGGTATAGAGAACTCACAAAGTGATAGGAAAAAACGATACCCAAAATGGTGGAGCTCAAGGTAGTGGACCCGAACTCTATATCACTGCCAAGCCTGCACGCGGATGCCACCGCTAGTGTTGGTGGTGGTCCAGAGCGGCAGGAGGAGGAAGAGACAGCCTCTTCTAGCTCGACCTGAGTACACATATGCTTTCAGCTAGTCTGGCTGCACTGCCCCTCGTAGAGGGCTTTCAGCCCATGCTGAGCTTATTTATGTTGATCCTAGCTATGTAGCCATGTTCAAGTGAACCTGCATGTGAAAGTCCTAACCCTACGTATATACTGTTAGAATGACTAATCCCAAGACGTGGGATAAAGTGGGATATGTGGGGTAAAATAGAATATGTGGGGTAAAGTGGGATATGTGGGGTAATGTGGGATGCAACGTGGGATAAATGCGGGATGTAATGTGGGATACTACGTGAGATACTATGTGGGATACTATGTGGGATACTATGTGGGATATTACGTGGGACACAGTGGGATGGATTGTATGGCGAGAATGGGATATATAAGAGCGCTGGGAATCCTTCATGTTTAGTCTTTCTTTATCATCGAATATCATCTACATTTCCTGTCTTCACTATTCGCACGAGAGCAAGTGAACCGGACAGATGTACATTTCTATACAGCCCCCGGCAAGTAGTGGATGGGGAAATGCTCTATAGCTGGTTGAAGTGTATTTCTAGCACATATTGTCTCTATCTGATGCAATCACTTAAAGTAGACACACCGGCCAGGATAAGAGGATACACAATAAAATGAGATACGCCGTAGACCGGCAACCAAACTTAGAGCCTACCGAACATGGACGTTACCAGCTATCCATTTATACAAAGTCGCACCCAAGGCTACACAGGCTACTTTTATCAAATGGTTCCGGCAGCAGTTGAATAAAGATGTTAATCAATCAACAGTATCTCATATGTATTGAGTTCCATGGTTGAGAATTATATTACTTCACATGGATACTCTAAAACGCCTTTGCACAAATCCTCCAGCAGAACAGGGGTTACCATTCTCAAATCAAACATATGCGCAAAGTACAATATTCAGAGCTCAATACCGCACTCCATGATTGGTTGCTTCGATTCCAGGGTCAACTTCCATGAGTGGAGATTTGATAAAGGAGAAAGCAGGATTAACCTTTCCGAGAGTACTTTTCGACGTGATATCCAGCAGAAAACCATTTACAGTTCTCAAATAGATAGGTAATTGAAAAGCTCGACATAGCATAATTGGCGTGGCAAAGTTGATATGACAGTCGTGGCAAACCACAGCCCCTTATTGCGGAATATTCTCGGGGTCTTCATGTTTCCAGCTACTCTGTCAGCTCCACCACCTTCTCTTGCTTCCCCCTCAGCTGCTCCTCCAGTGCCACAACCTTCGCTTCCTTCACCCCCGACTGCTTCTCAAGTTCCGCCACCAGCCCCCTCCTCTCCCACAGCTGCTTTGCCAGCTCGATCATCTTCGCTTTTGCTTCATAGTACCGGCACCGCTTGTTCCACTTGTCCCACTTCGCCTCCATACCACTCTTTCTTTCTAATTTCTGCATATAGCGGTTTTGCGGTACCGCATGCTTCATTTCCAACCGCACCACAGCCTTCTCTGCACCCTCCCGCCGTTCCTGCTCACGTTCCAGTCTTGCCTTCTATAGAGGTTCGACTGTACAAGACCAGCACTTTACATGCACTCTCCAGCCGTTCCTGCGCTCGTTCCAGTCTTGCCTTCAATTCACCCAACGACACACGTAGCCTTCCAACTTCCTGCATATAGCGGTCTTGCGATACCGCTTGCTCCCTTTCCAACACCGCCACAGCCTTCTCCGCACTCTCCCGCCGTTCCTGCTCTCGTTCCAGTCTTGCCTTTAATTCATCCAATGACGCACGTAGCCTTCCAACTTCCTGCATATAGCGGTCTTGCGATACCGCTTGCTCCCTTTCCAACACCACCACAGCTTTCTCCGCACTCTCTCGCCGTTCTTGCTCTCGTTCCAGTTCTGCCTTCAATTTCTCCAACGGCACAGGTAGCCTTTCAACTTCTGGGTCGATGGGCACTGGCGGTGGTGGAGAAATTTTCTGCCAAACCCAGCCCATAAAACGTTCGAAAATCAGGGTCAAGATGGGTTGGACAAGCATGGTCCAAAATCCACAGAATCCGTCTGTAGGTCCTCCGGTAGAACGCGCGGTCGTGGAATCCGGCATGGTGTTTTCAGGGGTTGAGGTAATATGTGAAATTTGTGAGGATAGGGGCTCGGGGGCTGGTGGGGGTAGGAGACCCTGGGACTGGGAAGGAGGAGTCACCTTGAGAATAGCATGCACAGGGCAGCGATGGCCATTGCCGGGTTGGGAAGTCACCCCATAGAGGCACCAGCAGTGGCTATAGCTGCGTCTGGTAGTCATGAGCCCTGGGGTGACGAAGGAATGCGAATAGCGAACGGATCGGGCTTCACCGCAATATGCACATGACCCGCTACGTGCATCCTCTTCTCGATACATTCTTCGTATACCTCTGCGGGGAAATGTGTGAGTAACGAATGGTGGTGAATTATGGTGCGTTGCATATGCCTGTGCAGGTCCTCAGTAAGGATGATGGAGTCTGCAAGATATATATATATATATATATTAGACCTAATAACCTTCATGATGAGCTGGTCTTAAGAATTCAAATATACTTGCTAGGGCGGTAGAATGTATTGAAACATGCTAGTGCACATTACACTCCACCACATACTGAATCATGTGAAGCATTACCTGCTGAAGTATAACCATGTAGTCACGCCACATACATGAGAAGCATGTGTTATCTATTCCTCGTAGGTAGTTCACGTTCCATGAGTTTGCTGGACTAGTAATCATGCTAATGTTCTGTTCCGTTCAGCAATCATGACGATTGGTCAAGGGGTCAACCCATTGACCAATGGTTCGAATTCTCAAGTGAGGAACCCAGGTATAAATTTCCTGGTGTCAACCAGGCCACCCCGGCGGTCATAGTGTCAGAAAGATTGCTCTGAATCTAGGGAGAGACACGGAAGGAGATTTCGGGGAAGGCCCACCCATTTGCTTGCCTCCATCTTTCATCGGAATCAATGAGGTCGAGTAGGGGGTTCCTCATGAATAGAACTCTCATTGATTTCCTCCACGAAGCATAATTTGTACCGTCGAGGGGTATGATGCCAGTAGTAGAGCCGTCAAGTTTCGTGGGCAAATCTACGTCTGCCATTCGGAGCGGGGCAGTATCGTCTGACGTGATGAAGACAGTGGAGAGGGGTTTGAATATTGGAGGGTTTGTGTACGATTATAAGCTTTTAAGGTATAGAGAGCTCACAAAGTGATAGGAAAAAACGATATCCAACATAATCAAGCTCAGAACCTCTAGTGGACCTGAACTCTATATCACTGCCAAGCCGTCACGCCCATGCCACCGTTAGTGTTGGAGGGTGAAAGTGGCAAGTGCGGAATGACTAAGATTGGGTGACAAAGTGGTGACAAAGCGATGGTGGGGCATGATATGGGGGGAACGGGGGAAAACCTTTGTAACTATTGCAACCTAGACTGAGATGCACACACAGTCCATCAAAAGGTCATGAGCCCTTTTAGCTTCCGCTATTCCTGACTACGCCTATACTACTCTACAAATATATAGAGGTCCTTCTCAAACAAAATCAACCACTCAGTCTTATCAACGTAATCAAACTGGGTAGAACAAGGGGACTAGGTAGAAGGGGAGCAAGAAGTACTAGAGCAGAGAGAAGGAACCAGGACACTGAAGTAGAAGAGCCAAAGAACATTATGGCCGAAAAGGATTTCACCTCCTTAGTTGGTAAGATCACCAAACTTAAAGGCCCCGCTAATTATAGGACGTGGGCAAAAGACATGGAGATGTGCCTACTACGGAATGGATGTTGGGATTTGGTAACTACAGCTATCCCTGAGGAAAGAACAAATGAATGGAAAAGAAAGGACAACTGGGCAAGGGGTGAGATCCATTTATGTTGTGAAGCTGACGTTCAGGATATTATCATCGACTTGGAACATGCTTATAATTCATGGACTCTGCTAAAAGCTGAATATAGTAAAGGAGGAGAGCTGAAGGTGAAGAGATTGAAAAAAGAGTTCTCTGCAATCACAATGACAGAGAACTCATGTGCAGACTATATGAAGAGGGTACGAAAACTTGTCTCAGAATTAAAGGAGTGCGGAGAAAAAGTGAAGGAAGAGGATGTGGCCTACACAATTCTATTGGGACTTGGTGAAAAGTATAGCCCTCTGGTAGTTACGCTAACAAATATGTCTTCACCTGAGAATCCTCTATCCCTAGCTCGTGTAAGTGAGCAGATATTAACGGAGGAATTAAGGTTGAATCAATTTGGAATACAGCAAAAACAGGACCCAAATATCAATAATCCGTTGGCATACAAGACAGATACAGCATATAAAGGAGAACATACAGCGTTGGTGGCAAGGACAAATCCTACGAGCTATAGGCAAACACCCTACAACTTGAATAGACAAATACCATACAACTCAAGAAACACATATAGAGGAAGAGGAGAATATCCATATGGGGGGGGCCATACAAGATTCGGAACATCACAGGCTACATCAGCTACAGTGCAACAAACTCAAAAGTCAAAAGACCCTACGGACCCTGCGGACCCTGATACTACACATACATGGACTCAACAGCAACGTATATGGAGCTCTCAAGGAAATGTCTATAGAAACCTGCCTTGGGGATCGGCACCCTGGCAACCAAGGAATTTTATGATGAGTTCACCACAAGCACAGGGTCAGGCACCTACCCCAGAAGATTATCAACGAGAGGAAAAACAGTGCTACACCTGTGGTTTATGGGGACATACAAGAAGGAACTGTTGGCAAGAACATCCAGAGCTACATCCAGCAAACAGGCAGTGGGTTAATCAACAACTAGCTATGCTGGAGCAAGATCAACAAGCAGAACAAAAACCAAAACAGAAGACGTTGGAATACAACCCACAAGCCAATATAATGATGGAGGAATACTTGGAAGTGGGAGTGTCTACTAGTATGAGGAACGAGGACAAAGCAGAAGAAGAGGAAGAGAAGAAGGTAGATACTGCGGAAGAAGCAGAGTTGATGAATATGGTGATGGAGGAGATACAAGAGAATGAAGAAGAGGAAGAAGAAGAAGAGAAGGTGTTTGGAAAGCTACATTGTTTCCCTACGGAAGAGAAAGAGAGTTCCAAAGACCAGTGCCTGCTGCCATACCCACTTCCGGGAATAGTGGAAAAAGAAAGAGTACTTATAGTAGGAGTAATATGTGAGGGCGAGCTGGAAGCAGAAAATAAAATAAGAAAAGAAAGTGACGGGAGAAAATGGTTGATCGACAGCGGAGCCAGCTCACATTATATTAAGGACTCGGCAAAGTTCAGAGCCTTCAAGTGGCTGCAGAAACCAGTAAAAATCAATACAGGAAAAGGTCCGGTATGGGGCATAGCAAGAGGTGAAGTGGAAGTGGTAATGTATATAGGCAAGGTGGTTTTTGGAGGAGTACTGTTGGTCCCAGATCTGGATGTGGAATCGGACTTACTATCAGTAACGGCACTGATGAGAGCAGGCTTTGGAATAAACTTTGAAGGAGGTAAAGCAGACATACACAAAGACAAAAGAACCTGGGGAACAGCATCACCAATAAAAAATGATGGAGGATTGTGTTATCTAGAGGAGTATGAAAAGGTGGAGCAATATGCATTAGCAGCACAGTGCGTGGATACACAAACAATTGATACTTGGCACAGAAGACTAGGACATCTAAATAGTCGAGCGATCAGGAGCCTAGTTCCGAAAGTCACAGGAATCAAGATTGGAGAACCATACACCAGAATTGGCGAGAGGAATATAGACTGTGTTGATTGCCTGAAGGGAACCCAGCATCAAACGATCTCGAGATATCCATTTGCAAAGGCTACAAGACCGCTAGAGAGAGTGAGTGCTGATATAGCAGGACCTATGAAATGCCCAGATATCACCTGGAAATACAAATACCTACTTGTATTTGTTAATCACTATACAAGATATAGTTGGGTCTTCCCGCTGATTTCAAGGGATATGGCCTTGAGAGCGATGCAGGTGTGGAAGGCTAGTGCAGAAAATGGATGTGGTTCAAAGCTGTTGGTATTGCAGACAGATAATGCGGGAGAATTTATGGGAAAGAAATGGACGAAGATGTGCCAGGATGAAGGGGTCACTCACTATACAACAGCCCCGTACGGTCCCAGTATGAACTCATATGCTGAACGAATGATAAAAACTATTATAAACCATGCATCATCTATGCTGTGGGCAGCAGACATAAAGGAAGAATTCTGGGCTTTAGCGGCGAAAGCTTCAACATATCTATTAAATCGGTCACCACATGGAGGACTAGAAGATACTACCCCACATGAAATGTGGTATAAGGCGAAACCACATTTGGGTCATATTAGAGTTTGGGGATGCAGAGCATGGGCAGCAATACCAAAGGAGAGAAGAAAAAAGTTTGACTCAAAAACGAAAGAATGTATATTGGTAGGATTCTACGATACAGAAAACCTGTACCAACTATGGGATATAGAGGCGAAGGAACCTATTAAGAGACGGGATGTAATATTTCATGAACATGTCATGGGTCACCCCTCAATCGCAAGGGCAAGAATGGATAATGGAGAAAAAATAAACATCCTAGGTCAGCCGGCAGTACAGGAAGAACCAGAGGATGAAGATAAATTGGAGGACTTATACCCAGTAATAGAGGGCCTTAAAGGAGAAGAGTGGGAGGATGTGCCGGAAGCTCATTTGCCTATGCAGGAGGAACTCGTTGGCAGTACAATACCAAAAACCTTTCAGCAAGCTATGGAAGGAAGACAGGCAGAAAAATGGCTAGAGGCAGTCAAAGTTGAGCATGAATCACTAAAAAGAAATAAGGTATATAAGTGGATAGTGCTACCAAAAGGAAAGAAGGAACTACCGTCCAAGTGGCTATTCACATTGAAGAGAAAGTTGGATGGGACGATTGATAGATATAAGACGAGGATAGTTGCTGGAGGACATAGGCAACGTGATGGTATTGATTTTAAGGAGACCTTTGCACCAGTGGCTAAGTTTGTATCCTTAAGGATCTTACTAACAATGGTAGCGATGGAGGATTTAGAAGGTGAACAAGCTGATATAGTGACTGCATTCTTGTATGGCGACCTAGAAGAGACAGTGTACATGAAGGTGCCTGACGGGATATCACCAAAGATAGGAGAAGAATATCTAGAAGATGGGATAGTGAAAAAATTCACTGAAGATGATATCAAGAAAGGCATGCCGGTGAAGCTTGTATAGATACTATGTCGAAGCCTGTATGGTTTGAAGCAGTCGCCGCAGTGCTTTTATAAAAAGCTGGATAGTGTACTGGCGGCAAAGGGATACAGTAGGATTCCGGCTGATTATGGAGTATGGATCTTGGAGGGACAAGCGGTACTGATAGTACATGTTGATGATATGCAGATATTTGGGACAAGAGAAGGAATAAATACCCTGATAGCAGTTCTAGAACTGGTATTCATATTAAAGAGACTGGGAGCTACGGGAGAAGAGCTATTTCTGGGCCTGAGGTTAGAAAGAGACAGGGTGAACAGGCAAATCACGCTGTCGCAATCTCACTATGCTGAGCAAATATTGAAGAGATTCGGGATGGAGGCTTGTGCAGAAGTACAAACTCCTATGGAGCCAAAGGAGGACTGGACAATACAGAAGTATGATATACACTTGGATGAGAAAGGAAAAAGACAATACCAGGCGGCTATTGGAAGCCTTATCTACTTGATGCTCGGAACACGTCCTGATCTAGCATACTCCATCAACAAACTTGCTCAGTACTGCAGTGCGCCAACAGAAAGGCATTGGAGAGGCATAAAGCGAATATTCAGGTTTATAAGAGGCACTATCGATACACAGCTAGTACTGGGAAGAAGAAGCTACAACTCGGGGGAAGAGATTGCACCAGGAACTATTGTAGGATATTTCGACTCCGCATATATGGACGATAAGACAGACCGTCATTCTACAATGGCATATGCCTTCTTCTGTGCTGGATCGCTGGTTTCATGGTGCTCTAAAAAACAACAAACTGTAGCTTTGAGCACTACAGAGGCGGAATATTTGGCCGGAACCGAAGCTACAAAGGAGGCGATCTGGATACAAGAATTTATGAAGGCGTTGCATATCAACAAAGACCTACTATACCCTGCGAAAATGTATGGGGACAACCAAAGCGCAAACGCTTTAGCCCATAATCCAGAATACCATAGCCGTACCAAGCACATACATGGCAGACAGAGGTTTA
>Ga0307514_10001903_pt1 | contig 22983 bp, 18 predicted proteins | sample 16_EM_MG_FD_203088 | JGI IMG/M metagenome (GOLD analysis project Ga0307514, IMG submission 203088) | Populus trichocarpa ectomycorrhiza microbial communities from riparian zone in the Pacific Northwest, United States - 16_EM | ecosystem: Host-associated > Plants > Roots > Unclassified | place...
ATATCACCGATACGGGGTCTTCTAAACCCAATCAGGCAAGTCGTACTCCTGATTTCTCATAGCCGCTCGTATTCTCCATATCGTTCTCATCTTCATCCCACATCTCCCTCTTTCTTGTCCACAACTCTACTATCATCACAAGAATACAAAGTTAAGTCAACCCTCTCTATCTCTCCATGCCATAATCATGAGTTAACACCCTGTACAGCATACACCTATGATGAATAGAGTGTCAGCTGCCGTCGGGCCTCCCTCCAAATCGACCGCCTCCAAGTACTCCTCCAATCTCGCTTGATCATAGCGTGCAAGTGCATCTCCAAACTCGGTCGATCACGGCCTCCAAGTGCAGCTCTCTGTTCGCTCGATCTCGGCCTCCAAGTGCATCTCCAAACTCGCTCGATCACCTCTCTATCTCTCCATGCCATAATCATGAGTTAACACCGAGTACAGCATACACCTAAGATTGTCTGTGGTCCCTTCACTCTCACGATTTCGAGTTGACCCCTGAATGTAGCTTCAGCTTCCGGCGTACCTCCCTACCGATCCACCGCCACCAGCCAGTTCTCCATAAGAGCTTCAAAGGTAAAGTCACCTCGTCACATTCCCACGGTTTCGAGTTAACTAACCGATGAATAGAGTCTCAGCACCTGGCGCGCCTCCGACCGACCGCCTCCAGATCGAACTCCTCCAAGTACTCCTTCAATCTCGCTCCATCATAGCCTGCTACAAGTGCATCTCCAAACTCACTCGATCACGGCCTCCCAGTGCATCTCCAAACTCGATCGATCTCGGCCTCCAAGTACATCTCCAAACTCGCTCGATCACGGCCTCCAAGTGCAGCTCTCAGTTCACTCGATCTCGGCCTCCAAGTGCATCTCCAAACTCGCTCGATCACGGCCTCCAAGTGCAGCTCTCAGTTCACTCGATCTCGGCCTCCAAGTGCATCTCTAAACTCGCTCGATCACGGCCTCAAAGTGCATCTCTGAGTTCACTCGACCTCGGCCTCTAAGTGCATCTCCAAACTCACTCGATCACGGCCTCCCAGTGCATCTCCAAACTCGCTCGATCACGGCCTCGGAGTGTATCCCTGAGTTGTAGATTGGTAGCTATATAGAGACATAGATACATAGATGAGAATACAACCTGAATCCATGAGTTTTAAAAATCGTTGCACGATTAGTAGTAGCTATGAGTTCCAGGCGCACCAGCAGCATTCCCAAAGAAGATGTTGTTTTTCCCAGAATGCTCAACTGTGATTCGAGGTGCTCCCAGATGCTCCCAAGTTTGTCGCCGGCGATCCCAGGTGCTCTGCTATGCAACGAGACCCATTGCCTGGGCGACGGGAAGCGTGTAATTCTCCGTCAGAGGGTACGAGGTTCCGTCAGAGCCGTCAGAGCCGTCCGGAACACCCAGGTCTTTCAGATGGAAACTGGGGTTGTTGCTGATGTACTGCTGTGAGAATATGGCACCAAGTTTTCCACAAACATTGCACAGATGGCTCAGCTGCTCTCAAAGTTTCCCACAGATCGTTTGTTGTTGTTTAGTCATATTGTATTTGCTCAATTTAGAGTATGACAATTTTTTGATTCTTCCCCAATACTCTACAGTGTGACCCTGACATGTCCACCAAGCCCTCCTCTCAGTTAAATGTACCAATCTTATCTCTTTCCCCCCACCACCTTAAATTCATTGGCCCCCCTTTCCAAGATATAACCTGCGCATCCCGTTATTTTACAATCACCACTTACAATATCCTCGCTCACACTCAGTCTAGAGTGTTATAGATGTCATCACAGTGGAATGCACTAACCGCTCTTGTGAGCAGAATGTTCGGATGTCTGGAAATGAATACTCCCTAGGCCACAGTAGGCTCTCTGACTATCTTTCGGCTAGGAGGGAACAGGGGGGTGGAAGGGTGATTTTATTGTAAGAATACTCTCGTAGTTCATCCTTGTGGTGCCTGTGGAGTGAGTCTTGTCCATCACAGTCAGTGCGAAGAGCTTGTACAGAGCCTATATCTCAGCACACATATCTTGTGGGGTTATATAGGCAACCGCTTGATGGAATATCACCAATACTATACTGATAGGTCCTCCAACTCATATACTGGTAAATCCACAGGCATGTCATAGGCTTCATTAACTGGCATAAAACTTGGAGTGGTGAGTTGCTGGGTAGACAACCAGTTGATGTTGATACTGAGTCGTAAAGAGAGCTTTAAAATGACAAGATACACTAGCAAAAGCAAGCGGACACAGACAAAACGTATGGAGTGAAGCTATAGTAAAACTCTGCTCCCCCACAAATTGGGAAAAGCTTGGGAAGACCAGGCATTTAGTGTGGTTGTCGAAGGTGTGTGTCTCCCACAGATCTGTGTAGTGTTAGCAACGGTTCCGGGTTACCCGGCTGGGGTCCGGGTTTGGAACCGGACCGGATGGTCCAGTCCGGGTTGTTACCTGGAAAACAGGGGTACCCACCGGGTTTGGGGACGGGTTCGAACCGGACTGCGGTTCCATTTTACGGTTCCTCCAACTTTGGCTCCAATTAAGTATTTGAGTTCTGATCGTATCATGACATGATCAGTACGTAAATTGTGCAGCATTAGTCGCTCTTTCATCTCCCGCTTTCAGATTTGCAATCCGACTGATATTCGTTGAGTGGCTGTGAAATAAGGGCTGAATTTAAGCGAAATTGGCGGGTTTTCGATCGCGACTCAACGAATACTTGTCGGATCGCAATCTGAAACCGGGAGGTGAAAGAGCGACTAAAACTGCACAATCTACGTATTGATCATGTTGTGATACAATGAGAACTCAAATACTTATTTGGAGCAAGAAATGTTGAGTTTTCAGGAGCGGGTTGTGTGTGGAAACCCGTTGCAACGGTTCGGTTCCGGGTTGGAACCGGACCCGGAACCGACCCGGGAATTTGGACCGGTTGCTAACACTAGATCTGTGCAGAGATCTCCACTGCTCCATAACTTGACTGTCCCAATAGTCAAATCTCATAGCATCCTGAACATACCTCTATAACTGCAGGTGCTCTCAGAGGCACCTAAGCATGCTGTTACAGAGTCTGGGAGCACTTTGCAATGCTTCAGGGGGACCTGGAAGCACCTGGAAGCACTTAAAACCACTGGTAAGGGCTAACAGAGTCTCTGCAATGTATGCTTCTGGCTTTGGGACCAGTTCACATTTTCCTAATGGTGTTCAATAATGAACTGAGTAAATTAGCTATCGTATGTTGGGTTTTGATCACATGTTATGTACATGAAGCAGTTGATTGTCTGGTATTGCTGCTAATGCGGGCGACTAACCTCTCTGAATATATGGAAGTCAATGTTGTTAATAATTAATTAGACATTTCGCTAGAACTAACTACTACTAAGTGAGTATCCTTCAAAACTGCAATAATTTAGCAGAGGTGAACCTGAACATGACGAGAGTCGTCCACCTACAGATTCTCTCCTAATCTACATTATGATATGCACATTGTATTGTGATACATACTAACTCAAACCAATCAACAGACCTGCTTCTGACATCTTATCTTCCACCAATCTCTTCAATCTTTCCGATACTGTTTGCTTAGGTCTAAAGTATTTGATGTCTGGGAAGTGCTTTAATGTGTTCCCACTTGTGAGATAAAAGATTTAAAGGTTCTGGTTACTTAGCTATGGCATAATGTCTGCCGCACACATAATTTTGCTCATTTGCAATTTAACTGTGTGCTGTTCTGCTTAGTATGATATTGTAGGCATGGTTAATAATTATGTGTACAGCTGATAATTTTTGATATCCTGGCTATGACAACATAATTGTATAATCATAAATAAATTAGCTAGAATCTGCATAGAATATTCTATTCAATCAACATGGAGCAAATATGCAATCCTGTTCCAGATAACTGAACTGGCAACTATGACATTATTTGGTAAATCGGTGTTATGTAATATCAGTGTCTTGACTTATTGGTACTTACTATGATTTGTCATATACCATTACTACTGCTAAGGGAGAACCCCAAACGAATATATTGCTGTATCTTGTTGCAATGAGTAATATATTGCTAATTGAGATTAAGAACCACCATAACAGTAATATGGTTACTCTCCTGAACCAAGTTTTATATATTCTGTATACAACATTACAAACTTGAAAAGGATATTCTCATACTAAAGAGGATTTGCATCCTGCAATTAATGGTAATATGTATAGAATAAAATTCAAATGACAACAATTAGGTAGAGTTATATATGAGATACTGGATAGGAGGTAATAGTTCTCACATACTGGTGTTGGAAGCCTGTGCAGTTGGTAATGATAGTGGTGATGGCAATAAAATTGAAGTCTGACCAATCATTAGTATTATATTTATATCTACACAGAACTGCAGTTGGTATTTGATAGAATGCTATCAGTATAATGAGGAATACAGTAACTGTTACACTAACTTTCATATTTATGCTGTACTGAAGCTGATACTACTTAAGACCCCTACTTGAATGTCATTGTGAAGCTCCCCAGTAAGAGTCTGAGTGTGTAGAATTTACACTCAATTGGGGGCGATGCACGAAAAATCATTCGTGATCACCGATCAGATGAAATGTCGCCGGCTCAGAGCTGTCCCCGACCGAGCTGAGCTGAGCACGGAAAAGAGTTCTAAAGTGCATCGTAAGGAATTTTTTAACAGAGCTAGCCCATCTTGGTGTTAGTAAGTTAAGCCGGGAAGGCTTATTACGCTGAGTGAGTGGCGAAATTACTCCGCTGGGAGGAATACACAAGTAACCGTTGCACTTGTAGCCTCTGGCCGACGGGCCAATCATGTATGAATTTAACTAATCACACTGCGAGCGACGAGAGCCAATAATTCCGACCAATCAGGTCCCGCCAGTAACTTTAAGTTTTGTAAGTATACCGTATAAGTAAACTTTATGGCGGTCTTTGGTACCGTAATCCTGGTCAGCTAGGGTATTTAAAAATGTTTGCTCGCAGGACGATCATAATATCGTGACATGGTTTAAGGTTATTATCCTCACAATCGAGGAACCTCATTATCAAGTGAAAAGGGTGCTTCTACTTCAGTAGCTTGGAACTATCCAAAACCGCCATTGCACTCTTGTTAACATGTGAAATAGCCCCCATTAATGAGCGTAAATGATGACCATAGGTCAGTCATCGAGAAAGCGTCAGGCATGTTAACGGAAGCGAAGTGCGCTGATTAAAGTCACATAGCGCAGAATTCCAAGAACTATGAAGCCCTCAACTCTAGAGAACCCTCGTTGATAGCAGCCAATGCAAATTGGAAATGGAGTTTAAACTAATGTAGCCGGTACCGTTGCGTGTAGGATTACAAAAAAGGTTGACAGCAAGAAATACTCCTACTCCTACACGTATTTTCCCCTTAGTTGGAACCATCCCCGCCGTATTAATCAGTGGCTGCACATGAAATAGGTGAACCCGTCCAACGCAAACACCGAATTGTGAGTCTAAGCTGTCTTGTACAACAAAACAGCGAGGTTGCCAACGTAGAAATATATGAAGTGCTTCGTCTCTACAACAACCTGTCAGCCACTGGGATACCAAACTGCAACCAACGAAGCATACCGTGTGTCACAAAGCTTCCGAAGTTTCGGCCGACTATGCAGTGCCCTTTGCATCCATTAGTAAGAGGTCCTCTTTCAATCGGGGGAGGGGTTAAGTACATGTGTTGCCATATTTTTGATCGAACTAAGAGAGATGTTAATTTAAGTCTCTCCACGAACGTCAGGCGGTGTACTTGCTTCCTTCTTGATCATTTGTGCAATATCCTGAGATAGTCTTAGCTTAATCCAGATTGCCTTGAAGAGAGTTCAATTCAAACCTTCTCCACGTTGTTCTCCTTCATGGCTTTCTTAGCTACGGCATAACCATTAGAATTATATTTCGACTGATCTCTACAAGCAAACTCACCAACGTCTTGCGCAGCAAGCGACATCTCTTCTGACTGCCGGATGTTATTATTGTTGGATTAACAAGCTCGATGGTTAACGTACCATGTCTACTGATTTAACGGTCGCTACGAAAAGTATGATGTTAGAGATGTCAATTTCACGTTATCTTGATTTGTTTCGGTCTGCTCACTCTTGAAGTCGCCTGATGTTACAGGAGTTGTCCCTTTTGCTTCGCTTGCCATGGTTGTAATTGTAGATTCAGGAGAAAGGTTGCAGGGGTGGATGAATCGTAAATAACTGAGTCCGAGGCTTTTTGAGGTTTGAAGAGCAGTACAGTGAGCTGGAAGAAGTCAGTAATACAGCATAATTAAACTTTACTGTTTCTTGATCCAGAGCAGTGAGTGATTGTACCTAGTTTGATTGATGGTTGACGGCCTTTGTTCGTTCGCTGAATGGTGTATTCAACGGGGTTGAACGGGATAGCTGCTGTAGTTGGTTGTTGTCTATGCGGCTGAATGGGCAAAAACGAATGTTAAATCTTCCGAAACAGGATATTATCCCAAACAGGAGTCTTAGCAAAAATATACCCCAAAATAGGAATCTTAACCTTGCACACTACAAACTCGGCTTAGAGCGATGAGATCCACTAGATTTTGTTGTTCAAAACGCACAAACTTTTGTCTCCACCCCACTGTTAACCACCAGAATGTGAGTCTCCCTTCTCTTTCCTTTTCCTCTTGAACATCAATTATTCGCGATGCTTATCATTGTTTAAGGTCTACTAGAATTTTTGTTCGAGGCCTCCCTCCGACATTTACTGAGGAAGAATTTCGCTCCCACTTTGCAAAGTGTAATGATGTTACAGATGCCCGACTCATTCCTCACCGACGGATCGGTTATATTGGCTATAAGACCCCCGAAGATGCTCAGGTGGCAGTGCGTTATTTCGACGGGTCATATATCCGTATGTCCAAGATTGGGGTCGAAATTGCAAAGTCTGTCAGTATTCTGAATAGGCGTTCGCCTTCTTTCCTCCGATTCTGACTCTTTGTTACAGCTAGCGGAGAGTCATAAGTTTCACTCTAAGAACCATGGTCCCTTCCAAGATAGCACCCACAAACGACAGAAGCTTTCTCCGGCTGCTGCTTCGATCGAGCAAAAACTCAAACGGAAACTAGATGACAGTACAACGGACAAAGTTAGCACACACCCCAATAAGAAACTACAAGAGTTCTTGGACGTCATGGTTCCTAGCGCAAAGTCTAACACCTGGTCCAATACGGATTATACAAGACTTATTCCAATTGTCGGGTCCAACATCGATGATGATGAATCTGTCGATTCAAGTCCCCTACCAATGGTTTTACATCAGCCTTCCCCCACATCCACAACAGAAATTATAACCTTTGTTGAGGGCCAGCAAGACCCCGGTACTCAGACACTAACCGATGACACCACAGCACTGGTTTCTGATGCGGATTGGCTAAGATCAAAGACAAGTCGACTGTTAGATTTGACTGACGATGTCCCTTCACTTCTAACTACCAGTAATTCCTCCAATTTCAAGGCAGTTTCAACAACTTCCCATGTCACTCAATCTGCAAAAGAAAACTTATCAGATGCTGTCATAGTCGAGACCAGAACTTTGGACCCGTCCCATGTTGAGGCTGTTGAGACAATACTGCAATCCGGAAGATTGTTTGTTCGTAATCTACCATACTCAGCAACTGAGGATGATATACGGCAGCATTTTTCTGCTTATGGAGAGCTTGAAGAGGTACTTGCATCCCCTGTTATTCGTATTCGCCAATTCATTATCGTGATGAAAACTCTGATAGGGACATCTTACACATGCTTGCATGTGGGTGCTGATCCTTTGGAATCCAGATAGTAGAATTTTCTGATATCCCACAATCATTTTTAGCTTTTATATTTCTTTACTCGTTCGTTGGGGTTGATCAATTGCTAATTTATTATTGTTCAGGTCCATTTACCTATAGATACTAAATCTCAAACAAGTAAAGGTTTTGTATATGTGTTATACAAGACTCCGTCGGACGCTGTGGAAGCCTATAATGAGTTGGACAGAGAGGGATTTCAGGGACGCCTACTACATATTATACCAGCAGCCCCAAAGAGAGAAAATAAACTTGATGAATATGCCATTTCTAAACTACCTTTGAAAAGGCAACGAGAGCTTAAGAGGAAGGCGACTGCTGCAACCAACCAGTTTAATTGGAATTCTATGTACATGAATGTAATAGAACAATCTGTTTACTCGAATTGCCTTTTGGTGCTAATACATCCATGGTAGGCCGATGCCGTGATGTCCTCCGTCGCACATAAACTGGGTGTCTCCAAAGCCGACCTCCTTGATCCGACATCTTCGGACGCTGCAGTCAAGCAGGCCCATGCTGAGACTCATGTCATCCGAGAAACAAAGGCGTATTTTCAGTCGAATGGCATTGACCTCAAGGCGTTCGAGATCCGCGAGAGGGATGATAAAGTCATTCTCCTCAAAAACTTTCCTTTTGGCACGAAACCTGACGAACTCCGAAAACTACTCAGTGAGTTTGGGGTGTTACGTCAGTTGCTCATGCCTCCAGATGGGACCATCGCGATCGCCGAATTCACAAAAGCTCCATCTGCACGAGCAGCCTTCGCTGGACTGGCTTACCGCCGCTTCAAAGATGGTATCCTGTTTCTTGAAAAAGGGCCTAAAGGTCTTTGCACTGGTCCCATTACTGCAAGTACGGCATCTGTTACACCCGGGATTAATGCAAAGGTATCTGTTAGTGACCTCACGGACTTCGGGGCCGTCGAACAAGGCAACCAGGAAGCCACCACACTCTTTGTCCGCAACCTTAGCTTCAACACCACAGCTGATAGGTTCGCATCGGCCTTCCAGCCCCTCCAAGGGTTCGTCTGGGCTCGCCTCAAAACAAAGTCCGATCCCAAAAAGCTTGATCAGACTCTTTCTATGGGCTTTGGCTTTGTGGGGTTCGAGAAACTGGAGCAAGCACATGCTGCTATAGCAGCTATGGATGGATACTCTTTGGATAATCATAAAATATTAGTGAAGATTGCACACAAGGGCGCGGATGAAGCCTCAAAGACAAAGGCGGCAGACACCAGAAATACCGCGGCTATGAAAGGAACCAAGCTTATCATCAAGAATTTACCCTTCGAGGTCACGAAACATGATATTAGATCTTTGTTCGGGTATGCCCCCTCGCCCTCATTCTCATGTAATTAACACATGTTAACTCTTTTTCCCTCTTTGTAGTAAATATGGCACGCTTCGCACCGTACGAATGCCGAAGAAGCTTGGTTGTAATAATACCCGTGGCTTTGCTTTCGCCGAGTTTGTTACTGCGAGAGACGCTGCAAATGCTATCGAGGCACTGAAGGATACCCATTTGCTGGGTAGACGTCTGGTTTTGGATTACGCCCAGCATGACTCCGAAGATGCTGAGGAGGAGATTGATCGCATGACCAAGAAGGCTTCCAAGCAGACTAGTCTTGTTACACTAGTCAGGTTGAAGGAGAATAGCAAGAGTAAGGTAGTGTTGGATGAGAGCGGAGCAGTTGACGACATGCACAATCTATGATAGGCAAATGGGAAAAGCAATACGTTTGAGATTTTGGCGAATGGTGTTTGGATAATGATTTGTTACCTTGCACATTGGTCTCTAGTTTAATCGAAGTGATAACCATCATCATATGACAGTCAAGTGTCCACAAAGGAATGTCCCATTTTCAATCCCTTCGCTTATGTGTATATGCATTGGCCGGCTATTTTAATAATGAAATCATGAATGCAGATGTCCCAATCCCCTGGGCAGTCGTATACGCTCGAAAACAAAACCCCAAATGCAGCACCGTTTTAGGAGATATTTTTTTCGGCCAAAAATGCAGATAAAATACCAACAATCTTCTCCAGGGCTGCAAGCCACTCCTTAAGTTGAGCAGTAACCTGAGCTTGGTCGCCTCCCAGCTTCTTGTAGAAGTCAGCCCTGTATGGGCACGCCTTCATTGCAACGGCAAAGATTCCCTTCACAACAAAGTTGTGGTGCTTCTTAAGCGTGGCATCGTAAGAGGTGGTAAAAGACTGGGTCAGTTCCTCCTGCTGCGGTGAATTGATGTTCGAGCTGAGCGCTTGCGAGGTGAAATCCTGGGCACTAATCGTCTCAATTAGCTCTTAGCCATCACCATATTCGCATAAGAACAGATAGAACGAACCGGACGAGCCACAGGAGGCCTTCGGAGGCAGTCTTCGCTCCCCCGGCGAGCTCGTGGTTGACAAGGTCTTGAACAGTTTCGGACTGTGCGGGGTGGGCAAGCTGGCGATCGCGAATTTTCTAAACCACCAAGTGAGCTAGAGTTTTTAGGTAGGAATAGGCGTCAAGAGAAAATACACCTTGATGTTGCCGGTCATATCCTTCTGAACGGGCACAAAAGCTTTGTTGCCCAAAAGATCTAGCAGAATTGGAAAATAATGTCAGCGTATAATCCAGGCAATTCCAGGAGAAGCCACAGTTGACGCTACTCAGGGAACCGACCAAACAGGCGCACTGTATACTCCGCTGCCTCAAGGTACTCGGTGGTGGAGATTTTGTTGTCATTAATGGGAACATCCTTGAAATTGCGCTTAGCGGTATCGAAGAAGGTTGGGCCAGACATGGCGAAAGCCAATTGATGATTGTGGTGATTTGGATGGTTGTGATGGTGATGGGAGAAACTTGTAGAGAAGAAGTAACAAGAGAAATTTGTAGAGAAGACACATAAGAGGGTCTGCGGTAACGAGGGTCTGAGCTCAACTCGCCTAGCATGCGTCGGGCACAGCCCTCGTTTTGTAGCGTGGTGTCGTTCACTTCGAACGCTAGTCTATAATAGGAACGTCACAGCAACTGCGAGCTGCATTGGGAACGAGACTACCTCGTTTGCTGCTGGGGTCCTAAGCGGGAACTCTATCTCGCCGAATAGTCTGTCATTCGGCCTTTGTCGCTGGCTACTCGCCTCGAATCAGGCTCTCAGTTGTGTACGTGTGCACTAAGATGAAAATAGAAGTGACAAAAAGCGAATAGTGTGGCAAGGGAATGAAGTTGTGAGAGAGCCTGGAGACCTTGCTCCACAGACAGTTCCCAGGTTAACCTGGTTAAAATTTCAACACCATGGGTTTGAGTTGAGTTTGCATGGAAAGAAGAGTTTAAGGGAAAAGAAATCAACACTATATAGGGCACTATACAAAATAGACACAATGTATAACATAAAGTGATCAAGAGTAAGTGGGTTAAGCTGGTAACAATCTGAATTTGGTCAGGATTTAGGCTGGAGTGGATGCAAATTTACTGGAATTTATTAATAAAACTTCATATTGACTAAGATAGCTGTAAATAGTGTTAGCAACAGCTGTGAACCATCACTTCTGGTCCGGGTCCAGGTTGGAACCGAACTGATACCATATTGGTAGTCTCGGTCTTTAATACACACAAACCCTCAATTCGAATACAGTTTAATGGACATCTCCCAACCAGTCTGAATTGGGTCAGCAGATTGTCCAGCAGGTCAATGTATAGATTCATATAATGCTTATGTTTTTGCTGTTTGATAATAGTATCTTATCAAAACTGCTTATGCAACATCCAATAATCACATTGTGTATGTTTTACAATTTGCAATATCGATTATTTTGAAATCCGTGTTTTTCCTTCTATATTTTATATTTTTGCCTATTAAGGCAGTCAATACTTCTGTTATACGCTCGAATATCCACGTGATGCCTCGATTGTCCAATATACAACACCAAAAATTGTTAACACTCTGGTGACACTCATTTTCATAAGGGGGTAAAGAAGCTTTCAGAATAGGGTAGTGACTGTGTTGCATCCACTTTGGCCAGTAAAGGCTGCCAATCTGTTGGTTCTGCATAACAGCAACCAAATCAATTTTCAATTACCATATACTCCCAAAAATTGTTGATGCTCCGTTAAAGCTCATTTTCATGATAGGGTAACAAAACTTTCAGTATGGGGCAGTGACCACGTCGCATCCTCTTTTGCCCATAAAATCTGCCAATATGTTGGTTCTGCATAACAGCAACTAAATCAATTTTCAATTACCTTACTTACACAACCAAAAACCGTTAACATTTCGTTGATGCTCATTTTTATAAAGGCATATCAATGTTTTCAGAATGGAGCAGTGACTGTGTCGCATCCTCTTTTGCTAATATAGGCTGCTATTATGTCAGTTCTACATAACAGCGACCAAATCAATTTTCACATACCTTACTTACAAATTCAAATATCATTGATGATCTGTTTCTGCTTATTTTGATAATAGTGTAACAAAGATTTCAAAATGGGGCAGTGACCATGTCGCATCCTCTTTTTCCAATAGAGACTGCCAATATATCAGTTCTGTATAACAGCAACCAAATCAATTTTCCATTACCTTACTTACACAACCAAAAATCTTTAATGTTCCATTGACACTCATTTTAATAATGGGGTAATGAAGATTTTAGAATGGGGCAGTGACTGTGTTGCATCGTCTTTTGCAAATCAAGGCTGCCAATATGTTTGTTCTGCATAACAGCAACCAGATCAATTTTCCATTACCTGACTTACACAACCAAAAATCATTAACGCTCTGTTGACACTTATTTTCATAATGGGGTAATAAAGATTTCAGAATAGGGTAGCGACCATCTTGCATCCTCTTGTGCAAATAAAGGCTGCCAATAAGTTGGTTCTGCATACCAGCCAATAAATTAAGTTTCAATTATACTACTTACTAAACCAAACATTGTATACATTCCATTGATGCTCATATTCATGATGGAGTAACGAAGTTTTCAGAATGGGGCAGTGATCATGTTGTATTCTCTTTTGCCTATTAAGGCTGCAAATATATTGTTTATGCACAGTAGTAACCAAATCAATTTTCAATTACCCAACTTATCAGACTAAAAATCATTGACACTCAATTGATGCTCATTTTCATTGGGAGGTAACGAAGATATCATGCATTGTTTTACCTGAAGAGGCTAGTAGTATTTTATATATGAATTACTGCCACACATTGCCATTAGGATAACCCAATATAAATAGTGTAATAATGGTGATACTCCGTTGCTGCTCATTGTCACAATGGGGCATTGACTGTCTCGCTGTCTCGCTGTCTCTTTGATCAATAAAGGCTGCCAATATTTTACATACATGACCAAAAATCGTTAATGCCCCGTTGATGCTCCATTGACACTCATTTTCATGTATTGTATAGTCCAAATCTGCTGAGATCAAAAATTGTATGCATGTTAATTTGACTACACTGGCTGTCTTTCTGTGTAATTGTGACTTGGCCCTTTGGCAAAGTAGGGCCTATTAATATTATTTCACAGATCGCTCTTGTTATATTGCAATTAATGTATCTCACTGAATTGTATATTTTGCCCAGTATAGATTGGTTTATCAACAAATATTCACATGTGACTGCTTACAATTCCCCCATAATAATACTTTTCTAAGTGAAATTCTTGGTCAAGCAACATAACGAATCTGGTGAAGACATATGGACCCATTCTGTCCTACTTTCTCTCGTTTCACTTATTCCTCCTTGATTTCATCCCACTGACTGTCACACTCCATTTTTCAGCTGATTTCTGTGACCTTTGTGTTGGCCAAATCAATCCGGGCACATTTGGTTATCAGCAAAATGTAAATCTGTCAGGGCGCAACATACAATCGTCCCAAACTCTCCGGGCGATTTCACCAGTGCTTCTAAGTACTTCTAGATGCTCCCAGACCCCCCTGGAGCTTTGCAAAGTGCTCTCAGACTCTGCAAGAGCATTCTCAGGTGCTCCGAGATTTGACTTATAGAATAGTCAAATTTTGGAGCACCTGAGACCTCTGCGCAGATCTGCAGGAGACTTCGAGAGATGCAAAGACTGCTGCGCAGCTCTGCGGGATACTTTGAGAGCAGCCAAGACTGCTGCGCAGCTTCTGTGCATGACTTGGTGTGGTGTTCTCAGAGCAGTGGTTTTTTCATAACCACAAGGAATTTCGTCTTGTCATATTCATCATTGTTTCAGTCACAAGATTTGCAATGTCATAATATGGCATACAATATTGAAGTCTCTGTATATAGATACATATAGTCAATCTGACTGCAGATGGTGCTCGAACATAATCGGAGGAGCATCTGGATACGCCAATTGAGCATCCAAACAGAATTCCTGAGAAAGAGCCGTTCTGGTTCGTAGAGCATAGGAATCGGGTGAGAAGATATGATATTACCCGGAGTTGAGGATCCACAAAAGCTCAGACAGAGCGAGTGAGACAAAAATTTGATAAAGGTGGATTGTGTATTTTCATCATATGATAAGATGAGATAGAAATGAGATGATGTATATATACCGCAAGGTCTGCCAAATATATACTCCCCGTCACTCTGTCCACCTCTGTTACCTCTGTATCTCCGTTCACCTGCCATTGCTCGTTGAAGATGTGGTTAGATGCCGTCATCAAGCTTGCTAGGAGAAGCACTTGGAGACTGACATTGAGTGAACACAGAGATGCATGTGGAGACCAAGCTCAACCAAGTGTGGAGAGGCACTTGGAGACCGAGAGATCGAGTGCACTCAGAGCTGCACTTGGAGGTCGTGATTGAGCGAGATTGGAGTGGCACTTTGAGTTGGAGATTGAGTGAAGCTGTGATTGAGTGTGTTGGGAGATACACATGGAGGCCATGATCGAACAAGATTGGAGGAGTACTTGGAGGTGGTTGATCAGGAAGTGATTGATCTGAAGGTGGTCAATCTGCAGGCAGTCAATCTGTAAGCAGTGAATCTGCAGGCAGTGAATCTGCAGGCAGTGAATCTGCAGGCAGTAGATCGGGAGGCTTGTGCAATGGATGCTGAGAGTCTATTAATTGGTTAATTCATAATTGTGGGAATGTAGAGAATTGAGTACAACAAGGATCGCTAAGAGTTCAGAGACTGGCTGGGAGCGGGAGACAGTCCCTCTCGGGCTGATACAGTACGCAGCGTACATCTGCAAAATGTATCTTAGTCACTGGAAGCCAGCAGGAGTGTCTGAGAGGATGTGGAGTGTAAACTTAGAGGCATCAATTTCAAGAGAGTATCAGACCATAGGAGGGCAATCCTGCCGGCCTTCAGAGTAACTGGAAGTGCCGGCGAGAAGCCTTGGAGCACCGATGACAAGCCTGGGAACAGCTCGGAGCTCCGGCAACAAACTTGGGAGCGCCAGCGACAAGTCTGGGAGCACCTCGAATGACAGTAGAGCAGTCTGGGAAACACCTCATCTTCTTTGCGAATGCTGCTGGTTTGATTGGAAATCATAGCTACTACTAATTGTTCAACGATATTTAAAACTCATGTATTTAGTTTGTATTCTCTGTTATTTATCTACAAAGCTACCCATCTACGCACAGCATATCTGGACTGGCTGCAGGGGGTGCTTGAGAGCAATTCAAGTTGCGCCTGAATATGACAATCGAGTGAACTCAGAGATACACTCCGCGGCCGTGATCAACCTAGTTTGGAGATGCACTTGGAGGCCATGATCAAGCAAGTGTGTAGATGCACTTGTAGGCCATGATCATGTGAACATGGAGGCTGGAATGGAGGGAGTTTGCCGATACACTTGGAAGCCGTGATAGAGTGAGTATAAAGATGCACTTGGAGGCTGTGATCGTATGAACTTGGAGGCCGTAATCAGGTGAGTTCAGAGAGACACTTGAATGCTGTGATTCAGTGAGTTTGGAGATGCACTTGAAGGCCGTGATCAAGCGAGTGTGTAGATGCACTTGGAGGCCATGATTATTCGAACTTGGAGGTGGTAATCGAGCAAGTTTGGCGATACACTTGGAGGCTGTGATCAAGCGAGTTTGGTGGCCCTAATCGAGCGAGTTTGGAAGAGTACTGGGAAGCAGTTGATGGACGGCACGATGGGTGCTGAGACTCTTTTCATCACTTAGTTAACTCGCAACCGTGGGAATGTAACAAGGTGACTTTCCCTTGCTGCTCTCATGGAAAGCTGGCCGATGGTGGTCGATCGTGTAGGGAGGCATGCTGGAAGCGGAAGCTACATTTAGGGGTCAACTTGTAATCATGAGAATGAAGGGAAGACAAATAATCTTGAGTGTATGCTGTACTTGGTATATGCTGTACTTGGTGTATGCTGTACTGGGTGTATGCTATACTCAGTGTATGCTGTACTCGGTGGATGCTGTACTCGGTGTATGCTGCGGTCTGTGTCAACTCATGATTATGACATGGAGAGATAGAGAGGGATGACAGAACTTTGTGTTCTGCGATGATAGTAGAGTTGTGAACAAGAAACAGAGAGATGGGGAATGAAGATTAGAACGATGTGATTACGAGCGGATATGAGCAATCAGGGGTACGACTTGTCTGAATGGGTTGGGCGGACCTCGTATCAGTGTTATTACACGCCGGATCAGGATTTGTACCTGCCGTATTGGGGATGGTACATTGCCTTCCACACAAAATTCACTTAAGTCGCAGTTTCTCATGATAATTTTCCCCGTACCCTCTCATCTCTCTCTTTCTTCTCCTCAATTTTACCATCACATTAGAACACAAAGTTAAGTCATCCCTCTCAATCTCTCCATGCCGTGATCAGGAGTTAACAGCATGAATAGCATACACCAAGTACAGCATACACCGAGAATAGCATACACTGAGTACATCATACACCTAGTACAGCATATACTGAGAACAGCATCATCCCAAGATCGACTGTCTTCCGCTCCCAACCAGTCTCTCATCTCTCGGCAGACCATGTTGTATTTAATTTTCTACATTCGCACAATTACGAGGCAACCAATGAAAAGAGTCTCAGCTCCTGTCACACCGGCCTCCCAAACTACCACCTCCAGATTGACTGCTTTCTGGTACTGCTCCAATCTCGCTCGATCATGGCCTCCAAGTGCATCTTCAAACTCGCTCGATCCCAGCCTTCAAGTGTATCTCTAAACCCGCATGATCACAGCCACCAAGTTCGTATTATCACGGCCTCCAAGTGCTTCTCCAAACTCGCTTAGTCACAGCTTCCAAGTACTTCTCCACACTCGCTAGATCGCGGCCTCCAAGTGCATCGCGAAACTCGCTCGATCACAGCCTGTAACTATATCCCTGAACCCGCTCGATTAAGGCCTTCAAGTTCACATGATCATGGCCTCCAAGTGCATCTCTTAATTCGCTCAATTACAGCCTTCAAGTGTATCTCCAAACTCCCTCGATTATGGCCTTGCAGTGCATCTCTAAGTTCACTCGATCACCATGTGGTGAAATGGTGGACCTAGTCGTCAGACAGCCAATCATCAACACTCTGCCGCACCTCGCATAGTATCCAGAGGGAATTGATGAGAAAGAGCAGTTCTAGCTCGAGGAGCATGGGAAGAGGACGAGAGGATATGGAGGGATACGCAGCCATGATGAACCACTCAAATTGCATGGATCAACGAAGCTCTGCAAGAGTGCATGAGACCAAGAGCTGGGAAAGATAGAGTGTGTATTTCGTATAATGAGATGTCTATCTACCCAGGGGTCTCCCAAATATTTACTGCCTGTTGCTGAGTCTATCTTTGTATGTATATATATAGAGAGACTTAGATACTACATGCCTAGTGTTAGCAATGGGTTCTGCTAACCAGCCAGCGGTTCGGTTTTTGGCCGGCGGTTCAGTTCTGTTCTGTTCTGTTCAGTTCAGTTCAGTTCTGTTCAGTTCAGTTCAGTTCTGTTCTGTTCTGTTCTGTTCTGTTCTGTTCTGTTCAGTTCTGTTCTGTTTGGTGCAGTTTGGTTCAGTTTGGTTCAGTTTGGTTCAGTTTGGTTCAGTTTGGTTCAGTTTGGTTCAGTTTGGTTCAGTTTGGTTCAGTTTGGTTCAGTTTGGTTCAGTTTGGTTCAGTTTGGTTCAGTTTGGTTCAGTTTGGTCCAGTTTGGTTCGATTTGTTACCCAGACAAAAACCCAACCCTCTTTGTCTTGGCGGATTTGTTACCCGGACTGCGGTTCCAACTTTACGGTTTCTACACCTTTGCCTCCTCTTAAGTATATGAGTACTCATCGTATCGTGACATGATCATTACGTGGATTGTGAAGTTCTGGCCGCTATCTCACCTCCCGCTTTCCAATTTGCGATCCAACTGATATTCGTTGAGTGGCTGTAAAAAAAGGGCACATTTTCAGCGAAATCTGCGGGTATTCGATAGCGACTCAACGAATATTGGTTGGATCACATATCTGAGATTGGGAGGTCAAAGAGTGGGTCGATCTGCACAATCTATGTACTGATCATATCATGATACGATCAGAACTCAAATACTTAATTGGAGGCATAGTTGTGATGTTGAAATGTCGGGTTTTTGGTGGTGAAACCGGCCCATTTCCAGTGGGCCGGGTTTTTCGTGTGGTAAGACCCGTTGCCACAGTACAGTTTCGGGTGGAACCGCAACCGGAACCGACCCGGGAATTTGGACCAGTTGCTAACACTATACATGCCATATTATTCTGTAGCGAATCTTGTGACTGTAACAAGGACCAATATGATCGACGAAATGCATTCTCGTTATGGAACCCTATGAACCACTGGTGTGAGAGTATGGCACCAAGTCTCCTGCAGACCTGATCACAGGTCACTGCGGCTCCAAAATTTGACTGTCCAAATTGTCAAATCTTGTAGCATCCTGAATGCACCTCCCTTACTGCAGGTGCTTTCAGGAGCACATGAGAATGCGCTTGCAGAGTCTGAGAGCACTTTGCAAAGCTCCAGGGGGGGCTGGGAGCATCTGGAAGTGCTTAGAAGCACTGGCAAGGGTTACCGGAGTGTCTGGGAGGTTTGCGTATGGCTTTCGGACCAAATTATATTTTGCTGATGTATGCAGTACACGGTGTATGCAGTACTTGGTGTGTGCAGTACTCAGTGTATGCTGTACTCGGTGTATACTATATTTTGTGTAGGCTGTACTCGTAGTATGCTGTACTCGGTGTATGCTGTACTTGGTGTATGCTGTACTCGGTGTATGCTATACTCGGTATATGCTGTACTCGGTGTATACTGTACTCGGTGTATACTGTACTCATTGTATGTTGTACTCAGTGTTAACTCATGATCATGGCATAGAGAGATAGGGATGGATGACTTAACTTCGTGTTCTTAGGTGATGGTCGAGTTGAGGACAAGAATGAGAGAGATGAGAAGAGATGGGGCAAATCATCATGAGAAACCAGGACTAAGGAGACTTTTGTGTGCGAGTCAATTTACCATCCCCGATACAGCGGATACAAGTTGTGATCTGCGGTGTAATTCCACTGATAAGTGGTCTTCTGAACACAATCACGGAAAGCATACTCCACCTTTGTCTTATCTGCTCGTATCCTTTACATCGTTCTCATCTTCATCCCTCATCTCTCTCTTTCTCATCTATAACTTTACCATTATTACAGAATCTGAAGTTAAGTGATCCCTCTCTATCTCTCCATGGTAGAATTATGGGTTGTCACGGAGTACAGCATACACTGAGTACAAGCATACACCGAATACAGCATCTACCCAAGGTTGTGTTTCTTCCCTTCAGTTTCATCAGTAATAGTTGACCCCTGAATGTAGCTTCGGCTTCGGGCATGCCACCCTCCACTATTGACCGCTATCAAACACGCTCTCCATTACAGCTCAAAGGTAACGTTGCCTTGTCACAGTCCCACAGTTGCAAGTTAACTAACTGATGAAAAGAATCACAGCACATGGCGTACTGTGCATTGACTGCCTCCAAGTACTTGTCCATCCTCGCTCGATTATGACCTCTAAGTGCATCTCCACACTCGCTTGATCATGGCCTCCAAGTGCATCTCCAAACTCGCACGATTACGGCTTCCAAACTCACTCAATCACGTCCTCCCAGTGCATAACACCGGACGCGCTCGATCACGGCTTCCAAGTGCATCTCGAAAGTAGCTTGATCATGGCATCCAAGAGTATCTCCAAACTTGCTCGATCATGGCATCTATGTTGATCTCCAAACTTCCTCAATACTGGACTCCAAGTTAGTGTTAGCAATGGTTTCAGGTTACCTGGCTGCGGTCCAGCTTGGAACCGGAACCAAGACCCTGGTCCGGGTTAGTTTCCGACCAGAGTACCGAACCGGATAACTAGCACGTGGTTGTTAGCTGGACCACTATTCAAATTTGCGGTTCCTACAATTTTGGCTCCAATTAACTATTCAAGTTCTTATCGTATCATGACATGATTCATATATAAAGGATTCAGCTTTAGCAGCTCTTTCACCTCCTCATCTCTGATTTGCACTCCGATCAATATTCGTTGAGTCGCTATGAAATAACAATGAAAATCACGCCCAAATCTCGGGTTTTCAACAGCTACACGACGAATATTGCTCAGATTCAATATCGGCGACCGGCACGTGAAAGAGCTTCTGAAACTGCATCATTCTCGTATAGATCATGTGGCGATACGATCAGAACTCAAATACTTAATGGGAGCACAAATGCCGGGCTTCCAAGGAACAGGTTTCCGGGTGGAAACCGGCCCAAACGCAATGGTCCCGGTGTGTGGTGTGGTAAGGCTCGTTGCAATGATTCCAGTCCGGTTCTGATCCGGCCCCGGAACCGCACCCCTGATTTGGAACCGTTGCTAACACTACTCAAAGTGCATTTAGAAACTCATTTGCTCACAATCTTGGAGTGCATCTCTACGTTCACTCAATCACTGCCTTAAGGTGTATCTCCAAATACCCTCGACTACCCCCACCAAGTGCATCTCCAAACTAGCTCGATCACGGCCTCAGAGTGTATCTTTGAGTTCACTCAATCGATATTTTCAGACACACTTTGAATTGCTCTCAACCACCGCCGGCAGCCACAGTCCAGGTATACGGTGTGTAGATGAGGAGCTATAGAGATATATAGATACAGAGATGGGAAAACAAACTGAATACATGAGTTCTAAAAATCGTTGAACGATAAGTAGTAGCTATGATTTCCAGGCACACCAGCAGTGTTCCCAAAGAAAATGTAGTTTTTCCCAGACTGCAATAATGTGATTTGAGGCATTCCCAGACTTGTCACCAGTACTCTCAGATGCATCCAGAATTATCCTCAGCGCTCCCAGGCTTGTCGCTGGTGCTCCCAGGTGCACCCAAAGTTCTCTCCAGCCCTTCGACGTATTCCCAAACCCATCACAATTATTCCCATGGTACTCCTGTACCAGTCATCAGAGATCCCAGTAACTCTAGAGACTGGAAGGAATGCCCTCCTAGGGTCTGATACCCTCCTGAAATTGACGCATCTAAGTTGACACTCCACATCCTCTCAGACACTCCTGGAGTCTTTCAGTAACTAAAACACATTTTGCTGATGTATCGCAAACTGCAAATCATGCAAAAACATATTATTGGATATTGAAAACACGATTTTGATAAGATACTATTAACAAACTGCAAAAACATGAGCCTTAGATAAATCTATCAATGGACCAGCTGATAACTCGTCCATCTCCAACCGACGGGGAGCTTACCATGGAACTATATCCGAGTCGATCGTTCGGATTGTTTGAAAACCCGGAACTTCAAATTCAGCAATGGTTCGATTTGGACCATGATCTGGACCTGACGTGATGGTCTTGAACTATTGCTAACAATAGCCATAATTTATCACACAAATTGCATTGATCTATAATAACTTGGCAAGAGTGTTTGAGAAACTATACAATACGCATGGATCTATAAAAGCCCAGCGATACTGTGTGAGACAAAGAGCTGGAACAGATGGAGTGTGTATTGCATAGAATGAAATGATATCTATCTGCCCCGGGGTCTTTAAAATATGTACTCCCTGTAGCTAAGTCCATATCTGTTGTCCCAGTATCTCCATACATATAGATATTGAAAGACTTTAATAATACATGTGATATTGTTATGTAACAAATGTTGTGACTGTAACAAAGACACATATGATAAACGATATGCTTTGTAGTTGTGGAACCTTACAATCCACAGCTGTGGAAATGTGGCACCTAGTCTCCTGCAATGTTTGCACAGTGATCTCATCTGCATTCCAAGTTTACCACAATTCTGTGCAGAGGCCCCAGGTGCTCTCAAAGTGTCCCATAGAGTTGAGTAGAGGTTCCAGATGCTTCAAAATTTGACTGGCATAATTGTCAAATTTTGAACCATCCTGAGTGTTATGGGGGTGTATTCCCTAAGTAACTTTATTGTTGTATCCGTAGATACTTTAACTCTTAGGTCCACTGCCGTAGATCCGATTTCCGTTTCGAAAGATACTCGGTCAAAGTATCTATATCAATAGCCCCTAATCGATTCAGTTGTTTTTTACTTAATATCGATTGTTGCTTAATTCGGGTTTTGATTTGCCTAGCTTTTTTAAATTGTCTCTTAGTTTGTGGCAGGGGATTAATCCTTCCTTTCCGGGTTCTCCTTAAAGGATCAATAATATAATTTGCCGGAACACTAGCTTCTTGCGTATTCGAATCCACGCTAATATCCCTAGCTATATCTCGAGGTGTTGAAGATATTCCTCGATCCTCTGCTGCCCGTACGAGATTATCGATATATATTCTCAAGCCGGTATCTAATCCTGTAACACTGGCTATCCACCAGACGCAACTCGCAACAAAGAAGTACTGATTTTGTCTGGCGCAAGATATAATTTTTTCGAGTGCGTAGATGATAACTTCGGAATCGTTTTTGAAGTTTAGCATCATTCAGGTGGATACTTATCAAAGGTGCGGGGCTGCTGCTACAAAAGAAGCTAATAGATTTTATATATAGATATAAAGGTATAGGTATCATAAAAACTCAATAATAAATAAAGGTCTTCTCCGCTGGTAGGTATCTGACTGTTCTCTGCTAGAGCTTCGTTCTTCTCATTGTCGGGGAGACAATGCGAGTTCTTTATAGTCTTTAGCTGGCTCAAGTTTGGCCGCCATTCCTCTGACTATGTCAACGGACTTGCTTGATAGCTTATCTCGGA
>Ga0307514_10001904_pt1 | contig 22983 bp, 15 predicted proteins | sample 16_EM_MG_FD_203088 | JGI IMG/M metagenome (GOLD analysis project Ga0307514, IMG submission 203088) | Populus trichocarpa ectomycorrhiza microbial communities from riparian zone in the Pacific Northwest, United States - 16_EM | ecosystem: Host-associated > Plants > Roots > Unclassified | place...
ATGTTATTTGTATTTGTGTGGTTTACTTTAAAAACTAAAGCTTTCACGGAAACAAACACCATCGATTGTTTGACTCTTCATAGCTGCGGTCTGCAGATGCACGGGCTCTTCATTTGAAACCTTGTTGTTCTGTTTCTGTCGGAAAGAAATTATAGCAAGTTGGTCGTTGATAAATCTGACAATGGCATTAAAGGCGTCAATCATTCTCATTACATGTGCATTTCATGGAAATGAAGGCAGTAGTCAACAATGTATACAGTAACATCTTTCTAGTCATATCTCTTTGCTCTTATCAAAACTATATAAAAATATTTTTAAAAAAATTAATTTTAATATTTTTTTAAATCAAACATATTTCCTTTTAAAATGAATTTAAACATAATTTGAAACAAATAGACAATATATCATTATCATTGTACATCCAATATCCCATTAATTGCCACACTAAACAAGAAAATGGATAAATAAGACTCGGAAAAATTCCTAACACGATCGCGATTGATGTTGTAATGCAATTTTAGCCATATTGCAAAAACAAATGTTAGAATCTCGAACAAAGTTTTCGTAAAAGTCATCAAATAAATACTTGTGAAATGCTCTTAACCACGTTTTATAGTTTCTTACAATGCAAGTCATAATTGCTTGTTGCAAATTATGGCATTTATGAATATTTATGTGTGATTTAGAATTAGGAGTGATGATATCCTTCACAAATCAACATAAACACAACATTATAGACCCAATTCAATCAAATTATTGAGTAATTGGTTCAATTAAAAACTCAATTGCAATAACATTAGGCCGAGGTTGTGTGTAGATTTTAGTATATTACCGGATAAAAAAATAAGAAAGCATGCAAGTCATTTTAGAAGATGAAAATATTAAAATTCCACTAATTATGATTTTTTTATTAAATAAACTATAGAAATGCTTAACACATTACTTAAAACAAGTCCGGTTTAATTATTTTAATTAGTATGGTTAGATAGTCTAACTGTCTAGTTCGGTTTGGATAATAATAGTAGAATAAGCATAATTTTTTAGACTATTTATTTTCCATAAATATTCATGATTTTGTAATTCGTTGAATAAATAATTTTTTATAGAATTATATATTCAAGATTCTCATAAAAATTGCACCATCGTATTTACAATTCATTTTTCGAAGAACAAAGGACAGTTAATCATGCCTTCATGAGAGAAGCACCTTTGATTTAATGATTGGATATTGATGGACAGAATCTGCCTAAGAGATAAAATTAAAAAAAAACATTAAAAAAAATATAAAAAAACAAATAACAAGATCAAATTTAAAAAGTAAAATTTAGTTCAATAAAATGATCAAAAATCTCTTGGACTTTAGTTCAAGAAAATAAAATTTAAAAAGTAATCAAGTAATTATACCGTGAAATAAATGAAAAGTAAAAAAAAACTCATTGCAACAAAAAATAGTAATTCTAAAGTGCAATAAAAATGTGAAGAAACAGATTTATCCAATTTAATCTGATAGTGCTAATTGAAACTTATGAAAAGATTATTTTGTCTCTTAATTTATGCTTCCTTGGCTTGTGCTGGCGAGAGTAAAATTATTGTTATATTGTAGCAATTTATAATATAATAAATTTTACTCCACAGTGTACTGATGGGATCATTCACGGGTGTGCTATGTTTTTTTTTTTTTACTGTATATATATATATATATATATATAGTTAAAGACTAGGTACCAAGAAATTGTTATTGAGGATTTGACTCCGTAGAGTCGCGAGTTGACTGCTGATTATTGAGGATTTTCCCAACTAGAAACTAATTTTTCCTTTATTTAGGAAAGTGAAATCTAGTTTTTTCATTTTTTAATTTGTACATTAAAAAAAAAAAACCATAGCACACCCGTGAATGATCCCAACACGAAAACAAAAGTACAATGACAGCCGTGAGAGAACCAAAACAAAATTCCAATCAAAACCTTCTTCTTTGTCATTTTTTCTCCTCCTGTCCAGAGAATCTTTACCCTTTCTCGGTTTCTTGTTCTGTCCCTTGTCTTATCATGGACCTTGTCATTGCTCACTCTATCTTGCTAAATTTATAGGGCCAAAGTCCCTTTTATCATTATCAAGATTGATTGTAGCATAGAGGAACCACAAAAACAAAGAGCATTATGGCCAAGTTGTGGTGCCTTCTGACCATAATCACATTGCTTCAAGTTTCAAAAGTTGTCATCTCAAGACGTGAAGTCACCACACCTCCATTACCAATCCTACCATTACCATCATCTTCTCAATTGAAATGGCAGGAAAGGGAACTCATAATGTTTCTTCACTTTGGTGTCAATACATTCACTGATTCTGAATGGGGCACTGGTCATGAAAACCCTGCTATTTTCAATCCAGTTGGGCTTAATGCTAGCCAGTGGGTCAATGTTGCAGCAGAAGCTGGGTTTTCTCTCATGATACTGACTGCAAAACATCATGATGGTTTTTGCTTATGGCCTAGTAAGTACACTGACCATTCTGTGGCAAGCAGTCCATGGAAAAACGGGCGTGGAGATGTTGTTCAAGAACTTGTCATCGCTGCCAGGGCTCACGAAGGGATTGATGTGGGGCTGTATCTTTCTCCATGGGATAGGCATGATAAAAGATACGGTCATGATTTGCAGTACAATGAATACTACTTGGCTCAATTGCAAGAACTTCTTAACAAGTAAGTAGACTTGGTGCCCCGTTTGGTAGTGCAGTTGGCCAAGCTGCCAAACGAAACCTAGATGCATTACTAATAACGTTTTCTTGAAAATTTTGTTAGGTATGGGAGTGTTAGGGAGATATGGTTTGATGGTGCAAAAGGTTCAAATGTACCAAACATGTCATACTATTTCTCGGATTGGTTTTCAATGGTGAAAGAGTTGCAAACTTCCATCAACATATTTTCTGATGCCGGCCCGGATGTCAGATGGGTTGGAAATGAAATGGGATTTGCAGGAAGTACATGTTGGTCCACCATTAACAGGACCTCACTTTCAATCGGAAATGGAAGCATCGTCGAGTAAGTAGCAATTCTAATTTTCAGGCAAACACACACACACAGAGCCCTTAATTTGCTTATCTTAGAAACTCTTCGATGTTATGGTTTGTTTTTCGTAAGAGAATAAAGCTTCTAGAATTATTGCTTCTGTTAGAATGTCTGTCTGCATCTGAAATAATTTTAGAATAAATTTTTATTATTTTAAAACAGAAAATACAAGGAATATATCTTCTATCTTCTGCCTCATCTGTATAAATATAATATTCAAAAGAAAGTTAATCTAATTGTATCATTCAACCGTGGGCCCAAAAGAGAAACTTTGAATTATTAATGTGGGGAGAAAACATTTATTAATGGGTCCCGAATCATTTATTGTTTGAAAATCATGTATTGTTATGTAGGATACCCATCTAGAACTTTTTTCTATTCAATCACGTCCCTGCAAATCATCAGGTCTTGATTATTCCTTTTTCCCTTCGTTGTAAGTAACGAAAATAATGAGCCCTTTTAATGAAGTAAAAAGAGCGAACGCTTGAAGTTGACAAGGAGCACTACTGCAACTAAAGGGAGAATTAAAGTAAAAGCAAAAGTGGTAAACTTCTCGGATCAATTATTAGCTGTGCTCAGTGCTTAGTTTCACATGTGAGTCACACAAGCAACTTTGCGTAATGAGAACATTTGAAATCTCCCAGCTAACAGCTTTATTTCCATGGAGCAGCTATCTCAACACTGGTGATTCGAAAGGGACAGATTGGCTGCCGGCAGAATGTGATGTTTCGATCCGAAAAGGATGGTTTTGGCATAAATCAGAATCACCAAAGAGGTTAAGCGAGTTACTTGACATCTATTACAAGTCGGTAGGACGAAATTGTGTGCTATTATTCAATGTGCCTCCCAACACAACCGGCCTTATATCTGAGAATGATGTCCAGAGACTAAAAGAATTCCGAGGTGCAATCGACACCATATTTTCTACAAATTTGGCTGAGAGTTGCTTTGTAAGAGCTAGCAGCCAAAGAGGGGGGAAGGATGGCGATTTCGGACCCGAAAACGTGCTAGATGGCGACCATTTGTGGACTTATTGGGCACCAAAAGACGAAGAGTCGGAAGATAACTGGATCGAGTTCAAATGTATTGATAAATTGAGATTTAATGTTATTAGGATTCAAGAAGCAATTGGTCTTGGTCAAAGGATCAAACAACATGAAGTTTATGTAGATGGTAGGAAGGTTGCTAAAGGGACTACAGTGGGGCACAAGAGGCTACATAGACTTGAAAAGGGAGTCGTCAAGGGTCATATTGTGAGGATTAAGATTCTCAAATCAAGAGCAGTGCCATTGATGTCTTCCATTGGTTTGCATTATGACCCTTTTTGGCACCCAAATGAGACATGATTAGAGACAGGAAGGTGTGGACGAAGGCTAGAAAATCACATGGAAGAATGCTGGAGGTCTAAAGAAGGAATAAAGGTAAATGGAATTTCCACCTTATATTTTTCACTTTGTACGAAAAAGTGTCCTTGCTGTCTCCTCATTTTATTTGGGCGGTGTGATTGAAAAATTCGCACCAATAGTTTATAGATATAAAGATCCCAAACCCCAATTAAACAGTCAATGGTTTTATTCTTCTCTGAATGGTTAATGCCTAATGACGATGTTTGCTAAAGATAAGGAAAACCAGTTTAAGCTACGCATTCTAAAAGGATTGTTCCTCAGAATAGAGTTTCAATTGAGAAATTTGATTGTTTTCCCAAAATTTGTCAATCAATATCCTTACAAATGCATTATCTCTTAAAGCTAGAAATCGACGAAAAGATAAAGCCAAAGAGATTGTTGGGCGCAAGCATATGTGAGTGATAAATATTCCATTTTTTTATTTTAAAAAAGGGGGTTTTATATATGAGATGAACTCATAATATATAATCTAATAGTCTAATCTTTTGAAATGGAAGCGGTGTCGATGATCATTGCATTTAAGCTCTTGTGTGTGCATCCCGATATCGACATGGAGGCCTATATATCTCCTCAAATATAGAAAGCTCCCAAACAACAATGCACGATATCAGTATATGTCAATCAATATCCTAACAAATGCAAACTCTTCTTAAGCTAGAAATTTAGGAAAAGGTAAGGCCAAAGAGACTCAACTGACAGAAACTACCAGTCCAAGAACACCAGCTTTATCTAAATAACATTATCAGCCAAACAAACGTAGGTTGTGAGAAGGAGAACAGCAACAAAAGGTAAACAAAACATGAGGTCAAAAACCTGGATGATGGAGATCTCCAATCAACATCTTCATATATCAAAGAAAAGCCCGAATCCTCTATAGTCAACCTTTGGTTTTTTTGCATCTGCAAGGAGATAACACATAGAAACCAGTCCAAAATACATGAGTTCATCTATGAACATGCTTAAGATTTCATGTCCAGTACCTGATTATCTTTTTAGGCCACAATTCTTGACAAAATCCATGTACTTAGAACATGACAAAAGGGTATGAGCATAACCCCATGCTAGGACTTGTCAATAACACCCAGGATTGAAAAAAATAATTTAAAGAGGAGGCTTTCTCACGAGTATTATACAACCCTATGTTAGGCCAACATGTATTCTTTTAGGCCACAATTCGTGCCAAAATCTATATTATTAACATAACCCTATGTTAGGACCTGCCGATAATACCTAGAATTAAGAACACATAATTTAATAGGAACAGCCCCAGCAGTGACTGTGACCGCAATCAAGGCCCATGGTTCTAACCCAACTTTAACGGTGCACCTGTTTCTAGTATCTCTTATAACCATGTCCCTGTTAGAGGGTTTGAAAATGATCACATATATGTATATATTCTCCGGATTGAACAAGAAGAGAAGGAGTTAAAAACTTGGGTATCATGACAGAAGTGAACATGCAAGTTGGTCCAGTCCAAAACATGGAGCCTCAGACTGAAATCTTTCGAGCCGCCAAAAGCAGAACAGTCAACTCTACAAGCTTTCCTTGTGTCCATAGCAAAATATATATTTCATCCTCATCATTTTCCGTTTTCTCAACAAGCAATCTAGTAACCTTCAATGTACGTCTCTGCAACATGTGCCATTGAATCAAATAAGCAGCAGCCCTCCAAAGTTTCCTCAACCTCACGGTACATTCATATATATATATATATATATGAAAATGGAAAGACATAAAATGAATATTGATTGTGTTGATTGTAGATTGGCTTATATGCCATACATTTATCATCTTGGATAACAGATTTGTTGATTTGAGAGATAAGAGAAATAAAGCATGCTAGAAATTTAAACACACAAATTTCATATATTAAAATAGTGATAAAATTACAATAATAAACTTGATTAAAAAAAAACTATTTTAAAAGTGTTTTTCATGTGCACATATTCTCTAACTATCAGTCAGATACGAATCTTATTTTAAATAAAAAAATACACATGTTCTTAGAGATTTTAACTTGGTGGTGTATAAATTTGATTTGATTTGATTTGATGAAGAATATTGACACAAAGATTTCATAATTTAAATCTTTTTAAAAATATTTGTAATATCTAGATATTTTTTTCATATTAAAATGCATATATTTGTTCCTTTGTTTTTATAAAGTTTAATTTAATCCTAGAGAAACGAATGTTGATTTTGATCTTTTGTTCGTTAAAAGATTTTTCTTGATAAGTTTAACCCTCAAAAGATAGAAAAATTAGCTCTCCCTCTCATAATCATGCCATTTTGGTCCTCTTTCCTAAGAAAAAGTTTGAGTTTAATAACAATGCCTTAATCCTCTCTCATTAGTTAATGCAAAACGTTTTAAATCCCTGTGACAACTCATGGACAACTCTGTCATCATCATTTTCTAATAATAATAAATAAAATTAATTTTTATGGTCTTAGGTTTGAGCCCTGTGGTTGCTCATATGATGGCCGCTAGAGGCTTACATGGTCGTTAACTTCAGGGCCCGTGGGATTAGTCGAGGTACACGCAAGCTGGCCCGGACACCCACATTAAACTAAAAAAATAAATAAAATTAATCATTAGATTTGGTACATTACCTATAAATAGGTGGATTTCATTAATGGATTTTATAAATCCAATGATCCCTATTATTTCACTTAATGAATTTTATAAGGCTATTATATAAATTTAAAATCAAAGAAACTATTTAAAAAAGTCATGCATCAATAAATTCATTTTTAGATTATGGTGGGATAATTTTTTTATCACTAAACCTTTTTTTATAAAAAAAAATTGTAGTTCGATAAATTTAACGGGTTAAATTAAGTTTTTTTATTAAAAAAACTTATTTTTTTTAATTTTAGACTTCAATAATGAGTTTATTAGGAACCAATCTTTGTATTTTTTTTATTTGTTTTTCATAGAGGAATTTTGTCCTTATTACTCGGGTCATGACTTTGACTTTTTCTCCTAAGTTTACTCGATTAGCTTTTGTTGGGATCTTTTTTTAGTTGAATATTTATTTTTTATTTTCATCTGAAATTAAACTTTTTAATTTGATTTGATTTGTATTTTACGGGATTATTATAATCTCACAATTCAAGTTACGAGTTGATCTGAATCAATCTAATATATCATTATTTAAAAAAATAATATTATCAAATAAATCATAATCTCAATATTTTAAAAATATAGGATAAGATCATCTTCGTATTTTTTTTCTTTCACGTTTAGAAAAACATGTTTGACAGCGTGTGTGTGAAAAGGCCAGCATGTATCAATAACGTGTGCTACCCTTATTCAAAAACCCTGTATAATAGATTAGATTAATGTGGCATGAAATTCGGATCAACACAAGCAATGTGAACGTGAGATCAGAACAGCCCACATCCATAGGTTCTAATGTATATCGCAAACATCACTATTATTCTCCTACTTGCGTAGGACTTTCCTAGTTTATTAAACCTCAATTCCTCCCTTGCAAGATCACTCAGATTCCACCCTTTTTTTTCCTTTTCTGGGAGATTCAGATTCCATCTCAAGATAATCAATTCCGTTTTTTTTTAAAAAAAAACTTGGAAAGTGGGAGAGATTGCCAGTAACGTATTAGCTGTGAGTCGGTCAACCTTTAGTGGATATATATCACTGCCCATAGCCGGTGAAAGAATCCATTTATACGTCTTCTACTGCCTTGCACTACAAATAGAGAGAGAGAGAAACCATTCCCATCTTCTCTAATTCTCTTCTCCACCCCTTAATTAGTTTTAATCAGGTGATTAACTCTTCAATTCTCTCTGTGTTTTTGTTTTGTTCGTGTTCAATTATCATGGTTTTATATGTTTTTTTTTCGTTTTCTTAGGAACAAAGATGGTAGGCGGCAATTTTCATGGGGGTCATCAAGAAGGTGGAGACCAAGAGGGGATGAGGAGGAGGAGGGGATGTGGATGCAGCTGTACAAAGAACGATTTCTTGCCTGAGGAATCGTTTCAAAGCATTGGAAATTATCTTCAAGCACTTAAAGAAACTCCCATGAGATTCAAGGACAGGCTCCTGACTCGATCCTTGGACTCGACCGAGCTCCATGAGATCAAATCCAGAAGTGACCATGAGATGAAGAAAAACCTTACTTGGTGGGATCTCATATGGTTTGGCATCGGTGCTGTAATCGGTGCTGGCATTTTCGTGCTCACAGGACTTGAGGCTAAAGAACATGCTGGCCCTGCAGTTGTCTTGTCTTACGTTGTTTCCGGCGTTTCTGCCATGCTTTCTGTCTTCTGTTACACTGAGTTTGCCGTGGAAATTCCCGTTGCAGGTATGTGTTATTCTCCTACCTTTGCATATTGTTTTCTTTCTTAATATTTTTAATTTTAATTTTAATTTTAATTTTTTTATACATTTGTGCTTGCTAGTCTAATTTTATGCCGGGGCGGGATTGGGAGGCTGGCCGGGGCTGTAGCCTGCAAAGAAAATCTTTCTTTCAGCCCCCTTTCTTCAATGAATTAGATTTTTAATCTTAAAATAAAAAAATTTAAGTTTTAGTCCCTCTAAGATTTTTTTTCTTTAATTTCACCCATCCAAACTATGATTTTATGGATATGCTTGTCTTACACTATGCCCATTATAGCTGCTCAATTTAATTATTATTAGAAAGTCAGTGTAGCTTTCAATTACTAACAGAAGAGATGAAAATAGTTGAAACACAGTAACATAAATGTATTTTATATTTTTAAAAAATAAAAATTCATTTTAAAACTATAGCGCGAACGGACAAAGCTATATAATATTTAATTTTTATAATTTAGAATAGTAATCAAAAGCAAACTAGGAGTTTAATCATATCATGCTCTCCAAGTTTACATGAATTGGACTTCAATCCATATACAACTTATTAGAGTTTGGTTGACCTTTCATAATTATTATTAGATGGCAGCTAGCACAAGCAAACTCACTCTTGTATTACTTGGAATACATGGCACTAGGGGATCTTGGGTTAGAAAATAATGTAGTATAGGCTAAGAAAAATCAATTTGATATGAAATGTTGCACCTTTTACAAACTTATTCTGTTGTCTAATAGCGTATGGTCTTAATTTTTTGTTTAAACTGTATATATCTTATAAAATCACAGTGTGAAAGAGATGATTGAAATCACTCTTTGATGGTTACGACAACGTTTGACCTTTCCTTAAAATAGCCGACATAAAACTGTAGTTAAGGGTCCATCTCTGCCCTCAACTTGTATATCTTGACTTCTTGATGATCGATGTTTGTCAATGCAAGGAACAGTTAGGCAGATATTTGCATTTGCTGACCTTTCAATTGGTTACCAAGTTTGACTCCTTTTCTTTTCCTTGTTGCGATGGGTAACAGCATTTTCATGGTTATGGCCTCTAGATAATTACGTAAAATACAATTATCCACTTGTAACCTTTTTGCTAATGTGTTTGAAATTTTTTATTAATTTAATTTTTTAATATTTTTAGATTATTTTACTGTATGAATGTCAAAAATAATTAATTTTTTAAAATATAAAAATATTATTTTAATATTTTTCTAAGTAAAAAATACTTTGAAAATAACTGTTATCTAACTTAATCACCTCATTTTAATATGGTAGTGCATTCATATGTACATGTCTTATAGTTACATGGGTTCTAAAGGATAATCTAAGCAAAACGTAATAGAGGGAGTTTCTCAAAGTGGGGAAAGATCATAGGAAATGTCTATGAAAATTACTTGAAAGTTGTGGGGGTGTTTGGATGTTGGTATATACAGATTTGCCTAATTTTTTCATTAGAAATGGTGTAGTTATTCATGACTTAATTAAGATTATGGTAGCGAGCACCTTAATCATTCAATGGTTAAGCCGCTAGTTCTTTTCTAATCCACCTGAGTAAAAATGTTAGTTTACTTAACAGGGGTGCCAATACTACGTATGTAGTGTTTAATAATGTTTAGGTCTCATCAGCTACCAAACATGGACATTCTTAGGTTTGTGCAATATATAACAAGACATTGAAAGTTCTTGAGATTGATGTTTTCCTTGCAGGTGGTTCTTTTGCTTATTTGAGGGTAGAGCTAGGTGACTTCATGGCCTTCATTGCTGCTGGCAACATAATACTTGAGTATGTCATTGGTGGTGCTGCTGTTGCTAGGTCGTGGACATCCTACTTTGCCACTCTTTGCAACCACAAACCAGATGACTTCCGAATCATAGCCCACAGCCTTCCCGAGGACTATGGCCACCTTGATCCCATATCTGTTTTTGTTTGTGCTGCCATTTGTGTCCTTGCGGTCCTTAGTACCAAGGGCTCGTCACGCTTCAATTATGTTGCTTCCATCATCCATGTTGTCGTGATCCTCTTCATCATTGTTGCTGGTCTTGCCAAAGCAGACACGAAAAATTACGCTGATTTTTCTCCCAATGGAGCCCGTGGTATTTTTGTGGCTTCAGCTGTGCTCTTCTTTGCTTATATTGGATTTGACGCTGTTGCCACTATGGCAGAAGAAACCAGGAACCCTGCTAGAGATATCCCGATCGGTCTCGTTGGCTCAATGTCCATAACTACAATAGCATATTGTTTGATGGCAGTAACATTGTGCTTAATGGTACCGTACAAGAAGATTGATGAGGATGCCCCATTTTCAGTAGCATTCGAAACCGTAGGTTGGGGTTGGGCTAAGTACGTTGTGGCAGCTGGTGCATTGAAAGGCATGACAACAGTTCTGCTCGTTTCTGCTGTAGGGCAGGCGCGGTATCTCACACATATTGCACGCACTCACATGATGCCACCTTGGTTAGCTCACGTTAATGAGAGGACTGGCACCCCGGTAAATGCCACTATTGTCATGCTTGCTGCAACTGCTATCGTTGGCTTTTTCACCAAGCTTGATATTCTGTCCAACCTTCTTTCCATCTCCACATTGTTTATCTTCATGCTTGTGGCTTTGGCTCTTCTCGTGCGCCGCTACTATGTTAGTGGTATCACAACACAAGAAAATCGCGTCAAGCTCATCATGTGCATTGTGGCCATTCTTGGTTCTTCAATAGCAACGGCTGTTTTTTGGGGTACTGCTGATGAAGATAGTTGGCTTGGGTATGTGATCACGATACCATTATGGTTCTGTGCTACTTTAGCACTCAAGCTTCTTGTTCCACAAGCAAGGGATCCAAAATTATGGGGTGTTCCGTTGGTGCCATGGCTACCATCTGCTTCAATTCTCATCAACATTTTCCTTTTGGGATCAATAGATAAGAAATCATTTATAAGATTTGCTGCATGGACTGGATTTTTGTTGGTATACTACTTTCTATTTGGATTGCATGCCTCCTATGACACAGCTAAGGCATCAGGAGAGAACAAGGTTGAGGATGGTCTCAAGAATGTTGAAGAAGGTGCTGTCCCTTCCCGGAATGGTTCATGAGGTTCAAATGTTCTTTCCAAAACCTGTGAGGTTATGAATTTCCTACACATGTGATTCTGATAGAGAAGCAATGAACATGAACATGCTGCAATAAGCATTATATTCAACACTTTTAAGTAGGTAGACCTCGGTCTAGTTTATATTTTATATTCCACTTGTTCATGTTTTGTTTTTGAGGTAGTTTTTATGTTAATAATTTTAAAAAAATAAGTTTAAAAAAAAATATAGTTAGGTGTTGTTAGGTGGATTTAGATATGTATTTGGTAAAAACTGTGGTTGAGGTTTATGTGCAGCAAAAAACATGTATAAAATGTTTGGTTGTGATTGCTTTTTAAAAGTGCTTTTTACTTGGAAATGTATTAAAATAATTTATTTTTTTAATTATTTTTGATATCAGCTCATCAAAATGATTTGAAAATACAAAAAAAATATAATTTGAAGTAAAGAAAAAAATAAATAAAATTTAAATTTTGAAAAAAATGTTTTCAAAACGCAAAAATAAACAGAATTTTACAAAACTCAGTTAAAAAAACATGTAAAAACTGCTTCACAAAAATTACGTTTCAAACTCAATTTTTTGATGAGCCTCACAGTATAAAACGCAATTTGGTGTATTACCAAACACCAAACTGTGTTTTTTACACCGCAAATGCAAAAGAACAAACGGAATGACCCCGTTTGGAAACACGGGTCAACCAGTGTTTTCAAAAAATTCAATTTTTTTTTGTTAATTTTTTTTTATATTTTTGGATCGTTTTGATGTGCTGATTTCAAAATTAATTTTTTTAAAAAAAAACATTATTTTAATATATTTTTAAACGAAAAGTATTTTGAACCGCAATCACAATCTTAAAAGGCAAAGAAGAAAACATTAGCACACACTTAACACGTGAGTTTTACAGCCTGGAGATGCATATAGATGTAGCCCTTTATCTAAGTGAAGGGTAAACATTGTTCGATATGTAGCTTCCTTCCTCGCATCCACAAGTTTGAACCTAAAGAAGTAGAGGAGAACAGCAGCCAAGATCTTCATTTGCCTGTCAGCAAATTCCTTCCCTGGGCAAATGCGAGGGCCAGCCTAAGAATGGTTACAGAAAGAAAAGGCAGATTAGATGCATCAAGAAATTGCAACACAAGTAAACTGATAGGTTTAATGTTACTAACATGAACTGCCGTGAATTTGGAAGGACTTTCTGGTTGAAAGATGCCATCATGAAGCCATCGTTCTGGATGAAATTCCTCAGCATCGTCTCCCCAAATGTTTTTCATCCTTCCCATCACATAAGCCATGTAGGTTATGCCGTCTCCTTTCTTCACCTTGAAGCCATTAGGAAGAATCTCATCCTCTGCAGCACTCTTTCCATCCTGCATTTGGAGGAAATACAAACAACTCCCAAGTGAATTGAGAAAATTATTACTACTTTAAGAAAATCAAACAAGTTGTGCAGAATTAAAATAAGAATCCTAACTGGTATTCATGCATCCAATCCAATTGTCTTTGAGAAACCTCAGTGGAGTATCATGCAACTATGGTTTTGGATGTATATTTAATGAAGCATATGTAAAAGTACTTGACAAGCCTCCATAACTAAGCTAAAATACAAGAAATTATGCAGTTCCACCATGGCAATGACAGAGCTACTTAGAGTCTGAGAGTTTATGTTTGTGGGAGAAACTATTGTCAAATATTTTACCAGAGGAACAGCTGGATAGAGTCTGAGAGTTTCTGTCAGAGATGCATGAAGGTATTGCATCTTGTCCAGGGCTTCTTCAGTCATCAATTTCGAAAATTCATCAGCAGACATACTTTCCTTAATTCCAACTGCTTCTCTGACTTCTTTTACAACCTTCTCTTGAACTAGAGGATGTTTACAGAGCATGTAAAAGAACCATGCAAGTGTATTTGCAGATGTGTCTTTTCCAGCTATTATGAAATTGAGAGTTATATCTCTTAAATACTGATCAGTCATGTTCTCTGGATCCTTTTCACTCTCCAACAAAAACCTTGATAGAATATCTTCCTTCCCTCCCTGTTTACCAAGAAACAGTCAAGTATGCTAAATTAAAAGCTGCATGTATCACTATCAAAATAAAAGTTTACTTGCTTCAAGCTTTCCAGTTTTCATCTGCTCTCTCTTGCACCGAATCAATTCGAAAATGAAATCATTGATGACTTTGATATTTTGCTTAAGAGAGGCTTCTGAACCAAAATTAAGGAATCTTTTGAGCTCCAATATTAGATCAACATATCGCCAAAATACGATACTATTAGAGTCATCAAAGGCTTTGGTGAACCTGCTTCCAGATTCATCCAAGCCAGACAAAGCATTCAGCTCAAACCCAAATCCCACTTTAAATATTGAGTCTAAGGTCGATTTCATTAGCATATCCTGCAAAAAAAATAAATCATTAAATAGTATAAGTTACAGTTGATTGATAAACTAATTTGATCTATATTGTTCTTGGAATTAAACTTTAAGAACATCTAACACCCTTTCCATGCTGTATACATCCTTTCCTCTTGTTTTGTAGAGGAAGGCTACAAAGGAAGTTCTGAGACATGTAGCTTATGCTGAATCTGTCTCTGTCTATCTCCAAAATGGAACTTCTTGGGTCTCCAAAATAGCAGGTGGTATTTACTTATCGAGGCATTACTCCAGCTATAATTTCTTAAATATATCAAACTGAATATTGTCAAGAAAATTCAAGTAAAAAAACTTTGATTCTGTTGTTTGTAATAGTTTAAGTTTTTTAATTGAGATAATTTTTAATATGATATAGTATTTTAATGACCACACGATCATAAGAGCATAAGATAATAGGAGCATATGCAAGTTTCAATCTCGAAGAAATTTCACTTAAAGATATGTGTTAAGAAATAATATATATCATTTATTAATTTTGAATTAAGATGTTTCTTTTACAATAACTAACCACAGTAATATAAGAAATTTGCCACCTGTAGCAGGACAGATACCTGCAAATCTATGCTCTTCAAAGCTGTTGCTGCAACTGTAATCTTTGAAACTAATTTTGCAGCATTAGCCCGAAAAACAGCACTACTGAAATCTCTCAGAACTCTTGTTGAGAATTCATAGCTTGCAAGCTTCCGCTGGTGACGCCATTTATGTCCATCTACTGCGAAAATTCCATCACCAAATAGATCTCTCATTATCCCATAATTATAATTTATAGGCACCCTGCAACATCATGACAGCCAAATTGCACTGTTAATTTCCATAACAAACTGATAAAGTCTAAGATAATAACAAGTGCCTGACACCTTTTCGTAATTGGAGAACTTGGTTTTCAGTATATAATCAACATTAAGGGGATCAGCCGTGTAAATTTCACTATGCGAAGGCGTAATCAGACGAAAAGTGCTATATTTCTTAGCAATAGATGTTTGATAATCGAAATGTCTATTGAAGTGTACAAGGTAATTTAGAATTGGACCAGCAATTGGAGGCTTTTGATCCTCCAAGATCGACTCCTTTATGTAAAATACAAGATACTTCAATGCAAAGACTATCACAAAAACTATCGGTATTCCTATTAGGCCTAAGACAATAGAGGGAGAGACATAAAATCCCACAAGAAGAATGAGCACGCCTGAAGCAAAAAGAAGTGTACTCATCCTGAAAGATGTTGAATGGAGAAACCAAGAGAACTTCAAATAAGAAATATCAAGTCTTCCATGCTTCTTGACTACTATTAGGGTTGTTTCTTACATCGAGAGTTTCATTGGGACCAACTTGTGAGAACGATGTCTTTTGTTTTACCTGTAATTAATTGATAAATCAAATAATGTTCAAACTAGAAACTTGTTTTTTATATTTATATGTACTTATCAATGGATATGATTATCAAATTGGTCCTGGACCTAGTCGCCTGCTTTAGCTGAACACAAGCCTGGCTTTACATGCAGAGATTTAACAAAAAAAATGGGATCCAGATTCCTTTTACACACCAACCCTACAACATGCATGGAGAGAAATATTTACGTGGACAAAAAGGTCAACAACAAAGATTGCCAGCATATGAGAGACATGGCAAAATGGAATTTTTATACAGTACCAGGATAGATGGATTCTGCAGAGAAAATTCTCAGATTGTCTAGTACATTTCACCATACCAGAAGCAAATCTGTGGCTCCTTTGGCATCTTATCAAAATGTTCCCATTATCAGGAAATCAGTCATTGGAGAATCAGTTGCATGTTGCAACAATACACCTTCAATCCTCATCTCGTTATTTATGCAGTCAAGACCCAAACTATTTCCCTCCATCACAACATCTGGGGAAGCTGTTTCTGATAACTCATGAACAAAATCATCAAGATCAATCATGCTATAGCCTGCTACTTTTTTTATTTAGTTGGTAGATATTCAAGAAAATTTTTCAATATGATCCTCCTGTCCAATTTACAGTTGTCATAAAACGTGGGCACGGTATTTTGCACAAATCAAGACTCATTTCAATAATCAAAGGAAAATTGGAAGGAAATTGGATGCAGAGACCACATTAGGAAAATGTCTGCAAGGACCGAAGAAAGCACAAATCAAGACTCATTTCAATAATCAAAGGAAAATTGGAAGGAAAATGGATGCAGAGACCACATTAGGAAAATGTCTGCAAGGACCGAAGCCTGCTTTAAATAGCAGCCACATGCTGGAGCAGTGCTAGTGAAGGATCTGTCCCAGACTTCATTACAATTTCTCCCATGCAATTTGGTAATCCTCACAAGAACAAAGCCGCTTTGACACCAGGTAACTAATCTGTCCATATATGTTGAAATTGCCGAGGGCTTTTGCAAATGATAATTCATAGACTGATAGATCCTCAAAAGACAAAAAAGAGACTTTATTAAATGGTTGAATAAACATAAAGCTGGGTTATTTAGCCCAGATCTCCACTTGATGCAGTTTGTGTTTTGCTAGGCAGCAATCAGAAAAGAGAAGCAGAAGTGTAGGGATAAACAAGTAAGCATATAAGAAACTTATATCAGATCACAAAGAAAAGGTAAGGAATCAATACAAAGCTATTTATCCTCATGGAATGGATGGTAATTACAGTTGCCAGAAATACAAGAAAGGGTTCAGGATGAAAAGAAGATCAACTCGCAAGCTTAGCCTTGCACTGTAAGGTGAGAGAGAAGCATATCAAAAGTGAAGCTCTGTTCTTTCCCAGCTGCTACTTCCAGTGTATACTTACTGGATATTGGTGCTGCTTTAAAGGAAAAAACCTTCATCCCCACGTCCTGCTATCCTGTCTCTGTAAATATGAAGTGCTTCTTCCATGACTTGAGCTTGGGCAAGCAATTGAGCTCTCCTCTTTCCAGATGGATGGGTAGAAAGATAATCTCTGAGTGCTGAATCTCCAGTGAGCTTTCCCAATTTCTCATACACTCTAGGTGCTATGCGAGGATCATATCCTGCAGAAGCCATCAATAATAATCCAACGTAATCTGCTTCAATCTCCATCCTGAAACAAAAGACATTGGAATGTGTGAGATCTTGCAGCAGACCAGATTTACATTACTATTGTACCTTCTACTGGATAGAATATACTGAGGTTAGTTTCAGATAAACACACAACAAGAATTATCTAGAGAAATTAGAAAGCATGATATGATTTCATTGCCCACTGCATGTACCAGTCATAGCCAGAAAAATAAAAGTAAATTGTTCGGTCTCATTGATGATCTTGTCAATTTGTAAACAGTGATAATCCAAGATACAAGGGGAATTGAATTGGTGCCCAGACTAAGGTGAAGCTAATCTTTAAGCCTCTAGAAATTATAATATTGTGGCACCATCCACCTTGGGCTCTTAAACTTCGAAGAGGATGGAAATATCTAAGATGAGAGGGAGAGATGCAAGAAAGATCCATTGCACTGAAAGCAAGCAAACAACAATTAGAAAGAGATGGGTAGGATGTATGGGTGCTCTTCACAGAATCACACAAACCAAGGGCTTCACTAGATGCCATGTACTTTCTGGTTTTCTACCATCCTCTGAATATATTTAGATTTCAGAAAGTGTTGCATGATTTTACAGAGATCAATAATCTTTCGAAGCAGTATTGAATGTGATGTAAGTGTTGGCTGCTGTCTGTGCATGTTACTGTTGGGCAAAATTAGAGACACATAATTCGATCTCCCTGAGACCAGTCCAATGAACAGCTAAACTCAGGTGGGACTATCAAATCCATATAATCTGTTATGATCCATACATCTCACAAACTGTACTAGGTTGAAAGCACAAAAGCCACTTGCCACCCACATACATGATACGTCATTCTGATCTACATGGATCTTTGTTCCACTAGGAAAAATCCAGCAGGATGGATCCTGAATCTCCTAGTAAAGGAAATGATGAATTTCTTTCAACAAAATCAAATTACACCTGCTGTATTCTCTATCAAATATTACCTAAGAATACATCTATATTAAGTGCTTATACTAAGAGCTAATAACAATGTTATGCACACTTAAACTACATGCTATTACGCCAGAATCAATAACAATAATGTTGAAATTGCTTGATTCCCAGTGTTTTCTTAGCTTACATGAAATATTCCTGCACATATTGCCAGCCACAACATTACAGAATACAAAACTAACAATTTACATACAGTAAATAACAACACAAATAAAGGTTACCAAAAGAAGCATACCTTCGGGAGAAAGGTAGCCTCAAAAACAGAACCGACATTGCATTTGCAATATCAGGCATGATAAACTGGTACAAAATGAGTTGCAAAATGGCAACCCACAAATTCTTTGTGATTCCTTCTGCTGCATGTCGTGCCACAGCATGCCCGACCTAATCAACAAAAAAGCATCCAACAAAACAAAAAACAATCATCTTCAACCCAACACTAAAAATAGTAATAAACTACAATTCTAAAATACCAAAAACGTGTATAGAATAGATATACCTCGTGCCCAATAATGGTAGCTATCTCTGCATCAGTTCTAAAATGCTCAAGCAATCCAGTAAACACAACAATCTTCCCCCCTGGCAAACAAAAAGCATTAACAACAGGCTCATTAACAACCAAGATCTCCCAATTCAATCCATCCAGATGTGAAGCATCTGCCTTCAACCCTTTCTCTTTCTTTCTACATTGTTGAACCCAATTATCATCAAGAATTTCATCTTCTTTATACCACTTCCCCTCAATTTTCTCTTCTCTCTCACTCAAAGCCTTCAAAGTCTCATGAGCACTTGCCTCATGCGCCATATCACTCTCCTGCGATGCATACCCCATATCACTCCAAACTTGCTCACGCTTCAACCCTCTTTGCAAAGCATCAATAATATCCTGTGCAATCAAACGCATCCTAACACTTTCAGGGTGTAATGCAGGCAACATCTTCCCCTTAAAAGCCGCTTTCATTTGCTCAAATTGAGTCTCACCCATCTTCCTCTCCATTGTCTTTGACAAAAGCACAAAATGCCTTCTTTTTGTATAAGGTACAGTCTCTAAATTACCATAATAAACAGTAATAAAAGCACCAGAACCAACCAAAACAACAATCAAAACAGTTCTTGGATTCCTAAACCACCTCTTAGGCCCTCTAGGCTTAAAATGTTGTACACGATACCTATCAACATAATAAAATCTCTTTGCACCAATACCATTACCAAGAAAAGGATTATAATTAATTTTATTAACACCCATTTGAGAACCAGACCCCAATCTTTGATAAAAATTACAACTTTTTGAGAACCCAGAAAACTTAACTGGATTTGAAGCAGAACTCAAAGACCCATCTTGATAAATTCTTGAGAAAGCTGATTCTTCAACTGAAGGTCTTGTAACAATCTTCGACGTGTAGCTTGTCAAAGCATCAAGAGCTAGTTTTGCTTTCCTGTAACACCCCATGATTTCTTGATCAAGATCAAAACTTTATGGCCAAAGATTCATCAAGTCACGGAGTTGCGTGTTTTTTATGTTGTGAGTCGTTTGTTTTGCGTCGTGTCGGGCTGTTTGCTTGGGCACTAGGCTGTTGAAGACGGGTCTGGAAGTTTGAGTGTGTATTCTAAACCGTTGTGACCGTGGAGATGGTGAAACGGTGGAGTTTTGTTCCTAAGGAATGACAAGTAGTCGAACCGGTCTGTTATATGGGTCCAAATATGTTACTACAATTTTTGTTCTGCAACCGAAACAACTTTTTTTATCAATTGTATCCCTAAATAATTTTGGTTTCTTAATTTAGGCCTTATATTAGAATTACTTCATCGGGAAAGGTTGCACAAGTCACCTACAAAACGGCATCTCTTATCACCAAAAAGAAGATACAGTTTAGATGAATACATGTTCAGGGAGGCTGAGTTGAGAACTTTTGAAATATGAGGAACGAAATTGATATAAAAGTTATTTTGAGGTAAAATTAAAATTATATGTTCATTATAAAACTCGGTCTATGTTAGGTTACAAATTTCTCGGATTAACCCGTCGAATAAAACCAATTATAACAACTATGCTATACTTGTTATGAGAGAATTCATTTCGAGAAACTAACTCGAATTATGGATTATCGGATCAGTATTTTAATTAAATGAGCATCATTGAATTAATTTGCGAGCATTTAGTCAAATTAGCAGGATCATAGGTTAAGACAACCTCATTAATTAATTTAAGCTTATTAAAATTTTGTTTATTTTTGTGTTTCAAAAGTATTTTAAAAAAAATTTAATTTTTTTTCGCTTTAAATTAATATTTTTTTAGTATTTTTAAATTATTTTAATGAAATAATATCAAAAATAATTTTTAAAAAATAAAAAATTATTATTTTAATATTTTTCTGAGTAAAAATCTCTTTGAAAAACAACCGTAACATATTTTCAAATAGGCTAACCAAACATATATTCTACCAAATCAATCTCAACTAAAAATTATTTTTATAAAATAACTTTTTTCTTTTTCCAAACTATAACCATGAAAGCTACCAAGACAATATTGTTTTCAAGGTTGAATTTCATGGATGAGAGTTCATAAGATCCTAAATTTTGGTTAGCATACTCATTTAGAGGAGTTTAAGCACAATAATGCCCAAATTCATCCAAGTGATGGTGACCATCTTCTAATTTAAATTCTTTTCCAAAAACACATTCTTTCATACCCAAATTTCCATTCTTCATCTAATTTCTGTTTCCTTCATTCTATTTTTTAAGAAAGGAAATTAACAGAAAAACAAATTATAAATAAATTTAAAAATATACAAATTAAATATATAGTTTCCACCACTACAAGGATTAATTAAGTCCAAAAAGAACAAAGTTATAATTTACCCTCACTCAAAACTAAACTCATCTCTACTTGTATGGAATTTGATGCAAGCATGACTCGAAAAGATGTATCAAACAAAGCAGCTGACAGATTATATTTCACCTGAACCTCAATAGCAACATAATATTAAGAACATTGTGTACAAGATTGAAAGCGCAAAGGGCAACTAAGAGAATAAAATATATTTTGCGATTCATAAAAGTTATTTAATAGATTTGGACTGTTCAATAATCAAATAATATTAGAAATCTCGTCACCTGATCTTAGATTTTCATTGAAATTCAAACATGGGGAACACAGCAAAAATCCCCTCAAAATGAAATAAATATGGCATAATTTTTTTTTATCAAGCCTAGGATAATACACTTGCAGGAAAAATCTATATAAATTCCCCAGGCAAGCCAGTTGCGTTTTCAAAGTTTCTTCGTTGTCAGAAACTCTTCAGCCTGTAACAACTGTAAGGATTGCTGTGTCCATGGACTTCTGGGGCAAATTGAAAAAAACTCACCACTTGTTCCCATTGTTGCGACCTTGAAAGCCACCAGAGCCATTTCTTCTATCTGAGAACCCACCACCCCTGCCACCTCTTCCCCCTGAGAACCTATTACCACCACTCCTATCACCAAAACCACCTCGACCACGACCACCACCACCACCACCAAATCTACCCCTTGGTCGGTCTCTTTCTTGCAAAGAAGGCAATACTTTAACCACCTCTATGTTCACACCAGCAGCATTTTCCTGAGCTGCAGTGGCAGAGGAAGAGAAGAATAATGAGCACAAGCATCACGGCTCAAGGTATTGCAAACAAAAGATGAAAACAAATCAAAGTGAAGGCCAAAATGAAGCCAATCACACATTCAAGAGCACAGATTTCATGCATAAACAGATGCCCCACAAGGAAGTAATTGCCAAGCTAAGGAAATTATATGATAACCAGTAAACTATAACATTACCAGCTAGGAAAGTATCAACGTCTTCTTTCTTGACATCAAAAACTGCACCATTTCCATCAGCTGTGAGGCTCATGCCCGTCACTGACTCAACCTTGTCCTCAGGCAAGATTCTCCTCATGACACTAAAAGCAAATCTGGGGAAATTCAAGAAATGGGCAAGAGCTGCCAATTCAGATAACAGCTTCAAAGGAGAGAGGTAATTGAGATAAGAAGAAATTCAATTAACTGAATTTCATGGAAACTACTCAGTATTTCATAGAGATATTCTGGACTCTTCACCAAGTCCTAACCTTTTCATAATTAGTCAACTTAAGTCATAAAGAAAAAATAGAAATAAAGAAACAACAAAAAGTTCAAGAAAAGAAAACCTTCACTTTTACAACACCTATAATACATGAGAACCCCACTCATGATGGGTGTACAATTATTGTATTATAAGCAACCCGTCAACCTGTTAACAGTAGTTAGCTTCCAAAACCTGTATTCCTTCAGCGTATGTGCAATTTTATAAGCTTTATTCAAATTCAGAGTTTTTGTCCTTGGACTACAAATGTCAGATCATAGGGCTACCACCCTAAAGTAGGTGGAACTCCATTTTCCTCTCTCTAATCTCACACACAGACCAAGAATAAAACAGGCATCAACACATGCATTGAGGTCCATTGAAGTCCTGCTAGCTGATAATGACTCAATGTCAATGTCAATGTCAATTGGGTCACAGCCTTTCTAAAAGATGATCAAAATCTCTCAGCTATTCTATTTCAATTTTATTGGATAAAAACTCTTTAGGGTTGAATTTAAGAAACAGAGAACAAGAGTAA
>Ga0307514_10001905_pt1 | contig 22977 bp, 17 predicted proteins | sample 16_EM_MG_FD_203088 | JGI IMG/M metagenome (GOLD analysis project Ga0307514, IMG submission 203088) | Populus trichocarpa ectomycorrhiza microbial communities from riparian zone in the Pacific Northwest, United States - 16_EM | ecosystem: Host-associated > Plants > Roots > Unclassified | place...
ACTCCTGACGCTGACCCTCGCAGGTCAACTTCTGGGATCTCAAAAGGAGCCATGAACCCCGAAGGTGTGCAAAAAGTGGGGAAGCGTCACTGTCTTATCTTTGATAAACAGATGTTCTTGTCAGTGGACCCGTGAACGAAATCAGAACATTGCTTTTTATAATACAGGGTAAAACCTGGCATTAAAGGAAGAAAACCTCTCAAATGCTGCTCTGAAACACACAAACACTTGACTCCTAATGTAAATCAATTGGTTATCTACCACAACGTTACATGCATGGTTAATTGCTTTATCTATAGGTACTACTATCACGTGCTTGCTGCAATAGGTATAAATCCAATGCTCCTACACAGAGGCTCCACAGACGGGCTCCTATCGAGAGGGGCTCAACAGATATAACAAGCAAGGCATTTTGACGTGAATGGAACATAAAAGTTATATACCTATGCCAGTGGTCGCCTGCCTCCAGTCTCTGATCGCTGCCAGCATAACCTGAGAAGGAAAAACCCCGGCCTGCCTAATACAAAATCCATTGCTATGGTGGAAACAAACACAAGGGGTCTTCACTCTCAGATTATGTGTTACTTTGTGCAGTTTTTCGGTACTGGTTGTTGTAGATATAAACTACTGTGAATCCACTACAAACTTTCATTTTTGGGTTATGGCTATCGTATGTTGAGGATTAAGTAGCTATATATAGAAAAGGACAGTATGTTCACTTCTGAAGTATGTACCACATAGGAAAATTCAGATGGGGAGAGTACTAGAAGGTAGCCGCCACCCCTGTTTCTGGTGTTTGCAATCTTTGGTAGTTGGAGAATCTCCTATAATGACTATTATACAATTACTATTATTACTAACCCGAGAATCGCAATATTAAAATTAAACTCCATGGTGACTGAATATCCCATCACATGCGCAGCGCCTCCGGTTTCCCACATTCTTCCGTATGAAGCCTCACTTCCAAAGGTTCCAAAACTCCTAGCATACACTTTACAGGATAGCCGGGAGCTCTGGAATCAACCCCTGGCCCCCCTGGCCCCCAGTGATCATCCCCAGGCCTAGACTTTCCGGGCCCATCTCCGCCTCAGGCCTCATTGGACTTTCGTCAACCATATCACCGACTGCAGTCTGCGTGTCGACATCGACAGGTGACACATTAGTTTCCTTACACCAAGCGTGTACCTTGCTCTCATAACAGCTCGCCAAGGTCGTGGCTGGCATCTTCATGAGACTACTCTCGAATGCCATCATACACTGATCGGATGTATTGCCAGCTCTAGAGGGAAGAAACCAATTAGCCCTAGTGGTTTATCACCCAATTGTATCGATATCATTTCAACTTACGGGCACTCAAGTTCAAGACAATGCCCGATGGCGTAGTATTCCCATGGGCTACAAGCTCCTGCGTCGACATCCCCGGGAGTTACACAAGCTGGGAGAGCGGTGGGTTCAGGAAGGTTGCAATCGGGGACCTATGTCAGCCTTGGTTAATATTTTGCTCCCCTCAATGGTATAGATTGTGGTCCCTACATCATCCACAGCAACAGCAACATTCTGACTCTCAGGCATCACTTCAGGCATGTCCATTGGTGGCTCTTTGGGACCCATTTCAAGAGGATGTAGGGGTGTAGGAAAGGTCATAACATCTGGCTTCGAATCTATTTCCATCCCCATGTGGGGAGTTGGTATGGAAGCCACCATACGGGTGACAATGAGTAGGAAGAAGAAGGTGGGGGTGGAAATCATGGGGTGGAACTGCATCTTGATTAAATAAATTTGAATTATAAATTCCCAATGTTGATGTAAGTAAACGATGCCAGTGAGCAAGTGGGTAAAATTGTAGAACTATATACAGTGAGAGATGTTCTGGTACAGATGGGGTGGCGGAGGGTATTTATCTTGTCCACTTGTAAAATTGGAGTATTGGTTCAATACCTTTCCATTTCGACAACAATGACCACCACTGACACTTCCACAAAGAACATTGGGACGCGGAAATGTCATCAATTTTTGCATGACCTGCTCCTCACTTAGTGTATGTAGATCGTTTACCTCTTGTTGAGTGATGAGGGTCCGCGGTCCAGGAGCGGGCACACTTCACATTACTGAATCCAACACTCACGCATCATGCATCACAGTAAGTATATTGGAATTACCAATAAGTAAAGTACCAATAGGTAATCAACTACCCTCATAGTACCCACATGGGACCTCCTGACCAGTCTGAGCACTAGGGACTCCATGCCCGAGGCAAAGCTGAGGTGCACAATCCCCCCGTGCATATGAGGATCTCCGGGTTCGGGTCCACATATATGGATCAGCGATGGTCCCGGACTTTTAGGCTACTTGGTGCATACGGGTAACTTGGGAAAGGGTTGCTCTCTGCGGCCGATAAGTAGAACATGGCTAGTGCGTCTATCATGATATATCGATACTGAAGTGTGACAATCTTCAACCGACATAATTCCCCCCTGTATCTGGTTGCACCTAGTGCGAAGCTTGCATGGGAGAGAGCATGATATCATGGGATGCAATATTAATATGCAGTTTAGAATCAAAAAGGAATATATTGGAAAGCTTCCGCGGTATTGCAGAGCAATGTAAGGAAGGGCATCTCTAAGTAAGATTAATTAAATACGCCCTTGAAACCAAGGCGAGAACAGATTTACTTTTCACCAACATAAAGCACGATGGAAATAAAATTGGGGGGTGGAACCGTATTCAGAAGGCCCAAAGAAAATTGGCAAAATATATCCTCACAATATTGGTTTTTACACTGTCCCAATAATATGAAGTGCGTTCCTCTATGCACCATCCAAAAGGGGCTCATGTCACCTCCAGATTTTGGATAAACGTCGTAATATCCTCCACACCCAGGCTAATCAAAGTCCCCCAAATTATTCCTCTAAACATGCATTCCTGCAAACCGTGCCTCTAAATCATCCGCTCTCGCCACTCCCGCCACCGCAACATGATTACGCCCCCCGATTGGGGCATCACATTGTGGGCACCTTGCCAGTTGCATTGGCATGCCACAACGGTCAATAGTAAACTGTTTCCCCAAAATTAACTTCAGCGCCACCATCTCCATAAATCTAGGAAGTAACTTACGGGATGTCTATTCACACAATAGTACCAATGCCCAGTCCCCCTCAACTCGGCTCTCATTGCATCATATACCGCCTGCATTTCAACATTTGTCACCGGGCTGAAAAATACTGAGGCTCTCACCATTTTCTTTGCCTCCTCAACTTGGGGCTTTAAGCCGCTAGTGCTTCCTACAAACTGCCGACAAATTGTGAGTGCCTCCTCGAGGGCCCTGAGCTCTGCTTCGCGTTTGCTCTTGATTGTAGCTTCGTAATTCTGCAATTGCTCCTGGTATTCTCGTGCCCTGCGTTCTCGGTCTGCCTTCATCCGGTCAAAAGCTTCCAAGAAGGGTTCATCATCTTGTCGTTGAGCCTCGATTGTCATGTAATCAAGCATCTCTGAGCTTGGTGGTACAGGTGCCGCAGCCGGGAATTTCAGCTCTATGCCCACAAACCTTGCATGATACAACTTAGCTTCCACTTGCTGGCGAGGTTGGTGAGCTGCTGCCGCTTCCTGCTCCAGTTGTTTACACCCCGCCTGCAGCTTGTCAAGTGATTTCAGAATCCTTTTTGCTACTCGTTGTTTTTCTGCTGATTGATCTCTGATCGCTCCAAGTTCGTGGATCTGTAGAAGATCGTATAAGCGTGCCCAAGCAGCCCTTAAAAAGAGAGCCTGCCCAAGTAGCCGGTTACGCAGGACGACTGAAGTGTCGTCCACAGTGTAGGTGCTGTCTGTGATACGTTTTCGTCTGATGCAATCTGCAACTAGTGCGTGTATACGAACGTAAGGCTGTTCCTCTCTGGTTACCGAGGTAATATAGCGTGTCGTCGCCTTTGATATTTCCATCAGGCGCCCGTGGCGACGGTTGATCAGGGATATAATTGGATCTTTTGCCGCAGTTGTAGAAGCAGCCTGTACAGCGTTGCCAGCCACAGCCTCTAGTGACTTTCTACTGATATTCAACTCTTTTTCTGTATCTGCCATTTGTTGTTCTAGCCTCAAGAACTCTCGGTGTGCTGTCAATAGGAACTTCTGGGTCAGCACCTCAATCATAACACCCTTTGCCACACGATTATAACGCAAGATATCTGTCAATGGGCCTCTACAGGACGGGCACCGTGTCTGACTCTGTTTGATGTCCTTGATCCAATTCTCCTGTGGTTTCTGGGAGATGATATTGCCCTCCTTATCGGATTCGTAAACGTCTCTCATTTGCATCAATCCGTCAACCGTTTCCATGCAAAAGAAGTGGCCACAGGAGAGAAATATAACTGGGTTCGTATCAAGCTCAATATCTTTATAAGTCTCCATACAAACCATATCAACAACCGTATCAAGGATCTCTGGTCTTGCGCATTGTCGACAAAAGTTCACATCTGGGCATCGCTCACCACAAACCGAAGGACACCTATGGCCGCACTGTAGTTGCTCTTCACACCGCCTGGAGCAGGGCAGAATATCGCATGGAGCAGCACAGGGCATATTGCACCTTCCACGATGAACGCACTTCCATGTACATTGCGCTGCGCATGGCGTACAGGCTTCCGAACAGCCCTTGGTGCATGCTGAATGGATACATCGTAGCTCACATGGTTTGTCGCAGACTCCGCATTCGACCCCCACATGGCACGGTTTTGTGCACGAGTGCCCACAGGTGTTGAACCCGCGCTCACAAAGACTCCTGCACTTAACGTGCCTGCTGCCGTCCTCCCTTGGTGTATGTGGCGATCGGCATTCATGACATTTCGCCAGGCACTTGTGCCCACAGGGTAGGCTTTGCTCGCACACAGAAGGGCATTTGAACTTAGGGTCTGTGGCGTTCAAGAAACAAGCAACATTGAGCTTGTGACCACACCTAGGAACTGTCTTTATGACGCTGCGTCTGCAAACAATCTTGTCCGGGTTCTGAGCTTCGTGGCAAGCCACATCGTGGGACGTGTGTCCACATGGGAGAAAAACCTGTGGGATGGCAACCCTACATGGTGCACACTTCTTTCCGCAAGATATAGGGCATGGATGCTCGCACCCAGGAAGCTTCCTTGTACACTCCGCTCCGCACACGACCGCCTTATGAAGCATATCCGAGTGGCACTTATTGACACAAGCGTGGCCACACTCGAGTATAAGCCCACACCTTTCATTGCATCCTCCCTCGGGCGCGAATCGCAAAAAATCGTCTGGGTTCTGGACAAATATCTGCTTATCCTTGTGTCGTGGGCAGCAAAGTTCAAGTGCGTCCCCGAAATTGCCTTGCCTGTGCAATAAGTTGAGAATATTTGACCACATCTCTATGGGGCGGGAGGTGTCTGCATTTCCAATAATATACATTCCATGTCTTGCACGACTGTTTTTAGAACCTCATTAGATTAGCTTCACTCCATGTATTGTGTAACAGTGTATATATTTTATTGTGATGCACAACATACCTAAGAAGCACATTAATGCGGTTAGAAGTCTTGAGGAAGCCACAGCGGCGGTCTGGATTGCACCTAACGAGTGATACCACTATCACTTTTGCCTCCTCGCCCTGTTCAAGCAGCACATATTAGGGCTTTTCAGTCACTAACTCTACAAGCCTTACATACTGGACCTACATACCTGGAAATTATCAACCGTGGCCACCCGCAGCTCATTCAACAGCGCCCCCTTCCGTACTGGCAGTGGTTTCACCGGCAATTTGACTTCCACTTGAATATCCTCATCACTATCCTCAGCATGGTCCAGTGCCTCCTGATCCTTTTCCCCAACCAAAATCTCAAACATTGTGCCCAACTTTTTCTTCATCCTCTGCATCTGCCCTAGATAAGGGGTGAGCACCGCAATGTCATCTTTAACATATTTTCCTTGTTTAATCAAGTGCTTCACTAACGCAGCTACCATGTCAATCTCAAAATCATTCGATTTACTGACTGACCCAGGGTCAGACTTGTCAGCACCAGCCTCCATGTGGACATGGTCCATCCAGAAGAGCCTGCGCGCCATGCCTGGAACTTCTGGATGCGTGAGAGTGTCTTTGTAGTCCTTCAATGCTGGATAAAGGGTCTGCCTGATGAGATCTGAGATAGAGGGATGCATTCGCCGTTGGGTTTCAAGTGTAGCAAAAGGGAACTGCAGACTAGTATGGCCATATTTCTCCCTTGTAAGTCTCTCAAACAAAGACTCATCCAGTGCGTAATCCGCTCCTTGTCTGCTCTCCATGGAAAGGCTATAGTTGGCAATATGTGGGCGCAGCTGCAGGTGGTCTCCAATCAAAATAGTATGCTCCACGGAAGGTAAAATTGCTGTCAGGGTGTGTGCTTCTAGAACCTCGCCCGCCTCCTCACAAACCATGACCTTTGCCACCAACTTCCGTAACAGCGAAGCCTGACCAGCAAGTCCTGTAGTTGTTACACCAATAACCTGCGCACCGTGTAAACAGCGACGATCCCGCTCGTGATATAACTTCTTCAGGTCTTCTTGTGCACTCTTCCATGCAGCCGTTGCTCGCTGTAGGTTACCCAGCAGCTCCCGCGTGATGTCGCTTTCCCAATACCCCTTCAGGCGCAAACGTTCGGCACTGCTAAGAAGGCTTATGTCTCGACAGTCTAGAATTTGCCCCATTGTCCGGAGTCTCTTCACGCCGCCGGAAACCGCATGTGCTTGTGGCTGTCGAAGAAACCTTGAGTGAAGCCAGTCATCAACCATTTGCTCCGGCTTTCGATGTGATACCACCTCGAAGCCCTCCTCATCATACGCTGCCCCAAATAATTGATTACATATTTCTGGATGACGCTGTTCCAAATATTCTTTTAGCGTTCTCCAATGATTGACCTTGGCCAACTGGCTGCACAACTCTTGAATCTCCTCGACCGTACATTCCAGATCCTGCTTCAAACCCCTGATCGCGGCCCGCTCCACCCAAGTCGACTCAACCTTTTGAGCCATATTCCGGAGTGTGTATGGTTCCAGTTTTTCCTCTGAGGAGCGAGAACCTAGCCGCACAATCCTTTCTACTCCACTCTTCAAAAGATCGACAAGGAATTGGTCCAAGGCATGATTTGTATAGCACCTTTTAAATTATCTCAATTAAATTAGTATTTCCTCTTTTGGGTAATTGAACCCCTGCAAGAGCCAGCAATACTTACACACAGACAATTGGCCCGAGCTTGAGTTTCCCATCATTATGCAAAAGGATCTTACAAAGCTGAACCCCCACATATGATTTTCCTGTTCCCGGTGGCCCTTGAATCAAAGCCAGTTCTCGAGTGAGACCGCTGATCAGTGCTTCACCTTGATCACGATCTAAAGTAGTATATGCTTGTAATTCAGAAACACTGCATGGCCTTGCAATTGAGTGCGTGAGTCGGAGATTGCCATATCCCTCTTTCAGAATGACTGACAAGTCTAAAGTAATATTCCGTTTTGTAAGGTATAGCGGAGGGGGGACCTCAATTTGCGTAGGCTTGAATCTATCTGCAGGTGGATGATCTTCTACACTATTCCCCTCTGGTGCAATCAGTTTGGAGAACGGAACTGTCCTCTCAGAGATCATATTTTGAAGAAACCTCAGAATTGGTTCGAATGAAGCGAACAGCATCCCCGGAAATTCAATGAGATATGGTAGGACATAATTTGCACCCCTGGTCCGCCTCAGCTGTCCATGGTACTGGTTCACAACTGTCATAAGATCGTTTGCGGTATCGGCCAGCTTCAGGGTAACAAGTGCTCTTGTTGGATGGTCTGCCAGATCTCGCGGTTTGAGGGGCACTGGCTGTTCCTTCTCTTTCTCCTTCTTTGTATCCCTGGCTCTGGACCTGTCGTTCTCACTCGGCGACCGTTCTGAAACTATCATAAAGCAGGATCCTTTGTTTTGCTGATCAACCAAACACAACAAGGCCCCACTCCGCAAGCTCTTGGAAGTCACCCAATACTTCCTTCTCTCCACAATGTCCGGCTTTGACTTTGTTAACCTTTGCGGTTGATCAAACGTAACGTCAACCTGCAACCCATCCCTGTCCCCCATCCTGAACTTTTCCAATATCACATTTTTATAAATAATTGTTTGCATTCCATCTGATTTCACTGGCTTCTCAGGACTTTTTGCCAAAGCACTCATCGTATATCTAATTGCATCACGCATCTGCCCTGAGGTATCCTCTCTCAATAGGCGGAATTGTGTATCCAATATTCTGACTATACCGGGAGGTAAATGGTGGGCTTTCGGATGATAATCCCTCTTCGGAAGATATTCGGTCCTCGTTGTCGACATGATTTCACCCTGGGTAGGCAAAATTCTGATTTCCGTGATGGAGGCTTTATCATTATCATGACGGGGACCATTAGTAGACAGGTGACCTGGAAAATCAACCTCCATGAGAGAACTCAAGCCCCCGAGTGGTGTCACCGCTGGTTTTCTCCTGGGTTGCCTGTGCTCTGGTAATAAATCTGCAATCCCTAGCTTTTGTTCCACCTTTCTGAGCTCCGTGTCTGCAAGCCTCGCCGTGTAATCAGCATTACCAGATTGAAAACAACTCCGAAGAGTCTTGCCAATATCCACAAACTCTTTCTGTACCGCCGCACTTTGATTAAAAGTCAAAGTCATCGATATTGCAAGTGCCGCTGCGCAAACCGCAGTCCCAAACTCAACTGACGTTCGACTGATTGTTGTTGCCGTTGAGAGGTGGTTCACTACGTGAGAGAAGAAAGGGACTCCGCGAGCACCAGAGTGGCCATAGATAAAAGCATATATTGTCCCCACAGCTTTTTCGAGCGCCAGTGATAAGCGTAACTCCTCATCCGTGATTATCTTGAGTAATGGTACGCAATGATTCCAAAAGGTCATTGTCCGAAATCCCGAAGTGTCATTTGAATACTTTGCTTCCACAAAATACTTGAGACGTGTCAGACCCCCCTGCTCGGCGAGCTCTTGAACAACTTTCTGTTTGATTGACGTGTTTTCGGATTCCAAAATTTCCGTGGCAAGCGTGAGGAAGTGCTCTGCCTGGCTGGGAGTGAAAGTAACGGTACCAGTCATCAATCTCGTAAGCTCTCGGAGCTTCTGTTCGATGGGGTCCCGTTCCGGTCGCTCCCCATGATCTCGGAGCCCCCCTCTATTGGAAATAGCTGGTCCTCCGGAGCCAGCACCACTGGCTCCCGGGGATGCCCCATGGGAAAATTTGCATCGGGGACCAAATGTACATTTGCCTCTCTGAAACTGGATGCAGATTTGCTTGCTTGTATTGGCAGTTCCAGGGGCAGTATTTGGGACACCTGGTCCCCTTCGTCTGCCAGAAATTTAGCCAAACTGTGACTCAACACATATCCTGCTATGGGGGAAAGTTTACCCGTCACCTCTCCCCTTACCAGGTGTCTTTGGGCCCTGACCTCCTCGAACCCCCCTCGAATTCATAATGTATAACTGCAGTAAAGGCTGGTGATAGATGAAGCGTGTGTTTCCCAGCTTCGATGAGTGTATCGATGGTTAGCAAAGTCAGTCTGAAGAGGGAGATTTAAGAGGGGGTGTATGCGAGAGCCTCAGATACCTAGTATCAGCTTGTGGCTTCAAGACTGCCATTGGGTATAAATTGAATAACACCGACATGTGCACCCACATTCCACAGCAAGGCAAGGTAAGCACATTTGTCCAGCACATTCAAAAGTCACCGTCCACTGGAAACCTTCCAGGCCAATGAAGGCAGCCCCAGCCGCCACCGCCATGCAGCCGCGCAAACGGCACGACCCGGCGTATAACTGCAACCAGACTAGCTTATAACAGGTCAAAAGACATGTTACTTATCTGGGGATCCAAACCATATGGACGTCATTTAGGGACAAATACCAGCCCACCCTGATCACTCTGCCGGGTTGGAAAAAACTTGTAAAGAGATACATATGACCATCCGGAGGGGTGTGTGTGTGGGTACTGTAATCCTCTTGATGTCGGGCGAATGCGATTAAGTGATGGTATTATTCTATATTGAAAGTTGTGTACCTATATGGAGTACCCCTGTGTGACGGCTAGGTACATCGGCTGTCTGTTTTTAAACCAGACTTGGACACATGGAGGGCCTGGAGCTACGTACGTACCAGTGCATATGTATGTGTTCTGAGCCGCTCGCGTGCAGCATACCTACAGTACCTACTATGCCCTCCCGCGGGCAATTTATTTAATTACTCAATTTGGTAAATAAATCTAACGTGGGATACACTACCAATTGTTCTCGGGCCCAGTCTCTTATCTACCTACGCGCTAAAATAAGCTAGAGTGTCGGGAACGAGAACAACTACCAATCTGATGTAAGATATCTCCGTAAGCTATAGATATTAAATACGAATCTATGACTGAATGTGCACTGTATTCGTGGTATAAAAGCCGAGTTGAGATCCGGCGCTGTACAGTTAATCCATCTTCTTGTTGAGCAACGGGATAAGTACAGTAGAAGTTGAACAAGAGGTAGATTCCTTCTGAGAATGAGGACCAGCCTCATAACATCAAAGATACCTCCTACATCTACTGCTACTACTGCTACTAATGATGATAGGTGGAATAAGGAAGGAGATGCAGAACTTATAGCTACATTTAATTCAACAATTCTGGCTCAGATCAAGGTTTGCTCTAAGCTAAGATAACAGGTAGATGCTGCATTACAGTGTCGTGGGCAGGTACATGTACATGTACGTACATTGTATGTTCTCATTCCCAGTCTCTTAGGTTGTCTGCTTAAAGCTATCTTCGGTACGCCAGCCAGCGGTATAAGAGTCTTAGCACGGGATCAGGCAGGTTTTTTCTTTCCCTTTTTTTGAGTCTATACGCCTTTCCCCAGAAGGGAGCCTAAGGCTATTTCTTTTTTTTTTTATAGAGTCTATACGTCTTTTCCCCGAAGGGAGCCTTAGGCTATGAGACGGCCCCATTCCCGCCTCTTTGAAGGTTTGGAACAACACGATCTGTACTCCGTACTGCGCCTGCTTAACATCTACCTACACTAACTACATGAGGGTTGGGCCAACTGCGCCACTGTGAATGCGCCGACTGCGCCGACTGCGCCGATAGGCAATGGCTTCTACCACTGGAGTGAATCGATCATGATAGCGATACCAGTAGACTCTACAGTCCGAACCTCAGATTCTCCCTTTCGCATACCCAATTGACAATAATGTGTCCCCAAAAAAGCATAGGAACTGCGAATATTCAGCCTAGGAGCTCACCGAAATTGAAACCGCTCCAATGGACTTAACCTACCAGAAAAAACATAATGAAAAAAGGGCTTATTAGTTACGCAATAACCCCCCATCCTTCCACCTCGCGACTCCACTAGTTCCAACTGCAATTGACCCCACCTCCCACTACCGGTAATACCCAACTCCCCGGGTTTTACCCTGTCATTCCTTCGCTGAACAACCAAGAAGCGCTGGCCATATTCATCCCCAGTCGCGCCCGACGCATCAGGTCATAGGTGAATTCTCCCAGCTTCGCTACCCTTAGTCATAGTGGAAGCCTGATGTATTTGGAGTGTTTCACTTTCTCTAACCCAACCCCTCTAGATCTCCAGCTGATGGGCAACTTGAAATTGAGTGAGGAGAGCCGTAAGTGGGTTATCTACTATGCCCTCGTGCCCAGTTCTCTAGTGTATACCAAAATACCAAATGGCGCCAGACAATGGAACAAACATGTTGATGATGAACCATCCCCGCAGAATCATGCTGACAGAAGCAATAAGGCGAGGCTCCGCGATGGAGACAAATAAGCTGGGTTGGGAGTCTTGAAAGAACCGTAAGACACCCCAAGAGGCGAGATATGATTTTTTAATTTAAGGAAGCATTAACCGCATTCAGGCTATCTAGACTATGGCGATGGACACGAGTGGCCTCTCTTGTAAGATACAAGGTTATGAGTGAATGAATGGTGGGAATAGAAGGGGCAAGTGTTTGAACGGCCAAATTTATCGTAGATTATGCTATAGACTGAAGGCTATGGTATCTAGTAATTCTCGGTTGTCCCCATTATCCACAGCGAAATCGGGTTTTTTTTATCAATTCTGGTTTAGTCCAGTTACCCATATATTTATGCCAGGCCCAAGTAATATACGCAGTGGGAAGGCGAAACCCAGCTCTAATCCTCCAACCCTCTGCATGATCACATACTACCCGAGCTGGTAGAAATAACTCCCCAACCACATGATCAGACTATAGCTCCACCTAGAAGATCATGGTATTCGAGTTCGGGAGGTTTGGTAGGATGCTCAAGAGATTCAAGAAAGCAATCCTTAATCTGGTTGAATGATGCTTGAGGTACCGGAGTCCCAACCACATAAGAAATAGCAACAGCACTGAACAATATGCTAGCTAGGGAGTGAAACAGACTTTGGCTTGATTCTAGAATTATTCCAGCTTCCAGAAGCAGAAAGTACTTACCTAGCAATCATTTCCACAAACGTCCTATACTATAGTAAAATTGCCTACCTGACACCCCATGCATATTATGAATAGTCAGCATTACCCTGAACTGAATGTAGGTAAATTAACCTATTGAGGTATCACTCAAGCCAGTAGTTGCCCATTTCAGATCTTGCTGGCCTGTGAATTAACTACCTAATTTAGCAGGCACTTGCGGGATAATCTCCTGGAATACTTTAACTCACTGAGCAACAATTCCTTTCTTTAAGGAGTTATTTCACAAGCCGGGTATGACAAACAACACCCTGAGTTCCTGACTATCCAGATCTAACAACTCTTAGCCTAGAAGTGGAAGTTGGTACATCGCCACGCCGCACTGAAACGTCAATCTTACCCTCAACACTCACTACACCAATTGATCCACCTAAATTCTCCAAAATCAATGTGGATACAAATTGGCGAGAAGCTTTGCTGCTTTGGATTTCTCTATTCGGTGTATGAGACTATGCTGCTTAGTAGCTAGCCAGCTAGTACACGGATGGAGCACAAGTCAACCATTACAGGAGTTTTGATATGTTCACCACTAGCACTGGCCTCTCAGAACAGATAACTGAGGCACTACAAGGAGCTAGTGCAGTCAGACTACTGGTGTTTTTTTAGTGTCGAAATGTTATTTTACAAGATAGACTCCGAAATCCATAGCTATCGCCTCGTAATTATGAGGTAACGTTGCTACATATCCCAAGATGTTTTTTTCTTTACCGTAGCCTGATTGGATTTTACCGTCCCCTTTCCGCCTCATGATCTAGGCCCATGATTTCACGAACAGGAGTAATCAGGTGGATACTTATGAGTACAATTGCATCGCTTATCCAATGCTGCTGACATACGCAGTAAAAGTGACATCCCAAGTGATAGCATATCGTACGCCAAGTTTATTTGATTGGTCAATTGCAACGCGGCAAATCATGAAGGCTCTATGATCTATCTATAGAACATGCGTGCTAGAATGCAAGTACAAATCTAGATCTTCTAATATCTTATATATATTCCGATACAGTTTTCTCAAACAACGCATCTCTCAAGTTCCCGTACAACCATCGTAAAAAAGCCCTCAGTCACTCTAGCACTCTCCAATTCTGATAAATCTTCACACTCAACCCCCCGCCCCATTCCCTCACCTTCGTCGGTACTCTGATCTACCAGATCGCCCCTAAGACACTTCATCACCGCATCACGATATATCTCACCCATTAAAAAACCTAAAGTCCCTGGCATATTTTCCTCCGTCGTTGAATCTAACAACCACTCTCTAATCTTCATAATCTGTGTCAATGGCACATGGGGCACCAGAGCAGAGCTGGAGCTCAGCATGCCAGCCATGGACCTTTTTGGCTTCGATGATCTTGATGCAGTTCCACCATTATTTCCGGTGGTCGAGGCTAGCTCTGGGACAACCTTTGCTACAATCTTCCGCAATGGGCGCCATTGCGCAATCTCGAAGAATATCAAACCCAGGGAGTAGATGTCAAATAGCCGATTAAAACTCTCGGAATAGTCACCGATAGCCAAAGGATGCCGATATATGTCGTGCTCCGGATTCGATGATGGCTGCTCACTCACCTCACTGGTTCCGTCGAACCGGGCATACTCATAACCGACTAAATATGGCTCGTCAAGACTTATCCCCGACTTATGCCCCCCCGCCTTTAGCCGGGAAGGAAAAAAAAGAATATTATCTGCCCGGAGAGACTTATGCAACCAGCCAGCGCTATGTAACTGACTCAAAGCATTTGCCAGAATTTGTGCCAGTCTTACCCGCTGTGTTTGAGATGGAAGAAAATTTTTCAACCGGAACATCTGCAATAAACTGACTGGGGCCTTATTTGGGTCAGCTCCCGCGGGCCGATCGAAAACAAATGCATACTGAGCCTTCTCGTAATCTTCAAAGAACCCCCTGCAATGTAGCGTGCGGAACGACGGGTGCTTTGGGGCATGCAGTAGGTGCGCAAGGTTCTCGACTCGGGGGCGGATTTTCGACCTTAAGGGTTTGTTGATGGATTTCCACTCGATATAGATCGGCTCGAACTCTGGGCGATGGGACTGTGTTGCGTAGAGCGCAATCTCTCGGCTTGGGCGAGGTCCCTCACCAGACCTACAAGATATAAGGTTGGGATCAACTGTAGGGAGCGGGTTTCTCCTCCGATAATTTAGAGGCCCAACTGGGGACTTTGGTCGTGGGCTTGTTCCATATTCGTATCGTAGAGAGCTACCTCCACCACCCATGCTATTTTTGTTTGGAGAAGTGGAATAGACCGGCCCCTGCGAGGGAGAATCCATCGGAGTAAGATGCATGTTGTGCTGCCCACCAGCATGAAGGAGATATGGCGGTGGAGCCTGGTCATCGAGAAGCTGCATCCGGAGATGCTTCACCGCCGCTGAAGATGCCATTGGGTTATCTTGTCCCACCACCAACTCCACACTGCTCTGAATGGCCTTCAATTCATCGAGTTTATCATTTAGTGCCACAACATTCAACAATAACAGCCTGATATCATTTCTCATAACCTCCTGCTGCTGACCATCCAACAAATCCACCAGCCTCTGTACAAAAAACCCGATCTGCCTAACCAGATTTTCAAAGTCTGCTTTATCAGCTACAACCCACATCATTTTTCGGGGAATATCCTTAAACAATCCCGCAATGGATAGAATCTTGCTCCGCTTTTTCGCACTCACAGCACCCCCTAATACTCCCCCCCGAGCAACATACTCTGGAACATCCTCTGGCACCATCTTTCCCGCGTTCTTCTCGGCCGCAATCTCTAACCCATACTTCTGCTTCATTGCATCCGCATCTGTCAGCAGTGTCGCCAGCTCAGACAGCGTTTCCTCAATTAACCCCCGATTTAGCCGCTGGTGCAGCATCCCCGCAAGTATCTCTGCCTGAGAGCGTAGCAATCCCGACTGTTCACCCCACTGCACAAGGCGGTATTCTTCTAGATGAAGCATACATCGTAATGTGGAGGCGTCCTGGCCAAGGTTTTGCGCAGAGGAAAGCAGTAAGAACCCTTTGATGCAGGTCGCAAAGAGTGTGAAAGCGAACCCGCTGATCCCAAGGGCGGCAGAAACGGGCTCCAGGGTGAATTCGTGGCGCGGAAAGGCGTGATTGTGGCGGTTTAACACACTCCCGAAGCCCCGATTATTGTATGATTATCTGCTGTGTTGTTGTGGGGGTCATGCAACCAGACTAACTTCCAATTCAAAAAGTAGGATTTATTCGTTGTGTGAACCTTCGACGGTTGTAGAATCGGATGAGTGGTGAGAAAATAACTACAGCTCATGCGTGGCAAAAGTTATCAGCTCTTGAGTGGCCAAGATTGTGCTAACCAGACTGGCCAGGCCACAACACAACCAACCATCCAATCCATTCGAATGCAGATGAGCGTGTAGCCCGGCAAACGGTTCATGCCTTACAAAGCCAGGGATGACGTTGTAACGATATCGATCCAGAGTGGCTACTGTACTTGGGGTTTTTTTTTTCTTTTCTTCCCTTTTTTGCTGTTGAGTCTATACGCCTTTTCCCCCGGGAACCTTGGGCTATGAGTAGTCTGGCTGCACTGCCCCTCGTACGGCTATGAGGCGACTCCTCTACGAGGAGAGGCAACTGTACGTAGAGTTTTTTTTTTTGTTCTTTTTGAAGTCTATAAGCCTTTTTCCCCGAAGGGAGCCTTAGGCTATGAGACGACTGTACTTAGAGTACTTGTATATATAGAGTACAAATCCAGGGTGGCTTTAAGGTGAGAAGAGTGAGTTTGAGTGCATATAAGCCCCGCTCCACGGATCCGGTAAGTACTCCGTACATGTGTCACGACCCCAGCTGGGGATGCATGCGATTATATGCAAATGCCCGAATCATGATAGGTAACTATGCTTCGAAACCGGCTGTTGGAATCACATACCCTCTCGGTACTTTGGCCTCAAATAGGGCTACAACCAAAATAGGCTTAGTTATCCCATCCACAGTTCTCGTTCGCAGTATGTACTACTGTACCCAAAGTCACTGCCTGTAGGTACTAGTATACTGTAGTCTCCAGCCATGGAGATTCCTAGCTAAGCACCAGTCCATCCTATCGTTTTCGATCTGATAACAGCTATCAAGCTGTATCGCTGCCAGAATGGCAGAAGAGGATAGCTCTCTCAATTTTAAGGACTGCATAATGGTATGGAGAGTGCATATAAAAAGACATCCTGTATAAAATGGAAGACGGAACACGAGGACACAATTGTGGCGGCAATCAAACTTCCGGTGATGAGGAAATCAAATCCGTAAATTCTTGCAATTGGTACTTGATTGGGACATACAGCTAGAAATTGGAAAATCAGCGCCCCCCATTCTAATAGAGCGTCCCCCCTATTTTTAGAGATTACCTATATGCACAATAGACTATACTGGTACGGAGTAGAGAGTTAGGTACAAAGAAAAGAAAGGGCCATAGCGTTAGAAGTTCTAGCTAGATTGGTATTAGCAAGGAAATCCGACTCAAAAACATACTCACCGGCCCCTTGATTTTGAAGTGGTGATAGCTCATCAAACAGGTCTTCCTCAATAAGGACTTCATCATGAGTTGAAAAATCAAGTTCCCCAGCACAAGTCTTACCAGCAGAGTTAAGGTTACAATCAAAACCACCATGCTGAGAAGCTGATAAATGCCAATCTCCAATAGAAAAGTTAGGAAGGTCCTTAATCCGAAGCAAAGAATCTGTAGAACCATCAGGCTGAAGAGAAAGACCAGTATAAAGAAATGCTCGCTGAATAAGAAGCTGTCGATCAGTATGTAACCAATGCCATGCATCAGCTACAACTTTAGTAATAACTATGCGACGATCTGAAATAGAAAAGTCATTTTCCCAAATCTCAGGATTTTTTTCAACTTCCTCATCTAATAATAAACTGATGCGATCCTTCAGAACCTTATTGATTGAAGTATCCATAGGTTGTACTAGACCTGTACATCCCTCAGGAATAAAAGCAGTGACCATATTGTATGATCGAAAAGTTCGGAGTACTGCTGCCGTTTTCTGACCAGCAAATACATCCAAAGCAACTAGTCGTGGATCTTGTTCACTACCAGTTGACATGATAGCTGGTAATAGATCTTTCTCAATCCATTCCAATGTAACTTCCTCATTACTATAAGCTTTAGAGTTGAAAATCACTCGCACTCGCCTATCATACTGTAGCTTTTCAGTATCATAACTAGCAGAAGTTGGATCACCTCGAAAGATGAGTAATGGCTTCACTCGTAGAACTCCATCAGCACAAGCAGTAAGCATTAAAGTTGCTTGTCGTTTACTCCAACTGCTTCGTAAAGCACGTATCCAAACAGTTTTCTTGCCTTTGAATTCATAGGTACGACCTCGCAAAAACTCAAATGGTAGTGGTGTCTGATCCATATTATAAATATGACCTAATCGATAGCGACCAACATCTTGTAGGACCTCACTCTCACGAAGTTGACTATTTCGACGTATAAATCGCAGATAACACTGAAGACTGGCGATTTTATCTGTAGCTGACACTTGTGCGATATTCGTTTTCATACGCCATGATATTCGGTATCGAGATCGAAAGGCCGTGAACCAGGTAGCAGAGAACTTTAAAGGATAAATAAACCGATGGCAGCCCGGAATAACTGCTACTTCCTCTGGATAATGTTCACGAAATAGCTGCTTTGCATGACGTAGAAACCAATACCTGGTAATTGCAATACCACGCTCTCTTGCCTGTCGAAATTTTTCCACCAATTCCTTCTCCATATAGGGCCAGTAGGTACGTCGTCCAGCTCCTAATACCCTCCGAGATCCCTTCTGTGACTTCAAAATATCCTCCGCACCTTGTTCCCAATCTCTTAAAGTAGCCCTACTTATGCCAATAGTTCGTGCAACCTCATGTTTGCTTATCTTCACCCATTTGCCATCTCGATGCATTCTGCCAGTTCGCAAGAGTGTCAAAACCTGCAGTTTGAATTCGCGGGTATATGATTTTCGCGTTTTAACAGCACAAGTGCCTCCTCGTGTTTTTTTCCATTTCTCCAACTCCAATACACCCTCTGCCACCTCTCGTACATCCTGTACACTCCCATCATGTAATCCACTCCGACCAGTAGCTTTCCGCTGTTCAAAAAACAGTTCCAATGTATGTTGACCATCTCTCGGCGTTCTCGGCGTTGCTGAACGTGATTCAAATAGGGATAATGCTCGTGGGGAGATACTCGGGTTCTGTGGGATCAATGATCTGCTTGCTGGTCCTGGCCGTGGAGTACTAGCATTATCCATAGATGACATTTTGACCATGAGCTATTGAACTTCAGACGCGACAGTCAAATTCACATACCTGCGTACCACTGGCAGTCCGACACTCTTCACATTTGCAGGTGGTTGGTGAGCCAGTCCACATATAGTAAGTATCTGAGTTCGTGATCTGTGCACACCTGGGTCGCACCTACATCCAAGATCTCTAAAAATAGGGGGGGCGCTCTATTAGAAGGGGGCGCTGATTTCCGATTTCTACGGCAGTGTACCTAATTGATGCGGGGTGCCCTCGGGGGGGATCAAAATAGATACAGATGATGTACATCTGTACATATGCACACGTCCTCACTAAATTAATTATTTGGTATTAATAATAATTTATCGTTGTACTCTACTCTACCAGTTGGCCACAATATATCGATATTGTCGATTTCCTACCACACAAAAATAAATCGGTCTGGGCATGAGAACAGATATTGTGTGTCCTTCCCACCATCAGTACCAGTACTGTACAATCCTTGCACCAATCACTAGTCCCTTGATACACAGATCGATCTCCCACACTGGCGGCTGGGAATCGATCTGGCAGGATAGGCAACGGTGGCTTCAAGAGATGCGATTATAAACAAAAACTAAGGGATCCAGCATTGCCACTGAAGTATCATCAGAGTAAGGAACTTGCTGCGAGGGCGGATTGTCAGAAGATAATTTTTTTTTTATTTGGAGTCTATACGCCTTTCCCCCGAAGGGAGCCTTAGGCTATGAGGCGGTCAGAACACCGTATAGACTCAATTTATTCGGTAGTGCTCTTACATACATACATATGCAGTATCCCGAGTGTTTTTGTTGAGCTTAACTAAAAAACTTTACCAGAAGGAGTGCAATCTGATTTTCCAATAGGTTTAGATCTGGGGATCAAGATTTGAGTGTACAGAAGCCACCCGAGTTTGCCATACAGAATACAGTATATGCACACACCACACACGTATGCATGTGATAGCGCTACCGAATAAATTGAGTCTATACGACATATATAAGTATCTAGTTCAAGAGTCTCAGGATAAAAGGTCCGGTGCAATTCTTGGTAGGGTTGCTCTGCGTGGTGTGAAGCCACGTATACAAGAGTCCTGGTGAAACCTCACTATCAATATCCGAGCATAGGTAGGAAAGTTATCAAAATTTTAGGCCTGGACTATGTGGTAGAGTAGGCGATGCAGTTGACCGTAACACTGAATCTAGAACTGTCATATGTACTCTGTACAGTAGGTATGTACAGTTCACGAGAATCACAGGTATCAGCCGAAAGCGGATCTTAATTTCAGGAGCTGGCCAGGTTAGCGAGGCGCGGCACTTGGAACCTGGGACATGCTAAGGTATGTACTCTCGGGTACAATCTCATTTAGATATAGATCACCGTTACTTAAGTAAATCACTACTATTATATGGTCAGCCCCGCAGGCACCCAATCAAGATTAACATTTTCAAGCCAAAACGTACAGGCACACGAGTCCGCACACGTGCATGGCATCATCCCCCAACGGCAATGCACATTTTGGAGCGCTAGCAAATAGTTAACACAGCCAGAGGAGATTTGCGATGATCTTGTCTGAGTCTTCTTGGTACCAATGGCAATCCTTTTTCGAGGGGCCTGACCAAATAGTGCATACAGACAGTATCCGTATACCACATACCAACACTTGTGCTATATAGCAAGTGGTAAGGCCCTAGAAATTTGGTGGGATACTATCCCTGAGTGCCCAGTTTCCTACAACCCCTAAGTCAACCAGACAGTTCTTGGTCAAGTAGAGAGGGCTGAGCCAAAGGAGTAGTTTATTAAACTTATCACTCCTGGCTCTCCCTCTCAGTTCGCCATCCCTCAACTCTCTTTAATATCACTCATCGGAAATCGCACCCGGCACGACATTGCATTGATAGTGATCAACTTACAATTATTTAAAACTCTCCACGATCCTTCGGTACCAAAAACTACGATGATCTCTTCACGATCACCAATTCGTGCGCAGGTGTTAGCCTTGGTTGCAACATCACTTCTTGTAATTCCTCATGTGGTCGCTGAGTCTGCCCAGGGAGAACTTGCAGCACGCTCTAGACAATATTCCGGCTTTCTAGCCGAGAGCGACCTTGCTTGCTGTCCAGCAGGAAGCACTGAGAAGGATGCTGGATCTTGTTGCGCGGCGGGTCTTGTGGTAAGTCAAGCTCCATATATATTTGAGGTTATGCTTTTGGTACTGATGATTTCCTGGTAGTGTGTTGCAAGCAATAGCACTGCGCAAGCAACGTGTGTCAGAATTCCCACACCCACCAACGGTACAAACCATACTGGAAATCACACCACCGAGACGCCTTACTCCACGGAGACTGTCTCTGGTGCCATGTCGGTCGCAGCATGGGGAATGTGGACCTCAGTCGTTGGCCTCGCTATTGTAGTCGGAGTCATGTCCTTCTAAGTTTAACATCTACCTTTTCCGACCAGATTTAGAGAATTACCAACCACGCTTCCCACATGTCAATTTGGTCATAAACATGCGGCATGTAATACTTTTCCTTCTTCTGATACAAACAAGAACATTATCGGCATGGAAATGTGGATGGATAGATGCATGGATGCACATGTCCAGGGGATTTGGGTACCATGTTGGCAGACTCTGCCTGGGCCACCAGTTGCTGCTTTTCATTGCCAATTGTCAATCATGTGTCCTCCATTCATTTCAAGTCGAATACGCTCGGCCGGCCGCAGCCAGTGATTATATAGGTCCTTTCTACTCGTACCCTTTCTCAAAAGTTTCGGCCCAAATTATTCCCCTCTTACTATAAGAAATATAATGTGCATTTGGGAGTTTTGTATTAATGGTTTGTGGAGGTCAACATCAGTACGGGTGCATGCCGTTACTCCAAAATAATATTTTCCTTGCTCACTGCTTGCCAGCACACATTTTTGATTTTTAACTGCCATAAGAAACGGACCATGAATTGCTGCACTCTAGATTGCTACACAGGGGGTCAGGTTCAGTGTGTCGGAACTCTGTCCGTGAGGATGCCGATGGATCCGTGGAATGGGACTAGTCTCATGATAGTCCTGAGGCCCCCATCACAGCTGGGCAACGTGCACATGTCAGCCACTCTCATTGAACTTTAACCGTTTTATTGTACGTTGGGTAGCTACAGTGTAAGAAACGTCCCTTCCACTCGCTACTGCATGGATATGGAGGAGTAGGACTCTCGAAACAACTGACGAAATTAAGTAGGGTTCTGAGGTTAGCTCAGCCCACGACTCAGAATGAGATCTAGTGTTTCCATACAGGCGGATATTCGTCCAAAATTGGGGTCCAAAACTATGACAATTTTCCACTTGACCAATTTCAGGAGACGGGAGCCGTAGTCTAGTTGGCACGACGCCCTCTCGGAGGTGTGTGCCAAGTTCCACCATAGACTATCTATATACGTAGAGTAAATGATAAAAGAAAACCCCCAACGGGTGGGTATCAGTCTCTGTGCAGTTTAAGCTGGACTGCAAATTTAGTTACATGGCAGTACCATGTGGGCATCGCACTCTACTATTCCCTGAAACGACTGTACGAGTTTGGTCAGATATGTGCTTGAGTTCGTCGCTAGGTACCTACATCTTAGCTAGAGATGAATGTCGATCCAGGGGGATATCAATGAAACAACGGTAGACATACACTTCCGCATAAATACAATTCACATTATGACTAGGGTCCCTTTTAGGAGTTGGGGGTTATGAAAAATCCCAATTGGGGGCACAGGCTACTGGACTTACGGCACCCTCCGCAATTTAGGGAAGGCTACGGAGTACATGGATATGTTAATTTTTCAGACATGGCCCATCACCACGTGGGTATCATGGGTTACAGTGAGTACATAACATACGGTATGATACATTACATCGTGTGATAGCATTACGGTACTCTACGGTACTCTACCCAACGTTGGGTTCACATTAGCCGTTTGCAATTGGCTCAGCATCATCACCCCCTATATACTGACGGGTCATGCACCCTTTCATCCCTGTAAGGATGACAACTCTTAACCCATGTTGCAGCACTTCGGCCTCAGTAAGCACCAAAGTGCAAAAATGGATATCACTATCTCCTCTTAGTAATCATCAATGTACAAAAGTATACGTACAATAGCTAGGCTAGTTAATATTACAATAGCATA
>Ga0307514_10001906_pt1 | contig 22943 bp, 15 predicted proteins | sample 16_EM_MG_FD_203088 | JGI IMG/M metagenome (GOLD analysis project Ga0307514, IMG submission 203088) | Populus trichocarpa ectomycorrhiza microbial communities from riparian zone in the Pacific Northwest, United States - 16_EM | ecosystem: Host-associated > Plants > Roots > Unclassified | place...
TAACATAATATCTTTTTAATGTGGGATAAAAAACTTTTTAAAATATTCTTTTAAACTTCATAATATGTATAATCTATATTTACATGGATTTTTTCATATGAAATATTAAAACTTTATTTTTTTTTAAATTTTTCCGGGTTAATCCGGGTTGACCCAAGTTGACCCGGGTTGACCCCTGAAACCCGGGACCCGGCCCCTTGGCCGGGTCAACCCCCGGGCCGGGTTTAATAACTATGCCATCACGTACAAAATTCATCCGATAAGGACTACAATTTCCATAGTTTTTTTAGAGTGCAACAAAATCAGGTAAAATATCATCAGGAACGAAATTGAGATTGCGATCAAATTATGTAAATGTTACGTCATCATACGATCTCCTTCTAATTTATATAGTGTCATTGAGTAATATTAAATATTAGTTTTTTGAGTAAAACACAATAAAAAAAATGAATTGTTTTTACTGGATCAGACACAGTCCAATGCATTTAAGTTTAGACCGAATTCGATTCGGCCGGAAACAAAATTTAGGACGAACCCGGTCCATGCTGATAATGTACACCCAGATCGAGGCTAGCTGTAGTCAGATTGTGAACATGCAAAAGGCTTTTCTCCACTTCCTTTCTAACGACTTTCTCGAATTACATTACAAAGTTTAGAAAAATACGCCCCTAGAATAATACAAATGAAAAAAAAAGAAAAAGACTTATCTTATTTTGTTAATTCTTGTCATCATTCTTTTAATTATTATTTTTTTAACTAAACCATATAATTGAATTTCATAATAGCAACCCATAATGTATCGTTGAAATAATTATTTTGCATAGCGCACAAAGAGTATGCTAAATGAAACAAACCCTAAAACATAAAACCATGGTTTGGTTAAAAAAACAGAAAACTTAAAGGTTGAAAATTATAGTGCTTCGTTTCCGCTCTGCAGGGCTGGAAAACAGAGGGGGATTGTCCAGGGGCGGGGCTTTGAAAAAGTTATAGACAATCAACTATTAGACTCTACATCTGGAAATACCCGGCGAAGAACATCACTCAATAATACTGCGAAGAACATCAGTCAATAATACTGCTTCGTTTTGGCTCTGTCCTGTCTTCCAAACCTTGAACCCTGGAAGAAAGTAGTCAGCATCATTCCAACGTTTTAATAATGTCAAAGAGAAGGGACCTTGTACATCTCCTTGGGGATCTAAATAATGCCACAAAAAACTTCCCGGATCACAATCAATAATCTGAACATTATCTCTATGCCTCGGGCCTTCATCTTCTTCACTGTCGCTCAAATCAATCACCAGCACGTCCATCGAGCATTGACGGTGCTTGTTATCTTCTATGTTGACAGGCAGCATTTCATCGTTGCTCTCCCCGATGATGTTTGTTAATTGCTTTGGCTGATCTTCAACAAAATGCTGATGATCTGAAATAGAATCGTGAGATACCAATGAGCAATAAGAATTGAAGGTTAAGACTACCCTGCTGATTCTTGCACGGATGAGAAACCTTCTGAATAGAAATTAATTCATTCACGACGACCAAAGATAAGCAAATGAATTCCCTCCTTTTTAAAACCAATTCATAGTTTCTTCCCAAGAGAACGGAGTATAAAACATCTAAAATAAGCGAATTATACAGATTCTAACTTTCTGGCGGAATGATTCACTAACCTGACAGTGAACCAGACCTGATGAACCATAAAATGATGAAGCTGTAAGTGCCGGCATGCACACCTCCAATAGAAGGCAGGGGGATAAATGCATGGAAGGGAGGTTTGGCAAGGGGATGCAGCATCCTTTGTGGAGAAAAATCATTTCCCAACATGTTGAGGGATATGAGGGTTTAGAGTTAAGACTATATAAAACTAGCACAAGCAGGATTTCTTAAATTTTTATTGTTTGTTTTATAGGCAATCTTGCGAGTAGCATAGGTTGAAGTATGTCAGTATGCAGCATCCTTTATTGCCCCCCGTCTAATTTAAAAAAATCAATTCAATTTTCCTAGTCTAATAAAAAATCTCACTATTTTCTGTCATTACCCCTTACCACCAAATGTGATAGAATTGCATCACTCCCTATGATAGAAAACAGTAACCAGAATGCCTGTAATACATCAAGTAAAATGATGAAGATATCTATGTTCATGTAAGGAACTTAGAGGAGAATATTGACCAAGCACTTCTAGAACATAATAATTTGTCGAACAATTTCCAGTTTCCTCCCCTCTGATCTAGATATCCTGATTCCAAATTCTCAAACAACAAAGAAAAAACAAAAAGATATCCCAATTCCAAATAATTGTATTACAAAGAGGAGGGAATAAAATATATGAAAGAGTATAATTTACCCATTCTGTTGCTCTGTTTTGGTGTTGCCAGGACAGCTTGGTTTCCTGCAGAAAGAAAGAAAATAATTTCAGATTGTTTAATAAAAATGAAGGAGTTATGCCTCACACCAATGCTGGAAGCTTTATACAAGGATTGGCATCCAAAATTACAACTCATTTTGACACATTTATTTTGGATGCTGGCTGATCTCAGGAAAAAAAAATGAATATTTAACGTTTACTGCAAAGGAACCTTCCATAGACTCTGCTTGGTATCAGGAGATGAATGAGCAAGTTAATCCTGCATCAGTTCTACAGTACAAGAGGGGATATCTTAACTTTATGCATGCCAAATGTGCATCCAATGGATCAGTGTTTTAATACTTCAAATGATGATATTAAGACCTGTATGAATATATATAGGTTAACACAGCCACCCATACTCACATGCAAAGTTTTTTATACCATGGATGTTCTAAGGATACACACAGCAACAACTCCCTGATAAGTTATCCTGTAAACACAGGGTTCACCATATAGCTGACCAATCACCCTGTATAGAAGAGACAAAAACTGAAGAGGTCTTAAATTTCCTACAAGCTTACCATGCCATGTACTGTACCACAAGCTTCCTAGTATTTAAATATTAGACCTACTTATTTCCAAGCTTGGCTTGCTCGCAGCACGTATTTTGATTTCAAAACCCACAGTATGGAAGGATCGTGCAAGGCATTTTGCAATATGATAACTAATTTGCAAATTGCTTATAAATGATCCAGAATTGTCCGAACCCACATGTGAATCACTGCAGCCATGAAAATCAAGATACAATCTAAATCTTCACGATGTTTTTCAGAGAGTATGGATTTATTTTGTGGTTTCCCATTCCTATCTGACAAATTGGCAGCACTTCTACAGTGGATCACCAATGAGGTTGGTATGCCTTGTTATTTAGGACTAGATTGTTGTTTCTTTTTCCTACTTGAAAGGATGTCTTATTCTACATTTATTTATTATTCCTTTTCCATCTTTCTAATAAAAATTTCTTCTTTCATCTGAAAAAGGAAATACCCCAAATGCTTTCATAATCAAAGACAACAATTCTCCATTTCCCCAGTTGTAAATACCAGACCAAATAGATGCATGCACACACATGCAGTTGTGTGTTGTAAATATGCACCCACTTGAGGAGGAAAAAAAAATTCACCTTCTAGGAGTGCAACATCACTGGAAAGAAAAACTGAATGTTACTAACATACCTGCAGAATTCTTGCTGAAAGAAATCCAAGTCGAAGTTTTATTTGAAGCTACATCAGAATTGGGAATTTCCAGAACTCCATCCAGAGATGATTTTGGTGAACCATCATTTCCTTGTTTTATATTCACTGGAAAATCCTCTGGTGCAGGCTCGTCTTCTATTTCATCGGCTATGACTTTTGGAATGTCAAGCAATAGCCGTGTCTGTTCATCAGGAGTCTCAAGCAGCTTCTTTCTTTCCAAGTAATCAAACAGTGTAAAAGCTCAAGCGAGTTAAGGATTCAAAATATAATGCTGCAGCAGGTAGACAAAGAAAGAGGAAGTGTGATGCAGGAACAGATGAAAAGATGAACATGAGGCGGTGCATTTCTACAAACCAAGTCCTTTGGTGATATAGTTTATCATAGAAGGCAAAAAAGAAGGAAAGGGAAAACTTTGACTATTTTGTTTGAATGTAAAATGGTTCCTAGAGTTTTTTTTTTTTTTTAAAAAAAAGAAAAAACCTTTATATAAAAAGAGAAGAAATTTACATGAAAAAAAGTTTTTCTACACATCTATTTTATGCTCAGTTCAAAGTATGGACAGCCTATCTCGTGGGAGTGGAATCAAAATTTAGTATAAATTAGACCCTAAACTTTGACTTTCTGAGAGAACCTAAATAGCCTATCAGTCATATGGATTAATGATTCTACCCATATGGATAGGATGTACACCATTAAATTAACATTTACTTCTAGAAAGTTTCATAGTGCCTTAGCAAAAACAAGCCTTAGCACGGAACTTCAAAGACACATCTATGTGTCGTTTATGATCCCATATCCTTTTTTCATTTTGAGCAGCCTCGACACACTCCCTTTTCCATTATTATGCTCTGATTGACCATCAACTTTTTGGCTTTGAAATCAAATTGTGACTAGTTTCTTCATAATACCAAAAAAGAAGAACTATGACATGCATACAATGATTCCTATGATTTGAATTTCCTCAAGGAAATTGTGATAGTTAACCAGCTCATCCACTATTTATTATCTGAAAAAATATGACTAGTAGCCTACAGCTTTTAAGAAGCAAAGCTTACCAGTCTTAACCAACATCAGTGGGCACCAGCCAGAGCCATGCAATTATTGAGCAATTTTCATTTTGAGCAGCCTCTACACACTCCCTTTTCCATTATTACACTCTGATTGAACCTCAACTTTTTGGTCTTGAAATCAAGTTGTGACAAGTTTCTTCATAATACCAAACAAGAAGAATGATGGCATGCATACAACGATTCCTGTGATTTGAATTTCCTCAAGGAAATAGTGATAGTTATCCAACTCATCCATGTTTAATTACCTGAAAAAATATGACTAGTAGTCCACAGCTTTTAAGAAGCAAAGCATACCAGCCTCAACCAACACTGGTGGGCACCAGCCAGAGCCAAGCAATTATTGAGCAATTTTGCTACCACTAATCATAGAGAATCACAAGTTATTTGATAAGCTCAATTGGATTGATTTTTGTCCTGAAGTACAGTGTTTCTTGCTGATAATCAGTGTCTTGTTATATTTATAATAGAGTTTAGACTGGATTATTTTAGTCTGGGAAACTTAATATATAATTCATTATATGTTGACTTCATAGTGCTACCAGAGGGAATAGTAATACCAAGAAAGGATATTCTCTACGCCAACCCTTTTCATTTGCCCGATCAATGAGCTTTTGAAGAAAAGCAAGTTCTCCACGAAGCCACTGAAACAAATCCACATTTAGTCGCTAAAAAATTGAAGAATCAAACCTTAAACAATTCATGAGGAACATGCATGATCCCCTGTATAGATGCTGGAACCAGTATTTGAAGTGGCTTTCTGTCACAGTTCATATATGATAATTACATTCAAAATCGGTATTTACAATTTAGCGTCAACCTATAATGAATTAGGTTTTCATAAAGCACATTAAAGAGAAACATAATGGACTAGTGAAGAATGGCTTCTTCCACACCAACATTTAAAGTCTGAGCAGGTTTTCATAAAGCATGTATAATGATTGGCAATAGACGCACATTTTGATACCTAGACATTCACAAGCCAAATGCACATGACAGAGAAACATAACGAATCAATAAAAAATGACATGTTCCATCAGGATTCCTTGTTCAATGAAAAAAAAAACATTTATAAATGTTATAGCATATCTAAAAACCTCAAAACAACAATAATGTAATAAACAATTCAAGCCACCATCCTTGAAACATTTGGCGATTTCTTACTTCTTGCTCTGTCAAAATAAAGATAGAATTAAGAACTATTTATCTTACAATACCATCAATGTAATGATTGTCCCTGTTATCATTTTGCATGGCATTCAGCACAAACGGTATGACAAGAAATAGGCATTAAGGAATGGCACAACGTTATAAAAGTTGAGCCTAGGTGTTTCACAAGTTTAGGGATTCTCTTGGAGGTTATAGCGGTTATTACAACTTTCCCAATTAACCACATTTGAGATGATAGATTTGCGAGTTGGATTCTCTACTTACTAGTGAAGTAATTCACTTCTATAGCGCAACCAAACTTGAGATGCATCAAGGGGCAAAATAAAGTGCTTGAGATTTCTCGTTATCAATATAAACTTGCTAATCTTTATAATTCAATACTTCAAACGTATAAATATCAATTTTGCAATGCATATTTAAGGCTCTCTTTTTCCTGCAGTATCTACTCATCTTTTTTATCTTTTTTACTACAATGGATAAAATTGCAAGATCATGGTCAATTAGCATTACAATCCCCTACAAGCTTGCATACAACAATATTTTGATGAAATTATAGTTCAGAGGTTGATGCCTGGTTTATCATTTTCATTTAAAATGCAAATGCACATTGTCCACATCTTTATAAATGCACTCTAAGTTTTTCATATTGGAACATCAAGAATATTTGTACTTTATATAGGGTTCTTGACACGTCAACCTCACTAGCAAAACAGTACAGAAACATTCAACAACCTGTAAGCAAATATGAACTATGAGGAGAACAGAAACAAGAAAAAGAGATAACCAACCATTTTGTTCATGGTTAAGTTTTCCTTTTAGTCAAGTACCTACATGCTTTGTTATATCTTCATGCAAAACTTGGGCCTTCTCTTCAAGCTCGACCTGTAAGAAGTTTAAAAGGTACATTAACAAAGGATTGAGGGATGGGGAACCTTAAAACAGACAACTCAATTACCAAGGCAAGCAAGACACATCTTGTTATCAGGTACAAAAATATACTAATATATAAATCTAGGGAGCCAGATGTCTAAGCAAACAGCGCAACATACCAGCAATCCTATAAGAAGCCATGTCATAGACTTTCTTCACGCACAGAGAATAGTGGTTACAAGTATTGTGACCCGTGCTTCGCCACGGGTCGGATAAATGTTTTTTGACAAAAAACAAAAAATAAATATGCAAGCTTTTCAAATTTATTTTTTAAAAAAATTATAATTATAAATCAAAAGGCCTATGAGAACTATTTGTTTCAATAAATGCAAAAAACAAAGTGTTAACGCGTTTATTCAGCTCGTCTAGCTGCAGGTCGAATAATTTTTTTTCCAACGCAAAAGAATTAATGTTTAGGTGTTATTTGCATGTTTTTTTACATCAAATAAAAAATATAACCATGAATCACAAAGTTGACGCTTACATATAATAAAATATAATAAGAATCATATACGTTAATAAAAATATGTAAGATCTCAAGCTATTTTTTAACATGGCCGAAAAATGGAACAATGTTGCAATTGCTATAGTGAAACACCATTTCCCTAGTTCCTTAGTTCGTGTACAAATAAATTTCCAAAAACAAAAAGTGTAAAGAAAAAAAACATTAAAAAAAAAATGATAAAAGAATAAAAAAATATGAACAAAAAGAAAGGTATAAATAGGACACGTGTAAAGAATAAAAAAATAATATTTTTTCAAAAAAAAAGTGTAAAGAAAAAAATGAAAAAACTAAAAAAACGTTAAAATCATGAATTTAGCATGCAAGTTATAATATTTTTTAAAAACAAATACCAATTATGCAGGTTGCTCCAATGTGTTTTTTTACACGAAAAATTAAAAGTGTCATTTGAAAAGCCTATGCAATCATCTAACTAAATAAATCAATAATCATTTATGTAAATAAAAAAATCATTAACAATAACCAAGAAAAAAACTGTATAGATGAGATATTTACCCAATTATATTTACTTAACTTTTTTTATTTAAATAAACAAAAGATAAATTCATCCTAAAAAACTCGTGGCTTAAACAATAAATACAAACAAAAATGACTAAATAAACCCACACCATAAAAAATATTACAAAAGGCCGAACACATCAGAAAAATATAAGGAATGAACGTCTGCCGATATGATGGAAACATTTAATAAAAAAAAAGATTAAAAAAAAAGCCTCAAGTGAGCCCGGCAGCCAACTTGGGTGAATAAATCAAACACATGACCTAGGACATGAAATTGAGATGACCCCATAAATAGCAAAGAGAAAAAAATATTTGAAAAAAAAAAATCTTTAAAAAAAGACCAAGTCGACCCGAACTAATCTTTCAGATCTATGACTTGGGTCACGCGACCAGGGTGACCCCATTAAAGGCAAACCTGAAAAAAACAAAGAAACAAGATTCTTAATCAAACAAATATTAAGGGATGAAACTAAGGGAAAAAAATCAATAAAAGAAACAATGCAAAACAAAACAAATAGCAATTAAAAGAATTGGAACTAAATTCAACATAAAAACCAACTGAAATTAAATGTTAAGGGAAAATTTAAATGAAATTAAATGTTTAGGGATGGAATTGAAAAAAACAAATCAATTAAGAAAATGATTAAAAAAATAACAATTAAAAGAATTGGCACCAAACTTGACATAAAAATTCAATGAAAAGAAATGCTCAAGGATGGAATTGAAGAAAAACAAATAAATCAAGAAAATGATTGAAACCAAAAAAATAGCAATTAAAAGAATGAGGATCAAATTTGAAAAAAAAAAACTAACAGAATCAAACAACCAGTGATGAAATCTTAAAATAAAATCCAATTAAAAATAATCAATGTAAATAAAACAATTGCAATTAAAAAAAGAATGACTGAATCATAAGAAAAAAGAAATTGAAGGCTGGTATAATTTTTTGCATGGCCAGCACGTTATCCGAGGAAGAAAGAGAAGGAAAAGAAAGAGAAAAAAAGAAAAGCCAATTGGTGCCACCCATAGAGGAAGAGGACGCCAAGACACATTAAATGATGTGGCGGAAGCTTGATTTCAACCACCATCGTCAACCGCACGCGCCGCCCGAAGATGGCGAAGCAGCTAATGCGTGTCAGGCACGCGTCAACAGCCTTTTTTATGTTCACAAAACCAAAAATACCCTTATAACTAAACAACAATAACAAAAAAAAAAAAAACCTTATGAAATCACAACCAAGCTCTTGAAGCCAAGGCTAAAAAATTTGAATGGCAAGGGTAATGGAGTAATTCAATTATTCATAAAATTATAAAAAAAACAAAAAACAAAAAATGCCCCTGGAACTAAATAACAATAACAAAAAAAACCATTAGTAAATGACAATCAAGCCCCTGACACCAAAGCTAACAAATATGCATAGTAAGGGTACCTGTGTAATTCAATTGTTCATGACAAAATTGAAATTACCATACAACCCCTAGACCAAAGGTTCTGATTTTTTACTCTCTAAGAGCAATACGATAATTGCATTGTTATTAAAAAAAAATGAAAAGTCAGTGCTGCCCCCAAACAAATCAAGAATGACAAATTGGTTGTGTGCAAAGACTATCCTACCCCTCAAGTAAAGCTTTAAAAATGAAAGGAAGAAAGGTAAAGAGGTAATTTCACTGTAGCCCTAGACACATTTCACTATGAATAGACCACAATGAAAAACCCACGTGGTTTAGTATTTTACTTAATTTTCTTTCTTCTATGTCCATGAAATTTCTTTGCCAATCAAATATAAAGCTTAGGGCATGAAGAAATCCATACAAAAAACAAAAATATTGTTCAACATAATTCCCAACGAGAATAACCAGAGCTATAGAGGAAACACTACAAAACTAGGCAAGAGAATAGATAACTTACAATAGTTGGCCTCTTGAGTGAACCATCTCTTACTCTCTGATTCAGATCTTCACATTCTTCCTGCAACCAACAGAAACAAGGCTAAGAGTGAATGTCTACACCTTGACGTAATTGTCTATGAGCTTACATTTTGCAGAATCTTATCTGCAGCTACACAACAAAAATGTGGACACTGTTATCCACACCATATACGGCAGCTGCATCAGTTCTCCAACTTCTTATCGATACATTCAAGCCCATTTCTCAAGACCCTAACAAGACCTCATATTAAAAGTGAAACTCTAACTAAAAAGAACACAGAACCATGGTCTAATTTATTAAAAAAGTATTGATTCCTAGCACAGAATATAATTGGTTACTTGATATCAGCTGAGTTTTTAAGACTTGTAAGCATCTGCAAAACTTCAACGAAAATATGGGGCCAATAAGCAGTCAACAAGAAAAGAAGACAGTACCACATCTAGCTAGGTATAAGAGCCAATACAATGTGAAAACTAAGCAGTACTTAGAAAGAGCTAGCAAAATGTGTCGCTTACCTTAGAAAAGTTATCATCTGAAAGCATAGATATGCGGACATCTTTCATATAATTTGAAACTTCAAGAAGCATTTCAGTGTTAATACCATTAGCTCTGGAAGACTCCACTAAACCTAGAGAATAGACAACACAAACACCAAAAGTTAATCATCAATAGTAGAGATCAACAATTCCTAACAAATGTTTCCCTTCCAACAAAAATAATTAACACGTGTAATCCAAATATCATCGGTGGAATAAAAGAAATAATAATGATATCAAAGTGAATTAGCAAATAGAAGCTCAGAGGGGTTCATAAATAAGTATTGTTTTATAGCATAAGCAAAGGATGCAAATAACAGTAAGTAACCAACCAGTGACCTGCACGAGCATGTGAGAGTTTTTCTGGAGGTAATCATTAGGATCAGACTTGATTCTCACAAAGCTTCCAACAATTTTGCTTTGAAATGTTTCGGGGTTGTTCTTGGCAAGATCCTGAACCAAAAGCCTCTTCAAATAAACAAGCTTAATGTTATCAGGAACAATAGCAGCAAAACAGCTCTTGGGAGCTTCAAAAACCCTTTTCTTAGAATGACATTTTCTATCCGAGGCTGAACACTTGTGGCGTTGGTAGGCATTATTATCCTCGTCATCATCCGTAGTATCAAAGAAATCATCATCAGAACCAACTTTGTTTTCAGCAAAATGGGGTTCGAGGAGGTCATAGATTCGGATTCGATTGATGGTCTTCCTTCCAAAAAGAGGAAGAAGCCATTCATCGCAAAGAACCCTCTTCTTTTTTGTGGGGTGGAGGAGGTTGCGGTCGTTGACATACTTGTTAATGATGGCAGTAACATCGTACTGAGAAATCTGATTGGTGGTACCTGTACCAATAGATTGAAGGAATGCAATGAGGAGAGTGGAGCCCCATCCAGTAAATTCCAGTTTCCTAGGCGTTCGAGCCTTTCTTTTGGAGGTTGAAGGGGGAGCAAACAGTGGGGGGCCATCTGTATATTCTTCCATCCAAACAAAATCACCCATTTTTTTTCTTTTATTGATAATAATAATCACTCCCTCCCCTCCTTCACTGGTAGACTGCAGCTGCATGCAGGCAGAATAGATAACAATAATTGGTGATAATAATGATAATACAGTGAAGACAGAAAAGGCATCCATCCATCCGGTACATAAGAGAGAGAAAAGGCAGAAATTGATTGAATACACAGAAAAGAGGAGTAGATGCAAATTATATAATAATAATAATTATCCAATTTTTAATAAGACAAGGAAATGGAAAGGAATGGGAGCGAAACCAAACAAAAGCAGAAATTGAGTTAAATTCAATAATAGTAGTAGTAATAGTAGTAGAAATTGATAAAAAAAAAATAAGTAAAAAAAGAAAACAGAAATTGGATTGCATTGAATACAGAGAAAGAAAGGAAATGGAAGAAAACGTACCCTTTTATTTACAGGAAAGAAAGGATAGTTTCTCCACTCCACTCCTGCGACAACTCTGCTCTATCAGTCTATCGCTTCGCTGCATACTCGCCTCTCTGGAGACACAGGGGAGTGAAGAACAAAGGCCAGGAGAGAAGGAAAGGAAAAGAAACGGACGTAGGTAGGTAGGGACTAAAATGTAATCTGCCTTTGCTTGTCTTTCTTTCTTGGGCTTCATCGCAAATCAGCAATTACCTCGCTGGCCCGTTCTTACGATTACCGGCTGGGCTTTCAGTTACCAACCCCTCTCCCTCTCATCAGTCATCACTACTATTTATTTTTATTTATTTTTTAATAGGCTGCTTAGTATTATAATATTATAATAAAAGTTATTTTTTAAAATATTTTTTATTTAGAAATATATTTAAATAATTTTTTTATATTTTTAAATTTATTTTTAATATCAATTTATTAAAATAATCTAAAAACATTAAAAAACTATTTTAAACAAAAACAAATTCTTTTTTTTAAACACATGGTCAGCCGCATCTCCAAACACATTTTTATTTTTTGTCTATTGTTGCCAAAACCGTTTATCCATTTACTTTAGTCCATGTTTGTTTTCCTTTTAGAAACTGACTAGTCTTGTGACCTTCCCTACGCCGCTGGCCAAAACTAATCTTGGAGTTGAAAAAATCAAGAGACCGCAAACGTGTTTTAAAAAGCGAGAAAAAATCGAGATTTGGTTCATAGACCCGGCTGGGTCAAAAATACATTTAGAATGACAAGAAGAAGAAGAAAAACAACAAAAATATATTTCAATCTAACAGATAGCGTCATAAAAAATAAAATAAAAAAGGGAAAGAAATGACCCAAGCAAAACTAAGATCATGTTTGGCAGTGTGGTTGCGGGTGCTTTTCAAATAACTTTTCGTGCCAAAATGCATGTCAATGATGTTTTTTCATTTTTTTTAAAATCATTTTTGATATCAGCACATCAAAACGATCCAAACCGTACAAACCATATTAAATTTTAGTAAAAAAAAAAATTCAAATTTTTTGGGAACGCAGCCGCGTTCCCAAACGTGCCCTAAGTGTGCTTGTCAGCATGCAACCCATGCACGAGGCCATGATAATTTTTAAAGAAGCCTAAAAAAAGGATAGAATGTAAAGTGCTGAAGTATAAAAAAGACCAATATCACTCGAGTCAACTTTTCAAACTCGTCACCTCGATCACAAGCTATGTGTAACACTATTGACGATAACCACGACTCTCAATTCGCAACCAGCTTGTTATCAGAGGATAAAATTAAAAAAAAAGTAATTAATTTAACAAAATTCTAAAAAAAAAACTAGTGATGTAAAAGAATAAAGACCAAATGCTAAGCGAAAAAATCAGGGTGAAAATAACATTGATTAATTCAAGGGTGGAATTTAAAAAAAAAACATTTTATAGAAGAAAATCAAATAAAATCAAAAGAAAAAAGATTAAATTTGAAACAAAAATAAAATAAGATGAAAAATAACATTTCAATGTCAGAAAATGAAAAAAAAATCAATTTGATAAAAGACATAAAACAATAGTACTATAAAAGAATAAAGACAAGATGCTAAACAAAAAACTAAAGGGTAACATTCATTATTTCAAGGGTAAAAAAAAAAATTCATTTCACAAAAGAACTTCTGACTAAAATTCATAATCAAAAGAAAGAGGGTCAAATCTGAAATTAAAATATAATAAAAGGAAAAGTAACATTTCAATGTTAAATGATGAAATTGAAAAAAAAATCAATTTGATAAAAAACTAGAAAAAATAGTAATATAAAAGAATGAGGATCAAATGCTAATTAAAAAATAGGGGGTGATATTCATTGATTCAAGTGAAATTGAAAAAAATTAAATATTTCACAAAAGAAATCAAAATTGAAACCTGAAATCAGAAGAAAGAGGATCGAACCCAAAAACTAAGATAAAATACGAAGAAAAATAACATTTTTAATCAAGGATGAAGTTGAAAAAAAATTTAAAGTTTAGAAAAGAAATTAAGATAAAAATCATACAATTAAAAGTAAAAGGAATGAATCAAATACCAAGACAGAATAAGAGGACAATATTTTTTTATTGGACAACACATTTTCCAAAGCAAAGATAGAGAGGAAAGAAAGAAATTGTTATTGGATCCATATTGCCTAATGGACCACCACACGTGTCACCTCATATGGAAGAAGATGTCATGATCTTTCTAACATCGTTATAGATGGGCAATTTCCACCACCTATAGCCTTCACACACGCTTCTTGAAGGATACAGAGTGGTCTAACACGTTGACGCCTGCCTAGAACGCGTCAATAGTCTTTCTTCTTTACATATTATTTAAAAAAAAAATCAAATTGTCCTTGTCTTGATCCTATAACTATGAAAAGACCACAATGATAAGATGAACAAGCCCTTAGACCCTAATTTAAAAATTCTTGATCCAAAGGATAACCGAGTAAATTAATTATGGATTTTCAAAAGAAAAGGCAAACACGCACCTGTCTTCACCCAATAATTACAAAAAAAAAGGAAAAGACAAATAAGCCCTTGTATCCAAGTTAAAATATATTTATTTCAAAGGGCAACAAAGTAAATTTATTATGCATTAAAAAAAAGATGAATTTGCCCCTTCATCAAATGTAGATTTTTTTTTATATTTCAAGAACATCTCAATCATTACACTGTATAATTAAAAATAGAAAGACATCTTAGAAACTAATCAAAATGATAATAACCAATTGGTCCTTGTGTAATTACAATTATACCCAGAGGCTATGTAAATGAGTTTTTTTAGAATGACAAAATAGTAATTACATTATTCTCATCCATGATGCACTGAGTCTGTGTGTATAGTGATTTCACCACCCTATTAAATATTTCTTAATTTTGAGGAAAAGTGAACAAATGAAAAGTAGATTATTTTATGATGCTTGGTAGTGTCATCTAAAATAAGTTGAAAAATACTTTTCAGTTTTAGTTATGCCATGAAAAATGGTTGGATATTACTTTTTAAATTTTAAATTTTTAAGTTCATTAAATGATTGGGGACCAAAGTTGACAAATAAAAAAGTTGAATGAGGATGAATTTGAAAAAAAATCCAATTTCATATATTATTTCAAATAAAATAACATCAATAAAAAAAATAAGGACTAAATTTGTAGATAAAAAAGTTAAAAGATGATAAAATGAGGACTAAATTTTTTGCAATTTCATAAATTATATCAAATAAAATAAATAATAATCAAAAGAATATGGATCAAATCAGATAGGTAAAAAAAAATTAATTAATAAAATGATAAGAGAAAAACAATTAACAATAAGAAGAATAAGGACCAAAGTTGATATAAAAATCAAATCAAATTAAATTTTAAGATATGAAATTAAAAAAAAAGATTCAAAACAAAATATGTAACAATCAACACATTAATGACTAAATTTTCTTTTAATAGTAATTTAGTAATTTCAATTTTTTTTTATTTGCAAATTCTAAAAAGCATATTTCATTAAAAATAAAAGAAAAATATTTTTTTTTCTGAAAACTAAACTAATTTTTTTTACTAAAAAGAGTTGTTTATTATCAACTTTTATAATAAAAAAATTTAGAAAGTAATTTTTCAATGAAATAAACAATACCTTATTCTTGTTTATTTATTTAATACTTTCAGATATAACCAAATAATAAATCACCTCTTTTACGTGATGGATGAATGGATCTACATAGAATATGATAATTGTTATTGTTATTTCTTTCAATCATAAACATCTCAATTGAAATAGTTACCAGCAAGTGAATTAACTTTTTGGTTTTGTCTAGTTAACCATAAAGTCATTCATTCCAAGTCTTTAATTAATTTTTTCAAGGATGCATATTTTTTTTTAATTATGGTGTTCTATTAATAAACTATTAATCTTTTTATTTATATATCATTGAAGATATAAATGATGCATGATTTAATGTTATATTTAATAAAGATTTTGATGACGATTACGAAAATACAATGAACTGTGTTGTAGACCACATTAATTATCATGGTTGTGAAGTCAATGGTGCTTCAGTAGGGGATGGTGATGCTAGAGATGTCGATGATGAAAATGACAACAACAACGATTACAGTAACAACGACGACAATGACAATGATAGTGATGAGGATTATGAATCTTTTTTACGGAGACAATTTGATATACATAAATTAATTTTAGGCACAGCCGGAGTTATAAACATGTATTATATTAATTATATGCATAAAGAACATTATATGGTTTCATACAATACATGTATGCGTTAGTTGAACAAAGTTTTTAGTGGTAATTAGAAACAATGTGTTAACATGTTCAGTATGGATACAATGACTTTGTTGAGCCTATTTAACGATTTAGAAACACAATATGGGTTAAAACCTTTAAGAATGATGAACGTTATTGAAAAATATGGCAATGTTTCTATATACAATAGCATTAAGGGCTTCGAATAGAGGAGCGTATGAGAGATTTTAGCATTCAGGTGAAATTATTAGTAAATGCATAAAGGAAGTCCTTACAACTAGGGGTGAGCAAAAAAATCAAAAAATCAAGAAAACCAAGAAAATCAGAAAAAAATAACTGAAAAAACCGAACCGTGAAAAAAAATCGATTAAAATTTTGAAAAAACCGGCCGATTCGATTCGATTTTGGTTTTATAAGCCTAAAACTGAAAAAACTGAATCGAACCCAAACCGAAAAAAACCGGAAAAAAACCGAGCCAAACCGGAAAAAAACCGAGTTAAACCGAGCCAAACCGATTTGAATCGGTTTTTGTCCTAAAAAACCAAACCAAACCGAAACCGGTCGGTTTGAATCGGTTTCAGTTCGGTTTCAGTTTTTTTTTAAAAAAATATTTCGGTTTGGTTACTTTGTTTTGATAAAAACCGAACCAAACCAAAAATGATCACCCCTACTTACAACAACATGCTTGTTTGCTGTAGATGTTACAAAATTAGTAGATTTTGAATTCATAAATACTCTAGGAGAAATTGCAACGAATCCAAGATATATGCCACATTTCAAGGTAAGATGTATTTTATTTATTGTGGGTACAATCAATCTTATTGTTTAATGAATGTTTGTAATTAATTACAATCTAATTGTGTTTTTTTTCTTAGTGTAGAATCATGTCAGTGCAATTGATGACACACATGTTCGTAGAATCGTGTTAGTGCAATTGATGACACACATGTTCGTGCATATATATCATCTAAAAATAAAATTCCATTTATCGGAAGAAAATGTGTAACGACACAAAATGTTATAGCTGCTTGTAGTTTTGACAGGCAGTTCACATTGTGTAGGCAGGATGGGAAGACAATGCACACAATACACGTATTTTTCTTGAGACTATTGATAATAGTATTATAAAATTTTCTAAATCACCGGAACGTATTGATATGATATAAATTGAAGAACAACCACTATAAGTTTAATAGAATGCTTATTTAGTTATTGATTCTTAATGAAAAACTTATCATGTTGTTCTTAATTGCAGGTAAATACTATTTGGTTGATGTTGGATAACCCAATAAATATAGGTATTTAGGTTCATATAAAGGTGAGAGGTATCACTTACAAGATTTCAGGCGTCATGAACAACCAAGAGGCTGAGAAAAAGTGTTTAATCGTGCACCCTCATTACTATGTAATGCAATAGAATGTTCTTTTGGAGTATGGAAATAAAGGTGGAGAATTTTACAAAACATGTTTGCTTATCCATACAAAACACAAATTCAGATTGTAGTTGCATCAATGACACTACATAACTATATTAGAAGGAGAACGCAAGATGATGTGGCTTTTACAAAATATGATAGCAATCCTAATTTTGTTCCCAAAGATTTTTTACTAATTTTGTTCCCAATAATTTTTTACTAGATGTTGTTGCTCGCTCAGATAGCAAAGGATCGCAAAGGCCTTCACATATGAATTTTGTATCCGATGAAATTGCAAATAGTTTGAAGAGACAATAAAAGGAGAACCTTCAAAAGGGATTATTCAATTAATTATGTAATAATAATTAAATCTACAATATTTAAATTGAAAATCTCCAATATTAATATATGTCATTTTAAGTAATTTCATTTCCAAACTTTACTACAAGAAGCATACCACATGAGTGTTTGAGGGTGTGGTAGCGATTGCTTTTCAAAGTGTTTTTTGCTCGGAAATAAATCAAAATAAGGTTTTTTTTTAAATTATTTTTGATATCAGCACATCCAAACAATCTAAAAACATCAAAAAATTAATTTGAAGTAAATAAAAATATAAAAAAAATTCAAAATTTTTTAAAAGCGTTTTTAAAACGCCAAAATAAATAAAGTCTAACCAAATATATTAAACTATTTTTTATTCCACTTTAATTTTAACCATAATTTTAACTAAACATTTAATATTAAAATAAATCTCAACTAAAATTAATTTTTTTAAATCACAGGAATAAAAATTATCACATTATTGAATATACCCTAACTTCTCTTTATCTCATTTTTGGTCAATTTTTTTATTGGAAAAAGAATAAACCAAATCATATCAAGTTAATATATAATTACATCAACGGCATAATAAGAGATAGATTAAAACACATGGTGATGGTCGTCGTCGTTCATCGGCTTGATCTGGTCTAATGGAGGTTATCTATTTTGCTATAGATATAGGGGCGCAGATAGAATTTATTTATTTTTCATTTCAAAAGGTTTAGTTTGGAAAAATAGAAGTTGTGTTTATTTTTTAGGAAAAGGACATAAAAAAGGCGTCATGATGATGATGAGCATCGTGGCTGTCTGGGAGTAGATTTGGGGGTGCCTTCATTAACACGCACATCATCATTAGTATTATTACAAACACACAAAGAATTACTCTTAAAAATCTAATCGAGGCGCTCTCTCTCTCGATTTTTTATTTTTCTAGTAGTGTTTTATAATATAAATTAGGGTTTGGGAAATACGAGCTCCGCCAGTATTAGGTATTAGTAGCAGTAGAAGAGGAGGAGGAGGAGGAGGAGTGCGATTGGAATTGGAAGATTGGGAGGGAGACGAAGAAGATGGAGAACGGTGGTCGCGAAAGGAAATTAGCAGATAAGCTATCTGGATTATCCTTCAATAATAATAATGACTCCAGCCAAAACGACAACAACAACAACAACAACAGCTTGTTTCAGGTCATGAAAGCAGTCGAAGCTGCCGAGGCTACCATTAGGCAACAGGTTTTCTCCCCCGACAATAGATCCATTCTTACAATGAGCTACTTTCAATTCAAACATTTCCTGTTTATCTAATTATTTGCCAAACCCTGGTTATACCTTGCACCTGATTATTGTGTATAATCAGTAACCATGTTGGATTTTAATGCCAATGGTTTTGTTGTCAGGTGGAAGAGAATACGCTATTGAAGTCTGAACTTCAGAGCAAGACTCAGCAACTTGAAAAATATGTAATTACTGTGGATTTCAACCCCTTCTCATTACAATGGAGAACTGCTTCTCTTACACTTGGCCTTTTTTGTTTGGCAGAAAATAGAAGAACCTTTGACTGAAAGGTCTCATTCTGTTGATCAATGGAACGAGCGGGTTCATCAATCAGCATCATCTGCTGTTGCCGGTGATCCTACCAGTGTACTGGTTCCCAACAACGGGGATCCTGCCACCCAGAGTAATCTTTGGAAGCAGGTATCTGCATGCGCTTCTGCAAAACTTTTCCTTTGTTAACTCTTAGACTTATGAAACTTTTTATATTTGTTAGGATTTTGCTCTCAAGGTTCGTGAAAATGAAGAAGAGATTATGCAGTTAAGGAAACATCTTGCTGACTATTCTGTCAAGGTAGAATTAACATAACTAATCATCATTTGCTCACTCTGTGCTCACATTACATCATGGCAATTCATTTGTGTAATTTGGTTTTTGTTTATAGGAAGCACAAATTCGGAATGAAAAGTATGTTCTGGAAAAGCGCATTGCTTACATGCGACTGGCAAGTGTACCTTTTTTCCTTCTTTGCTTTGATCAAGAACCCCCCCTCCCATCGCTTTCTCTTCTAGTTTTTTCGAGGAGTATTTCAAAACAAATTTTAAATGAGCTTCATGCTGCAGGCCTTTGATCAACAGCAACAGGACCTTGTTGATGCTGCATCAAAAGCTCTATCATACAGACAAGATATAATCGAGGAGAACATACGTCTTACATATGAATTGCAAGTAGGTCTCTTCTTTTTTATTTCATTGTTTTGGGGTTGATTTTATGTTTTCTATTTCTTTCTTGGATATTTTCACTGTTTTATCCACCTTTAAACCAGAGAATTTGACTTAATCCTTTGATTCTTTAGGCTGCACAGCAAGAAAGATCCGCATTTGTATCGTCATTGCTGCCTCTTCTTGCGGAGTATTCTTTGCAGCCACCAGTTCTTGATGCTCAGTCTATTGTTAGCAATGTTAAGGTCAGTGCCAAATGCTTTTTAATGGTATATTGAGTATTTTATGCACACACAACCCTGATTTTTTTTTCATCATGTCTCCTTTCGGAGATTCTGGATTGAGCAAGTTTTCCACATTAAGCGATTGATGCTCCAGAATGACAGACATAAGTTTATTCTTGGACTAAAGTTTGCTAGTGGGCATTGACCTCCAACCAGACAAGGTTCTAATTATGGCTCACTCATATGCATCATGTTTTAGGAGTCTAATTAAATAAACTGATCTGATCACATCTGGGTTGAAACAACTTCTTTAGCTAGCAAACTCCTCTTTTAATTAAATTTTTTTACATGCTAACTTATCCAAAATAATGCATCGCAATATGCACAGCTCTCTTTTCTTTATTTCTTTTGATTTTTAGAGATGGCTACCATATAAGATGTGCGGTTTCATAGGGATGTGCTGTAATTCTGTTCTTAAAAGTATAGATACAGATGCTTGAATATTTCTGGCTATCGAGCGATATGACTGGAGCTTCCTTTTGGAAGGAGAACTTGAAAGACCTTGTCAGTATCTTGACTTATTCTCTTCCAATATCCCTTTCGTTCCTTATGTCGTTTCTCCCTGTAAAAACATTTTCTTGTTGGAGAAGGACATAATGGAGAGACTATCCAGGGATAGCGATGTTGTGTCAGGGTAGGTGCTGTTTTTTATTATTTCGTTTGAGAAGATCAGGTGATAGAGCACATAGGAAAAAACTTTTGAACAGTGACACCACTTTGAAGCATTTCTGAAGCTGACCTTAAACACCTGCCTTTTCCCTCTTGTTGTTTCATTTATGCATGCTATAAAATCACTTGCTTGCTGTTTACCAGCTGAAGTTTTATCGTGTAGGTGCTGTTCAGACATCTCCAGGAGAAGCTTATTCATACTGAGGTATGTTATGCAGACAAGAGGTTGTTATAGATAGTTCACGATTATTCATCTTATGTGATCTGTAATTAGCAAGTTAACTTAAGTTGTGGGAGTTTGAGATCTTTTGCTCCTCAGCTTATTATTTCCATATGAATGAATGGGTGTTGATTATCTTCTTTCCTTCTGTTCCAGTCAAAGCTCAAGGAGTCCCAGTATCAACTGGCACCTTGGCGTTCAGATGTGAACCACTCAAATTTTGCTCCACAGTCACCTTCTCATGCTGCTTTGGTATGTTTATATCTTACTGGAATTTCATCTAGCATTTCAAAATTATTTCTTTAAATGCTCATGTGTTTTACATGTCAGAGCAAAAGTGGACTTGAATTGGTGCCACAGCCATCATATTCCCATGGAAAGATACCTATGACTTCTTCTGATACTCAGACAGCAGCAGATTGGGATCCATTGAGTCACCATCAGAGTGGTTTGGCTGGTGGTGCTGCGAAAAATCTGGATCTTGATGATGCAGGGAGGTATTCACCTCTTGCTAGCAGGTGAGCCTGGTCAATGGAGACTGCTACTGTGAACTGAATGTACACTCTGCATTTGTTGGTGGGTTCTGTTTTCATTAAATTCTTGCATCAATTGGTCATATGTATGGTTTATTTTTTTTCTAAATAATGAAATCTCCATTCCTTCATTGGAAAATATTGTGCTTTTTACAATACTATTATCAACTTTTCTTTTTTAAAACAAAAGCACGTGCTAGCTTCTAATCATCAAAAAGAGAGAATGATGGTATGCTATGAGCTTTGCCTAAACTTTAATTCATCTTTTATGTTTCATTATTCTTCTTATTCCTTCATAAAATTTCTTCTTTCATTCTTCTTATTTTCAAGATGCGTTCCATATGAAAATCCTTAAAAGCTCTGCAACTTGAGCCAACAAAGGCAAGTAAACTGATTTTGTTTAAAAATACTTCCTCTGATATACTTGAGAAACCTTGGAAACAAACTGTACTGAACTCGTGGATCCACACAAGAGACCTATGCTTGGTCAGGGTTGATGTCTAGGTAGTAAACAGCCAAAGAATAATTGGTAGCATTGGAGACCTCATTTTTCCTTCTGATTGAATTCATTCTTCTGACTTTGTTGTACTCCACCATTTTAAGTAAAATTCAAAGGTTGTGCACCTTTCGCCTCACCAAAAATTAGACTGTCTTAGCAATAGAATTCTTATAATTTGGCTGCTGCATCGTGCAAATCCCTAAGCTGTGTATATCTAGAAATTCTTTAGATTAACTTTTGACAATCCATTTATCTCAATCATGCATACTTGTCTTCATCTTTCCCTTTCCCCTTCTTGCCTCTGGCAGGGAACTTATTTTTCTTCATTTATTCAGATTTGTACAGGCTTTTCCTGTTTCTTTGAGGGATTTCTTGTGAATTTTCTCGATAATTTCTCATTATAAAAATTGTGCTATAGATGGAACAATTACTGCTTATACAAGCTGGTCTTGATCCAGTGACTTTGGCTTTTTACCAGGAATTCAGCAGCTCATGATACTCCGACACATTTTACAGTTTCCAGGGGTGATGCACAAGCTATTCATTATGGTGAAGAAACAACCAATAAACAAGTCATGTTTCGCGACCCTGTCAGCAACAGTGAGTTGGATGATCCTGAAGCAGAGGGACAACTGAACGAGAGAGAACCTCCAGCTAATTGGGGATCAGGAAACCCTCTATACTCAAATACATTGGATGATCCTGGCTCCTCATATTCTCCTTACCTACCTCCAGTTCTTGAAGAACCTTCTTCTTCCTTTTCTGAGGGTGAGATTGTAGTGTTGTTGGAAGCTTGAGACATTCTTCTCCAAGAAAGTTTTTAGTTAAGTATTGT
>Ga0307514_10001907_pt1 | contig 22939 bp, 21 predicted proteins | sample 16_EM_MG_FD_203088 | JGI IMG/M metagenome (GOLD analysis project Ga0307514, IMG submission 203088) | Populus trichocarpa ectomycorrhiza microbial communities from riparian zone in the Pacific Northwest, United States - 16_EM | ecosystem: Host-associated > Plants > Roots > Unclassified | place...
CGATGCGTAATTGTCGACATCTCCGCAGTCCTGTAGCTTGATGCTCCAAAGGTCTTCCCTAATCTCGAAGATGTTGAGCTTTAGCTTTGACTTGTAGGCTGATGCTAGCTTCTCCCAAAGCGTCTTCACGTCGTCGACGACCGTATATTCCGCCTGTATCCTCGGTTCCATGCCGAGTAGGATAGTCGATCTGGCAACACCATGGCGATTCATCCAGTCTTTGAAAGCAGCCTTCTCGATAGCAGTCGCGTTTGCTGCTGGCTCTTCCGGCTTGTCGTCGTATCCTTTGCTGATACCATACACTTGCTTCTGCTCGAGAAGTAGTGCCATCTCGGTTGCCCATTGTGCATAGTTCGTGCCATCGAACTTGGTGATTGTGATCGTCGTCGAACTCATCTTGCAGGATTCTAATCTTGTATCGAGATGTTATATCCCAATCGTCAGCTATCGTAGTCTCTCGGACAGTACGGGTGACGTCCAGCAGCCGCCGTCAGAAGTACGGCGGGGTGCGGGGTAATTGCTTAGCTTGTGGAGACGCTTCTCCGTGAAGATGTCCACTCGACAAACGAAAATGGTAGTATTGATCGTCGGTTCCCTTTTTAAACGCAAGGGCTCATAACCTGTTGTGCGGTGGCGTGTGCTCGAGTAGTCGAGTGTGCGCGGGCGTATGCGAAGGTGTGTCTATTGTGTATCGTGTAACAAGACATATGGTCGATCGATGACTAATGGTGCTAACTACAAAAGAGGCAAGTTACATCATAGTCCTTGGCATAGTGATATCCGTACTTCCAATCAGCTCAACAGGTAACAGTAAAGGCCCTTTGATTTGCTTTTCTTAATATGCTCCTCTAGGGATCTGTGGATGGCTACATTCTCCGGAACAATGTCGATATTGCAGGCCATACAAAAATACGGGAAAGGCCTGAAAACTGGAATGCAGAATCTGTTGTGCATATTGAGCAGTTGTACTGTCGGGAAGGCCTGCGGGCAGTTTCTGCAGGGGTAGTGGCCAGGAGCCGAAGGATCCTGAGATGGCAGTTGGCAATCATGGGACCATAGGCCTTCAACGGTTAAGAAAACGCCACTGCAATCGTTGCAGCACAAATCGCGAGCTATGCAGGCATTTACATGTCGTTCGGAGCGTTCATGGGGATCGGGTGTTTCATCTGGGACGTGCTCTGCTAAACAAATGTCGTGGTGGATAGCCGGGGGTACAAGCTCACTCGGGAGGATGGCGATCAGTGTTATCAACCGTCCCGTCCGTCCGAAATTACTCAAGACGGGACGGGACGGCCAAACGCCGTCCGTCCGATGGTAGGACGGAAACGGCGCCGTCATTTTGAGGCGGGACGGCGACGGACGGATAGGACGGTCCGGGACGGAGCGGGGCCGTCCCCGGTCGTCATCTATCGGCATCCATGGATATTTCTCAATATACATAATCATTTTATAAAACTCATTAGATTTATCCTGACCTTGAAGCAAGATCATTTAGCATCTGCTCCATCCGTACAATTTTATACGAACTCTGTATAGATACATCTATTTATATCTTTTACCACGCACTCTTAGTACTCAATCAGGTTTAATCTAAGTATAAACGGTAACCGCCCGATGACGGCCGGGGACTGTGGATGACGGCTGGGGACGGTCAAAGTACCGTCCCCTGCAGACATCGGCCGTCCTTCCGTCATTCTTATGCTCGGACGGGACGGGCGGTTGTGGAGGCGTCCCGTCCGTCCTGGCAAGTTTTCGGACGGCATGCCGTCCCCGGCCGTCGGACGGGACGGTTGAGAACACTGATGGGGATCCCAGGTTGGTGGCGTGTAGTGCGGATGTGAATCTCTAATTGATGTTTGGTGCGAAATACCATATTGCATTCCGCGCAATAGAGGTCGATTTCTCTGCGGGCTTTGGCCTGGGACTGTAGCAGCTCGTGGTTCTTGGCTGTATTGGCGGGGGAGTCGGTGCGACTGGTATCAAGTTTGTGGGCCGTCTGCTTATGTACGCCCAAGGCAAAGTCATTCAAGAATGGCTTCTGGCATGGCACACAGTAAAGACCCATGGATTTACACTTAGCGGTGTGTTCGGTTGGCTTTAGATGTTCTATAATAGCTGGAATTCGAACTTGTGTATTACACGCAGCGCAAAAACACCCTTGGGGCACAGCCCGCGGAATGGTTCGTAGCGTGGAAGTATCAGCACGTATATACTGTTGGGATGTACGGTTCGGATCCGACGCCGGTATACTGGAACTACCGGAAGAGGATTTAGGTTGGTACATTGTGGAAGTACCTGTAGCAGTAGTCGGAGGAGCCGGTTCGCTTAATGTGGCTTCGGGTGTGTGGCTTGGCTTGCCGCGTGCTCCGTCTCCCAGGAGTGCTCTGTCGCGTGGGTGATAGTGCTTACGTTTGCACATATCGACGTGTGGTTGAGACGCCCAGTGAGTTCTGACGCCCGTACTTTCGACCCAAATATCGCAGACCTTACAATGGCACTGTTTCAAAACTGACGCTATAGGTTTGACAGGATGGATCGACGCTGATGGCTAGAGATTCGAAGCGTTCGGGCGCGGTCGTTAGGTGCTTGCTGACAAGTAGTCTGTATTCGCTTAGAGTCTCGTTCGGAACAACTACAACGCACGCAGCAACTGTCTGTTCGCTCGTCACAGAGAGGTGTGGTGAATAACTGCCTGCCTGAAAACTCACCTGAAGGTGCAAAGACTGTAGGTTAGAAGACGCTGAACGATACGGATCAAAGTGAAGTGAAGGAGAACGGGTGCGGGGGAGATGATGCCCACGGCTTTTAGGAACCTCGCCAGCCGGTTTTACCTAACTCGTGTACTAGCCCCCCGCCCCGATCTAGGGGGGGCTAGACGATTTACGTCCCCGAATAGGTGATCAGTTTACGGTGCAACTCCGAGGGTTGAACACCCGAACTGAACACCGAAAATCTAAGAAGTTTTTGGTCACAGCCTATGTAGATAATAACTGCTCTAGTAGTCTGCCTGCACTTGACTGAAATTGTTTGTGTGTGGTGGAGGTACTCCAGCATATCTCCTAATGTCATGCAGGATAGACCCGAGTTCGCCCAACCTCTGAGTGAAGCATCGGCCAGCACTGAGGGCACTTCCACCACACACAAACAATTTCGGTCAAGTGCAGGCAGACTACCAGAGCAGTTATTATCTACATAGGCTGTGACCAAAAACTTTTTTTGATTTTCGGTGTTGAGTTCGGGAGCTCGTTGCCTCTCCGAACCTCAGAGTAACACCGACGACTAAGTCGTCCAGCCCCTCCCTGGGGCGGGATTCATTCCCGCACCAGGAAGGGGCTGGCATGCGAGCTTAGGTTTTATCTAACGTGCTCCATGCCGGGTTGGCAGATAACAGATTTGGCGGTAGTTAAAAAGTGAACAATTTGGTGATCAGGGAGGGAGCCGAGGGTCGGAGTGGTCAGCTGCACCAAAACCCCGAATCTCCTAAAATCAAAAAAGTAATTGGCACACTTAGCCTATGTTCTAGTCAGTTCACGGAGAATGTCAGTCCGCGGAGGGACTAGTCAGTTCAAGGAGTCCCACCTTCCGTGAATGAACCAGTCAGATCACGGATTCGTGAACTAACCAGTGCTAATTATGCTCATACACAATTAACAGTTGCTCTGATCCCAAAGTTATGTATCCATGAAATATGCACAATTCATTGCGCTTTCACCTCCTGGTCTCCAATTGACTATATCTCTCATATTAATAGAATAGTTGTGGAAAATCATCGATTTTGGGCGATTTTTGAGTGTATTTTTAAAGCTGCTCTATCAATTTTAAAGATATCGTAAATCAAAGACCGGGAGTTGAAAGAGCAATGCATTGTACATAATACATATATACATCTCTTGGTAATTGGGCAAATGCTCGCAGACTTAATTAAACCAAACTTTTGTCATTTTCTGAGTGTCGCCATGGCTCCACGAAGTGACTGGTCAGTTCATGGAGCCCAGTTACTCCGCGGGTTGACTAGTCACTCCGCGGACTGACATCCTCCGTGAACTGACTAGAACAGCCTATCTTATAATTAGCTGTTCTGAAAGTTTATTTGTATTAGTCCGAAGCCACAACTCCATGGTGGGGCCTCTTGGAGAGCTCTATTTGAAGATTAGGGTGTACTTCGGGATGTATTGTGGAGTGTGCTAGCGCTTCGGGGTGTGAATTTGCATGCTTAGAGCCCATAATTTAAAAGCCCAGCCAACTAAAAATAACCAGACAAGTTAGTACATGGATAACAGACCTAGAAGAGAACATTCATTGTACACCGATAGTTTAATTGATATGGTGTTGTGAAATTAGAGAAGATATCGGTGTTTTGTTTGAAATTGGTTGCGGACTGGAGCCGACTTATTGGAGTTACAACGATGATGACCGTCCAGCCCCTCCTTGAGCGCGCGAAATATGGGGCAGATTCACGAGGTTTGCTAGTGGAGTCCATATCATGAGGTCATGTTTGTCACGCAATTCATCAGATGAATTAGTTGAGATGTCCCCTTCTCGGTCAAAAACGCATGGTTCAGCTTGACTGAGGACTAGTGGAAGCGAATTGGCGGGCGGAGAAAGGAGGCCGAAACCCTGACCTTGAGCCAGAGCTTGAACCTGACCCTGGGCTAGAGCTGGAGCTGGAGCGTGAGCTTGAGCTCGAGAGGGAACGGAGGAAGTCAGGAGCAGGGAAGGGGGTATATAAGAGGAGCGGAGCGGCAGGAGCTAGGCAAGCAGCGCCTTCAGCATCAACCCGCCCACCCGCACCTCTGCGCTAGGGGAAAAGCGAGTCTACTAGGCGAAACTATACCCTAAATTCTTCATACACTACGACACTGTTTAGATGGTTGGATTCGAATACAGTTGGATAAAGTATATTCCCGGCCTTTTACCCATCAAACATTGATTAGGTCCCTCATCTGGCTTTCAATTACCGAAGTACATACATTCCGCCGGTCTGCGGCTAACACAAACTACTACGAGTGACACTTCCGATGTCTCTCGTCACCCGTCATCACTCGGTGTCTACGCCATCCTGGGTGTTGCATGTGTACTTGGATCGTGAGTCTCAGCACCGCCTGATGTCTTATATGAGAATGAAGACTTGTATTAGAATGAAGGCTTGTATGAAGATGGTGGGTGTATGAGGATATGCATCAGGACCAGGGTGATGCGTCTCAGGTCAGTGGAGCATACGCGTACGCATATGAGAAGATTATAGATATACGGGCCTTGGGCCGTGGAGATAGAGAAGTCAATCAACAAGTCAAAGAAGCATCCAAAGTAACACTGGGTGTTCAAAGTAGAGAGATAGAGAAGCTTGATTGTATACTATCTAACAAGGCCACAAGGCCATATATATATGGCCATACAAGTGCGAATGCGTACGTACTCATTTATGTACAGATCTGGCTGAATACCATCACCGAGACAGCAATCTCCCAGCCATCTCCCAGCCTCCCATACGAGCCATCATCTCCGGCCATACCAAGGCTGAGATCTATTTATGCAACACTAGGTGTTGTATGTGTACCTGGATCGTGAGCCTCAGGTCCGTTTACTTGCTCATATGCAGTTGGTGTATGAAGATATGCCTCAGTATGGGCTCTTGAGGCCTGGAGAGATCAGTCAATCAACAAGTCTTTCTATCATCAAAGTAACACTGGGTGTTACATATCCGGTGGCATGTGACTCAGAGTGGCAAAGGGTGGCGAAGTATCAAAGTTGTCCCTCATGATTCTCTGTATATAAATCGAGTCTTTCTCCTTCTCCCCTTCTCTCCACTGTATCATAGAATCTACACACACGGTTCTCCCCTACGTACTTTTGCAATATTGGGAGAAGATGTATTACACGGTCAGAACTAGGGAAGCGAACAGTAGAGATCCTCAGAGTATATAAATTATGCTGCAAATTCAATGAAATTGACGGAAGTCTGTGACTTGATGGATGGAGAGTAGATGGAAAAGTACTTACGTACAGAGCAAGAGGAAGAGGGAGAGGGAGAGGGAAAGGGATGAGCACCCAGGTAACCCTGGCTCTGGACAGACGAAGAAGAGCCAAAAGAAGACCCGCAACGATATTATCAAGAGGATGGAGAGTTTCCATGAATATTTGGAGAAGGCGGGGCGGGAACGAGCAGTGGTTACAAAAAACGTGTTCGGTCATGCCACCATAGCTTCGGCATCCTGAAATACTAAAGAGCCCGCAGCTGCATTCTGTCAAAAAAACGCGGCCTTCAGAACTTCAATTGCAGACAATCATAATATGGAAACTACAATTTAGATACAATCTCTCATTACTGACTCAGCAACTTGACCTCACCAATCAAAAACGGACCATTCTCCTGTAAAAACTCAATAGCCTTCTCCCATACCTGTCTTTTGCTGCTACAAGCTCCAATCTCAATATGCTGCGCGAGCCCACTCAGTGTACGAAACACCCTTTTTTTATTCTTATCCTTCCCCTCTAATCCAAGCTCTCCCAGGAGGTCAACCGGACAGTGATAAATTGGAGCCGCATGCACCGGGGAAGCGATATGCATTTGTAACCCTGTGACAGAAGCGAAGGTTCGTCTACAGATAGAACAACGTCTAGGGTGAGCAAACTGGAACTCAAACTTGCTGGTGATAGTGGAGACGCCAGTTGGCGTTAAAGTAGTTCTGCTCAAACGAGATGGTGTGCATTCGGGAGCCAAAATCGTTGCGGGGGACAAGAGAACACCCCCTTCTTCAGTGTCTTCATCTAGATCTATCTCTTCATACAATGCGGGGAGTCTTCCGTTGAAGTGGGATCCGCCCAGCGTCGTCAAAGTCACCGGCGGGGTTGGGCAATCATTGATGGTTATTACACATGCTGTATCATGACTCCTCACAAGACCATCTATGGTCACTCGGTTCAACTTTGAGATGCAAGTCCCACTTTCAAGGTGCTGAATTATCGCGGAGAAATCTTTAAACTTGCGCTCGCAGATGGCGCTGCCGAGGCATTTGAGTGTTTTGTGATTCTTCGAGTTGAGATGCACATTCAGTCGCTTCCATGTCGAGAATGTAAGATCGCATGGGTTACATCTAAATGATCCGTCTTTGAGAACACAACCTTTCTTGAGATGCTCGCTGAACTTGCTGTTGGTTGGAAAATTCAGATCGCAATCGCAACAGCGGAACGCGGTGGGGCGTGAAGGGTTCTGACTAAGGCAAATGTGAATCTGCCGGCGGTGGTTAGTGGGAAAGACCGACCGGCAGCTTGCACAATAAAGGCCCTTTGCTTTGCAAGCAGCGATGTGAGATCGTGTGTGTTGGTGGCCCTCAATGGTGGGGATATAATCGGCGTCGCAAATCCCACAAAATTCCATACCAACTGGCACCGTTCTCACCAACTCTCTTTCACCATTCTGACTCCACTTGCGCACGTTCGATCTGTGCCCGACACTAGCAGTTTTGTGGAAGTGCAAGTTTCGTGCGTTCACAAACGGCAGCTCGCAAAGGTGGCAGTAAAGTCCTTTTGATTTACTGCTATTAATATGCTTCTTTGAGAGCATATGGTTGGTTATGTCCTCTGACTTAATCATAGCCTTGCGAGCCGTGCGGGGTTTTCGTTGTGAAGTGCAGTGTATTTGGTGCTTGCGCTGCAGTCTTTTTGTCGGTAAGATCTCCGGGCATTTGAGACAATGATACTGAGTGGGAGCAAGAGGCTTTCGACATGGCGGTTGGCATGCATGCAATCGTAGGGCAGTGGCGGTATTGAAAATCTTCTTGCAGTAGCGGCAGTACAGACCGCGAGCTTTGCATATATACACATGTCGTGGGGAGCGTTTGTGAGAATCCATAGTTTCGCCAGCAATGTATTCTGAAACACAAATACCACAGATAGTATCGCCATATTGTGGTTGTTTCGGGAAAGGTGGCGTCCAAGAGCTGTTAGCACGACTTCGGGGGTCCTGTGAGGCTGTATCCTTAAGATCCTCCGCCAGAGTACTAGGCCTGGCGGCCCGGTGTTGAGGTTGGGAATTTGTACTATTTTTACAGCTGGGAATTCTCGTAGAAGTAGCCGGGGGGTCAGGTTCGCCCGCCGGGATTCCGGGTTTGTGGCAAGACATATTGTGTGATCTATAACCACTATCATCTAGGAACGCCTTATTGCACAAAGCGCAGTAGTAGAGACCCTTGCGTTTGCAGATATCGATGTGAGGTTGAGATTTCTTGTGAGACTTGATGTCTTGTCTGCTGACCCAAATCTCGCATGCTGAGCAATAATGCTCTGGCGTACCAGCTATCGTGGATCTTATCATCGCAAGGAAAGAATGGGTCGGTCGCTTTCGTGGGATTCGAGGGGTCCGAAAGGCAGCCTAGGGATATCGGCTCGGAAGTGATCTATCTGTATTTGCTCAGCGCCCAATCCGATGAGAGTCAAAGCAAAAAACGCAGGTATTCCGGTAATGTTGAAATTAGCCAACTCAAACTCACCTGGGCACAGATATGGATGCTCTGGTGACGGTAAATGGTATCAACCAAACTGCAGAGAGCAGACGTAGCTGGTGCGGGGGAGATAGTGCTCACACGATGCTGCAGCCGCCCGGCGAGGTTCTTGGCATCCGTAAGGGACACGTTCAAGGTGCCAGACAAAGTCGGCTCAACTGCATGATCGGACATGCTGTCGTATCCCTGCCGGAGATCTGAGCCGTCTTTGGACGATTATTCGCAGATCGAACGCAACGTCACCCTGGGGTAGCCTTGAGCTGGCATAACTGCATGGTCTAGTACTCACATGTTGCTACTTGCTGGCGGTATGATTAGCTCGGCACTAGAATCTCCACATCCTGCTCGGATACGCTAGTTGTTAATCTAGGGTACCATAACTAACGGCCTTGAGTCGGCCCGAGCCGGAGCAGCCGATGTACGGTTTAAAGCAGTAGAGCTGTAGATTCAACTTTCAATAGGAGCGCCATACTTAATTATCCATCGTACAGATCGTTATTTATGATAGTTTGTGTTCACCCTTGTTCCTAGATCGACCTGATAAGATACCAACCCAGGAAAGCCTTTGATAATATGTACACGCAATCATGCCCAACTGGAAGTCTTCATCAGGGTTGTCGGTCGATTTATGTGAGGGCATAAGAGAACTTTTGGTCTGCAGACAAGGAAGCAGTATATGGTGTAACCACTCACTATGCAAGTGTACTATACACACCCTTGAACAATGTCATAGACTGCACGCTCATATAGTTGCTGTGCACGATCTAGAATACCAAAGTGCACGCTACGGAAGACCGTAGTCCTAAAGTGACGATAACTGTTGGATGGAGCACATTCCCGGCGTTTTATTCATCAAATATTGATCGGGGTTCACATCTGGTTTCCAATTACTGAAGTATACAAATTCCGCCAGTCTGCGGCTAACACAAACTACGATGAGTGAAACTTCCGATATACCTCGTCACGCGCCATCTTGGGAGAAGATGAAATACACGGTCAGAACTAGGGAAGCGAACAGTAGAGATCCCCAGAGTACACAAATTATGCTGAAAATTCAATGAAATAGACGAAAGTCTGTGACTTGGTGGATGGAATGCAGATAGATAAGTACTTGCGTAGAGACCAAAAGGAAGCGGGAGAGGGAGAGGGACGGGCTGCCAATTAACCTAGGCTCTGGACAGAATCCGACAGATGAAGAAGAGGAAGAAGACCAGCAACAATCTTATTGGAAGGATGAAGAGCTTCCTTAAATTTTCGGAGACGAGCGGGACGGGAACGAGCGGTGACTATATATCACGCGGGCTCCAATTCTGAAGTACTACTTCGCAAGAAATGACTTGAAGAGCGCGCAGTCGCAGAAAAGCGCAGCCTTCAGAATTTCAATTGCAGACAATCATAATGTGGAAACCCCAACTTTGACACAATCTCTCCCTACTGCCCCAGCAACTTGACCCCCGCCAGACCAAACCCGGCCAACTTCCCCTCCAAAAACTCAATAGCTTTCTGCCACGTCTGCTTACCACCGCGACAAGCTCCGGTCTCAATATGCTGTGCCAGTCCACTCAACGTTCGAAACACCTTCTCCTTCTTATTCTTTTCCTTCCCGCCCAATCCAAGCTCTCCTAGAAAGTCAATCGGACAGTGATAAATCGGAACTGCGTGTACCGGCGAAGCGATATGCATCTGCAACCTCGTGACTGAAGCAAAGGTTCGTCCGCAGATATTGCATTGTGGCTTTGCAAGCTGAAATTCAAACTCGCTGATTGTGGAAGTGAGAACGGCGGAGGTAGACGCAGTGCTGTTACGACGGGATTGTGCGGATACGGGGGTCAAAACTGTTGCTGGGGTTAAGATAATACTTCCGTCATCGGAGCCTTCACTCTGATCTATCGGTGCATTCAATGCCGGGGGGCTACTGCCGTTGAAGTGGTATTCGTTAAGCCCTGTCAAAGTCATTGCCGGCGTGGGGCAATCTTTAATGGTGATTGCACCTGCTGTATCGTGACTCCTCACCAGACCATCGATTGTAGCTCGGTTCAACTTTGAGACACAACCTCCGCTCTCAAGGTGTTGAATCATCGCAGCCAAGTTTTTGAATTTGCGTTGGCATTCGGTGCTACCAAGACATTTGAGCGTTCTGTGAGTGTTCGAATTGAGATGCAAATTCAGCTGCTTTCGAGTTGAGAACGCAAGATTACATGGGTCGCATTTGAATGCTCCTTCTTTAAGATGGCAGCCTTTCTTAAGATGCTTGATAAACTGGCTGTTGGTTGGAAAACTTTTATCGCAATCACAGCAGTGGAATGTATTGGGTCGGGAGGGGTCCTGATTACTGCAAACATGAATTTGGCGGAGGCGGTCGGTAGGAAAGATTAAATTGCAGCCTGTGCAATACAGATCCTTTTCTTTGCAAACATCGATGTGAGCCTGTGTGTGTAAATGGTCCTTTGTAGAAGAAACATAATTGGCGTTGCAAATCCCACAATATTTCGTACCACCTGAAACCTCTCCCACTATACCTTGTTCACTGCTTTGTCCCGACTTGTGTAGGTTTTGTTTATGCGTAATACTGGTAACTTGGTGGGTGTGCAGGCCTTGTACACCCATAAAGGAGAGCTCGCAAAGGTGGCAGTAAATCCCCTTCAATTTACTGTTGTTGATGTGCTCCTGTGAAAGTTTATGGTTGGTTACGTTCTCCGAATGGATCTCAACATTGCAGGCTATGCAAGGTATCCAGTAAAAGCAGTGTCTTTTATGCTTGGTCCATAGTTCCCTTTTCTGGAAGACTTGGGAGCACTTTGGACAGGGGTACTGAGCGGGAGCCGAAGGCTTTGGAGGTATTGGTTGGCATACATGGAAGTTCAGGGCGGCTGTGGAGTCGAAAATACTCTTGCACTCGTGGCAGTAGAGGTCGTGAGCCTTGCAGGCATTTAGATGTCGTTCGGAGTGTTCGTGGGAATCAGTTGTTTCCCCTGGGACGTGCTCTGTTGAACAAATGTTGCAGTGGATAGCCGGGGGTGCAGGCTCACTCGCTGGGATCGGAGTCCCAGGTTGGTGTCGTGTAGTGCGGATGTGAATCTGTAATTTATGCTTGGTGCGAAAGGTCATATTGCAGTCTGCGCAATAGAGGCCAATTTCTCTGCGAGCTTCGGCCTGGGCCTGTAGAAGCTCGTGGTTGTCGGCTGTATTGGCGGGGGAGTCGGTACGACGGGTGTTGAGTTTGTGGGCCGTATCCTTATGTACACTCAAGGCTAAGTCGTTCAGGAATGGCTTCTGGCATGATATACAATAAAGACCAATAGATTTACACTTGGCGGTGTGTTCGGGTGGCTTTAGGTGTTCCATAATGGCTGAAAATTGAATTTGTGTATTACACACAGCGCAAAAACACCCTTGGGGCACAGCCCGCGGAATAGTACGAAGTGTCCAGGAGGTAGAAGTATCAGTTCGTATATACTGTGGGAATGTAGGGTTCGGATCCCATGCCGCTGTTATAGAACTCGAGGTGTTCGGAAGGTAACCGTGGGATATCTGCTCTGAAGAGTCCTGTATTCACTTAGCATCTCATCCGTCCTCTAGTTTTTTATAACTAACTACTTGTTCGAAACTCACAGGAGGATGCAAAGACAGATGGTTTGATGCCGTGAAGTGATATGCATCGGAGAGACACCTGGCGGTGTGTTCGGTTGACTTTAGGTGTTCTCTAATGGCTGAGAATTGAACTCGTGTATTGCACGGAGTGCAAAAACACCCCTGGGGCACAGCCGGCGGAAAGATTGGTAGCGGCGGGGAGGTAGAAGCGCGAGTTCGTAGATCCTGTGGGGCTGTAGAGTTCAGATCCAATGCCGGTGTATTTGTACTAGCAGAACTGGATTGTGGTTGAGAAATTTTGCGTATGCCCATAGCGGTAGTCGAGCTTGACGGCGTTTCGGGATTATGGTATGGCTTATTGTGTGCTCCGGAGCCGCCGCCTCCCCGAAGTGCCCTGTCGCGTGGATCGCGGTACTTGCGATTGCACTTATCGATGTGCGGTTGTGACCCACAGTGAGCTCTGATGTCCACACTTTCGACCGAAATACCACAGACCATGCAAAGGCACTGAGTCGAAACTGACGCCATAGGTTTGATGGGATGGATGACGCTGATGGCTAGAGGTTCAGAGCGTTTGGACGGGGATGGTTTGGTTCTGGCTCACATGTGGTCTGTACTCGCTTAGTGTCTCGTTCGAAATACCAATGCCGCAACCCACGCAGCAGCTTGTCTATTCTCTTATTGCTGGAAAATGCTGTGAATCACTAAAAACTCACCTGCAGCGGTAAACATGGACGGTTTGATGACGCTGAATGATATGGACCGGAGTAAAGTGAAAGGGAACGAAGCCTGCTGGTGCGGGGGAGATAGAGCTCACATATCATGTACGGATTCCAAGTGTTTCGCCAGTCAGTTGCCTGCAGCCTGACGTGTTCAATGCCGCTGATTGGAAGATAACAGATTAGATTGGCGTTAGTGTAACTTGCCAACCCCCGTAACAGTGTTATCCTGAAGTTCTACATTGGCTTCCTCTTCCACAATACTCACTTACTCGGACAGAGTGAATTACATTAGAAGTTAAAAATATAAGGCCCGTAAGGGAGATCCTCGGGACTCAAATTTGTGTAACCAATCCGAGCGAGTCCCGGGCATCAGTAGTCAGCATGAGGCGTCTGTCCCACCTTTTTACTTGATGGCAGTGTCAAAAACTTGTGTCCTACATGAATTCCCATCTTACATGGTTTGTCAGCTACATCCTAACCCACTGAAAAAGCCGTCAGTAGTGGATCATGTTCCAACTTCAGTGACTAGTACAGTATCTCAGAACTTAGATTGGACTATATGGGAGAAAAACTCGCAGTAATACACAAAGGTTTTGTCCGATATTATATCTTTTTTACTGTGCCAGCAGTTTTCGCCAAATCATTTCAATCAGCTGGTGATGGATGACAAGGTGGAGAGAAAAAGAGGGTATCTCCTTGAATATTGATCGGCACGGGAGCGGATCTAACCGATTTATCTAATCGAACTGATCTCATCAGCCTCACAATCATCATCGGTGTTTTGTGGGTAAAATACTGTCAGAGCCGCAAGGTCGTACGTTATTGTGTATGCAAGCCTACACACTCTCGAACATTGTCATAGACTGACGCGCTCATACCGTTTTTGTAGCAAGATCTAGAATATCAAGGCACACGCTGCGGAAGACATTGATCCTAAAGTGACGAGAACGGCCTGAAGTGAATTGTGAAGCGCGTAATATTGTTACCCAAATTACACTGAAAATTCTATGAAATCCACCGAAGTATGCAACTTGATGAATTAGTGAACAGATAGATAAGTACTTACGTAGAGAGCAAGAATAGGGAGAGGGAAACAAGCACCCAGACAACTCACGGCGAAGAAGACTTGCAACAATTTTATCGGGAGATGGAGTTTCCTTATATTTTGGGGGGCGGGAACGCGCGGTGGCGACCGGCCACATGGTTACGGTCATATGCAAAACGTCAAGTGGGCTCTGCATCCTGAAGTACACTCGAAGAGTGCGCAGCTGCACTCCGTCGCAGCAAATCACGACTTTCAGAACTTCAATTGCAGACACTCATAATACTTGAAAACCCAATTTAAACACAATCTCTCCCTACTGCCCCAGCAACTTGATCCCCGCAAGACCAAACCCAGCCAACTTCACTTGCAAAAACTCAATAGCCTTCTCCCACGCCTTCTTTCCACCGCTACAAGCTCCAGCCTCAATATGCTGCGTGAGGCCACTTAGCGTGCGAAACTCCCTCTCTTTTTTATTCTTATTCTCCAATCCAAGCTCTCCCAGGAAGTCCATTGGACAGTGATAAATCGGAACCGCATGTACTGGCGAAGCGATATGCATTTGTAGCCCTCCAATGGAAGCGAAGGTTCGTTTGCAGATGGGGCAACATTTCGAGTTTGCTAGCTGGATTTCAGATTCGCTGATGGTAGGAGTGAGAATGCCGACTGAAGTAGTCCCAGTGCTGATACGACGGGATAGTGTGGATGTCGGGGTAAAAACTGTCGCCGGGGTAAAAGCTGTCGCCGGGGTAATGATAGCACCCTCTTCACCGGAGTCATTTAATACCGGGGGTCTGCTGCCGAAGTAGGATCCGTTAAGCCCCGTCAAGCTCAACGCTGGAGTTGGGCAATCTTTGATAGTAATTACACCTACCGAGTCATGACTCCTCACCAGATTATCGATCGTTGCTCGATTGAACTTTGAGACGCAAGCTCCGCTTTCGAGGTGCTGAATCATCCCGGACAAGTCTTTGAATTTGCGCGTGCAGCTGGTGCTGCCAAGGCATGTGAGAGTTTTGTGACTTTTTGAATTCAGATGCGCACTCAGTTGTTCCCTGGTCGAGAATGCAAGATCGCATGGGTCACACTTGAACGTTTCTTCTTTGAGGATGCAACCGCCTCGGAGATGCTTGATGAATTGGCTATTGCTTGGGAAAGTCTGGTCGCAATCGCAGCAGTAGAATGCGCTGGGGCGGGAAGGGTCGTGAGTTGTGCGGAGGTGAATATCTATGAGGCGCTTACTGTGAAAGGTCAATTTGCAACCCGCGCAATAGAGACCGACCTCTTTACAGGCTTCGATATGGGACTGTGACAGTTCATGGTCCTTTACGATGTTGGTGGGGAAATCGACGTGACAAATGCTGCAATTGCTGATTTTGTGGACTGCATTCTTATGTACATTCATGCCGAAGTTGTTTAGGAATGGCTTCTGGCACGGTACGCAATAAAGACCCATGGGTTTACACTTGGCGATGTGTTCCATTGACATTAGGTGTTCTCTAATGGCTGTAAATTGAACGCGTGTATTGCATGCAGCGCAAAAACTCCCTTGGGGGACACCCTGCTGAATGATTGGTAGAGTCTGGGAGGTAGAAGCATACTTCCGGAAGTGCTGTGGGGCTGTGGAATTGGGACCCAACGTCGGTGTACTAGAACTAACGGAACTAGGTTGAGGTTGGGAATTTGTGCCATTCCTGCTATTGCCCAATATTGCGGGCATCATATTGTGAGAAGACTTGTTGTGCGCTTCGAATCCACCATCGTCTAGGAACACCCTATCGCATGAGTGGCAGTAGTAGAGGTCCCTGTTTTTGCAGATATTGATATGCCGTTGAGATTTCCTGTGAGACTTCATATCTCGTCTGCTGACCCAAATCTCGCATGCTGCGCAATAATGCTGTGGCGTACCGGCTGTTGTGGATCTTATCATCGCAAGGTGAGAGTGGGTCGGCGTCGCTTTCGTAGGATTCGAGGCGCTCGAGAGGCAGCCTAGAGATTTCGGTTTGGAAGTAGTCTGTTTTCGGTCAGCGTCCGAATCCGATGACCGTCGGCGCGGGTGTTCCGGACGGTGTTGAAATTAGCCGACTCGAACTCACCTGAAGGCACAGATATAGACGCTCTGATAACGGTGAAAGATATCGAACAGACTGAAGGAGTGTAGCTGGTGCGAGGGAGATGGTGCTCCCACATTGCTGCAACAGACCGGCGAGGTTCTTGGCATCCGTATGTGACATTGTGCGGTGGCAGAAAGTCAGCGCATGATCGGCCATGCTGTTGTATCCCTGCCGGAGATCTGAGCCGTCTTTGGGGATCATTCGCAGATCGAACGTTTCTCTACTCCACGTCACTTGGAGAGGTGTTCTAGACCTGGTGTAACTCCATGGCCTAGTACATCTTGTTATTTGGCTCGGCACTAGAGTAGACATTCCACTGAAGTCGGATACACTAGTCGCGCTAGGAATACTCGGTCCGAGCCGGATGAGCCGATGCAACCTGTAATAGTCTGTTTTAAATAAAAGCAGCACTGAATTATCTATTGCATTCGCTATATTAGTTCAGATGCTCTCGTACTTATGATGATATTTTGTGTTCACCCTGTTCCACGATCGACCTGATTTGATACTAATCCAGGGATGACCTTCGATAAATATGTACTCTACATGAATCACGCTACATGAATCACATACACCGGAAGTCTTTATCAGGCTTGTTTGTCAATTTACGTGAGTGCATGAAGAGAACCCACGGTCTGCAAACGAGGAAACAGCATAAGGTGTAACTGCTCACTATGCAAGCCTACACACTCTCGAATACTATCGTAGACTTACGCGCTTATATTTTTTTTGTGATACGATCTGGAATATCAAGCCTAAAGTGACGAGAACGATTGGATAGAGTACATTCTCGGCGTTTAGCCATCAAACATTGATCGGGGCTCACTTCTGCTTTTCAATTACGGAAATACATACATACCGCTGGTCTGCGACTAACACAAACTACGATGAGTGACACTTCCCGGACAGTTTGTGCAAGGATAACAACCAGGAGTTGCAAGATCCTGAGACGGCAGTTGGCAGCCATGGAACCATAGGCCCGTGGCGGTTAGGAAAACCCCACTGCAGTCGCTACAGCACAGTTCACGAGCTTTGCAGGCGATTTCATGCTGCACATGTTGCTCAGAGAGTTCGTCAGAAGTAATTGATTCAGTTACGACTTTCTTTGTCGAACAAATGGTGCAGCGGAGGTAGCTGAAAATAGGCAACGTTTGGGAGATGGTAGCACGACTGTGCGGATTCAGCGGGGGTGTAGGTTTCGCCCATATATTCTGTTTATCAGAACCACATCGAGGTTGGAACTTGATACCAGTTTGACTGCTGCGGGTGTTGGTGGAGGTAGCCAAGGTTCTTTGTGGATACTATGGCGCTGTATAGTTGATATTTCCCCTCAGGTACTAGAACTGGCGGACCCGGAACGAGATTCACTGTTGTGCAATCTCGTAGCGGCACCTGGGAGTGTGCGCTTACGCGTCGGGGTTTCAACTTGGAGACAAGACTTGTTGTGCGATCCGAACCTGCATTGTCCATGAAGGTCTTGTCGCATAAATGGCAGTAGAGGTCCTTGCTTTTGCAGGCATCGATGTGAGACTGAGTCTTCTTGTGCGATAGGGTGTCCAGCTTGCCGATCCAGATATCACATACTTTGCACTGATGCTGTGGGGTACCGGCTGTGGTGGATCTTGTCGTCGAGAGGAGAGAAGGGTTTGGCGCCGCTGTTATAGGACTCGGGGCGTTCGGAAGGCGATCGTGGGATACCTCCTCCGAAGAGACCTGTATTCACTTAGCGTCTAAATCCGTCTTCTAGTTTTCTTTAACTAATTACTTGTTCACTCCGGAGGAGCGCCAAAAGACCGCAGGTGCACAGCCGGCGGAATGATTCGCAGCGTCCGGAAGGTGGAAGTATCAGTTCGTATATGCTGGGGGCTGTAGAGTTTGAATCTAACGCCGGTGTACTTGGACTAACAGTACTGGATTGAGGTGGAGAATTTGTGCTGTTGTTGCTGTTGCGCGTCTCCGCAGAGGTATTCGGGGGAGCAGGCTCGCTTGAAGGGGTTCCAAGTTGGTGGCAAGACTTGTTGTGGGATCTGAAGCCCCCATCGTCGAAGAAGGCCTTGTTGCACGGACGACAATAGATGCCCTTGTGTTTACATTTTTCAATGTGAGGTTGAGATTTGTTGTGTAATTGGACGGACGACCTGGCGACCTAAGTTTTGCAGGCCTTGCAATGGTGCTGTTTTGAAACTAACGCCATAGGTTTGAGGAATTGGCTCGATGCTAATAGCTAGAGTTTCCAAGCGTTCGAAAGATATTGGCTCAAATCTGTATTCACTTAGCACTTCATTCGAAACATCATTGCTGCAACCCACGCAGCAGCCTGTCCGTTCTCTCGTTGCTGGAAGATGCTGTAATCACTAAAATCACTTGTGTGGTAAACACGGACGGGTTGATGGCGTTGGATGATATGGACCGGAGTGAAGTGAAAGGAAGTGAAGGTTGCTGGTGCGGGGGGGATGGTGCTCAAATTCATATACGGATTTCAAGAACCTCGCCAGTCGGTTGCTGCAGCTTGACGTGTTGCATATCAGTGCGGCTGATAACGGATCAGATTAGCATTGGTGTAACTTCGGATGTAGTCTACCCTTGTGGAGCGGGTCATCCTTGCTTGAGTAAGTCAGGCTATTCGGACCGAGCCGAGGTAGCCGATGCATCGTAACAAACCCCTGCTCTACCGTGAAACAATGGGTGTGGCTTCACGTCGATTATAGGAGATGTTTATCATACGGATCGCTGCGTTCGCATGATCTGTCTATGATGGATCTGATAAGACATGATAACACCAATGTAAAGCATTCCGTTGCCGCCAAACCACATGTACTAAATGCGGGGTTGGGAATGAGAACATGTGCACTTTTGAAGTATCTCTCTACAGCATATCCAATCAAAGATACACGGTGGTGGCTTATGTTGTTTATACCCCAAGCCCTAGTACCGAGTATATATGTTCTGAGGTATTTATAATCATGAGTAACCGGAAATGCCTATCAGAATGTTTGCCGATTTCGATCCAATTCAACAGTATGCGATCCCGCTATTTACTACCTACAACAGCGTATCTATCCATTCACAAACGAGCGCAACCACTTTGGCATAACTCACAATCATGCTCAATCCAGAGCATCAGGGAGATAGCAGTGGCAAAGCTTGTCGAAAGCGACGGTCCAGCTTCACGATGGATGACGATAATATGTTCCTGTAGTCATGAACTCAAGGTTTAGACTCAAAGTTTAGCCCGAAGGCTCTCAACGTCGGCGAAAGTGACCGCCTTCCTGAACCTTCTCTCAAGGTTCACTGTCGGCGAATGTGACTGCTTTTCGACGACAGTGTTTGGTAAAAGTTTGTTTCTTGTTTGTATATATACACACACTTTGGACCTGCATCTAGTCAATGAACACACGAGTTTCACCAGTCTCAACATCCTGTGCGTACTAGGTCTGGTCCTTTCAGATCAATCTAAGCCCAGTAGGAACCTAAAACCAAACAGCAGATGACAAGAATGACGAAGTTAAGCATATTCTCGATTGTAGAAATCTTCAGTACATTTACATGTTTCCTACGTCTCCAGTTAGCAAAAACGAGTGCTGGTGGCATACACCATCACATACCATCACTCGAGATGTTTCCACATTAGAGAGGATGCAACACTGGAAAGCAGTGGCGGACGTGACGGACGGTTTAAAGCAACGACAGAGAATAGCTATAAATAATGATAAAATACTGGAGGTCGGACTTCAAGAGAAATGCAGAGGGCAATTTCACCCGATGGTTAAAATTGAAGCACTAAGTCTTCCATGCTATCAATACCATTGAGACGACAAACGTTTCCTAAATCTAAAAAGACGTTCATATTGTAACCATGCCTACAAAGTCGCACCATGATCGCCTGACCAGTTTTATACGTAAGACCGATAGGTAGGACTAGGTCTACAAAATTGGGAAATGATCGATCCGAATTTGACAACCTACCCACTCGTGGACCTGAAGATTCACAACTCATCAACTCTCCAGACGAATATCAGGGAGCCGTGTTGCTAGACACTTGCATTATTGGTTCCGGGAGTTCTCATGGATATACTGTACCCGTCATCGAGGAAAGTACAATTTACTTGGCTGACAGGTTTTTCCGATCTGCGAATGCTCAGGAGTCAGCCAAAAATGTAATCAAAACTTTTTAGTACACTCCCTCCTGACAGCTGACGTACTTTCCTCGATTACGGGTACAGTATTGGCTTTTTGTGCATTATTGATCGACCTTGACACTGGCTGAATGTAGGCATCGACTAACAAGGCGGCGATAGCGACGAGAGGCAGAGGGAAGATGCTAAGGTGCTAAAAGTGTGTTATAATTGGAAGGGTAATAGTCTTCTTACATCTAAAACTTTCATCATAGAGCCATAACCAATAGGCACAACATATCAGTCATTAATAGTAGCTAGCAGCATTACAACACAGAAAGATAGAGAGAAGGGACCTAAGCTCCAAGAACATGCTTACATAGAGGTAGACCTTAGGCCCACAATGAAGTGCCTATTGTCTATTTAAGTTGTCACTCTCGTAAGATCCAGATTCTTCGGCTGTCTTGTGTAGATGAATGCATATGCATGCATGCAAGGTATACACGGACTTATGCCTATTTGGGCTCCCGAATATAGATTGGTAGATACAAGACTTCAACCACATCATTTCAATAGCGCCTATGGCGCTGCATATCCGGTGTGGCAAAAGGCTGCACAGCTGTCTCCACTCTCTTGTACTATCTCGAGTCTTCCTTCTCTCTATACCATAAAATATACGTACACGGTTCTCCCATCTATATTGCAACATACGGGTTGTTACATATATACGAGGGTCTGATACAGCTGGCTGTAACCGGGGCTGATGCCTCCTGTATATATCTCGAGTCTCTCTCCTTCTCCTTCTCTCTGTACCTTATTCTATACACACGGTCCTCCCCAACTTCCATATCGTAACACGGGTCAGACCGGCGCCTCTCCGGAGTATCCGTCTTATATCCTTCCAAGCCATCTGCCGCGGCAAATATACGCCACAAGCGGTATCTCAGGTACGCCTCTAAATTGAAAATTTTCACCAGTACTACTTGTACCAAACATCAACCACGAGTGTCAATCAACGTCCCAAAGCTCTGCGGCCAGCAACCGAAGTACTGATCCAGCAAGTAATTGCAGAAGCTAGTTGTGACTTACCACTGCAAGGGAAAGACTCCGGGAAAAATGACCTTACACGACGCGTAACTCATAGAGAAGCTAGTTTTGGGACGGTAATCCATAGCATATTTGACGCGTGGCACTATGAGGTCCTATGGACCTGTGCATTGACTAGATTACTATGATACGCATGCGATTATGTGCTCTTGATACTATACATCATGGTGCATTCACCAAGCTTGAAACCAAACTGCCTAATGCACTTTATGGCATGCTCCCAAGTAAGCTCCAAGATGTTCCCAAATACACTCCAAGTACGCTCCCAAGTACACCTCCGCGTATGTCCTCAAGTACACTTCCGAGCTTGCTCTCAAGGACGCTCCTAATTGCACTCGATGGCACACTTATTCAAAATTAACTGACAGCAGAGGGATGATAACAAATAGGAAAACAAGAGCACGGAAGTTTTGATAGCAGTAGTAAATATAGTACTCATGCTGGCTTTCCAATGTCTATCCAGTGTACTTTACAATTCACACCCAGGATTTTATTATGCTGCGCTTGTCATCGCGGTTATATGGCATGGACGGATATGGGAAGGATATAAGACGGATACTCCGGAGGGGCGCCGGGTCAGACTACTCGGCCGAGTGATATATTATGATTCCCAGCGACCTACTGCAGATACCCTCATGAGTTTAAATCCGATTGAATGATAATAGTTCTGAGCTACCCTTTCCATATTACGCTATTAATCGGTAACAGTCCTGGTAGGGTGTAGATGGAGGTTGTCTATAAGTAGTGCCACTTGCTGGTGTGCAGCGACACAAGCAATCAGCTGCAGTTTAACAACGGCCGGTGCGACTCACTCAAGCCGGGTATGAGCGAGTGGATGTAACTCTAGGGAGTATCATAGAACTCGAAGTATCTAACTGAGCAAATTAGCAGTGACACACCAGGAGAGGTGCCGGCCGGATCATGCATTCTCATCCGATTTTGAGCATTCTCAATTGTGGCTGTTTGCCAAAGTTTCTTCGTTAGATAGTAGGACGTTATGTCTTTTTCCAATGGTACGTCCACCTGTTCCCCCGTCCAAGTGGTGGATAAAAATAAACCATCTGACCACCCTAAAGGTACCTTTTTTCCATACCTTTCCTTCCCGAGCTTCATCTCCCCATACCTTTTCTTCCCCGGGCCTTTTTCCTTTGTGCTTATCTTGCACACTTGTCCTCTGCACTTTTTCGTCCTTTGCCTTTTTAAGGTGTCACAAACTATTAGTGGGAGCACCATCCCTTTTGCTCCCCTCAAGGCACCCATCATCTTAACACCCTCGCAGCTGCTACTTCCCTCCTTGTAGGTTTTGCCTTCTCTCGTTCATAGTTTGTTTAGCCACGTGCTCGCAAGCTTGCAGTCGGCTGAATTAATTCGGCCACCACACTGGGCACGAGAGAAGGTTTTGCTTGCTGCGTCCTACTCAATTTAATGTCTCTACAGTGTTGGTACTGTCTAGAGTGGCGTGAGAATGGTGGTGATAGCAACGTGGCGGTGGCGGTGGTGGTAATTTGACATATAGATTGTGTGGGTAGAGGAGGTGGTAATGGGTGTTATTATTGATATAAGCATATGGAATGTGTCTTTTTCGATTCTTATTGGTCAGAATTCTGTGGCTGAGTGGCTGAGTGGCTGATAGTGGCAAGTATAAACCACAAGAATTCAAATTAAAAACAACCCACCAATTTAAGTCTGCAAGTTGCACTCTGACAACAAAGTGTGATATATATGAAATGTATATAACTCTACCTGC
>Ga0307514_10001908_pt1 | contig 22914 bp, 20 predicted proteins | sample 16_EM_MG_FD_203088 | JGI IMG/M metagenome (GOLD analysis project Ga0307514, IMG submission 203088) | Populus trichocarpa ectomycorrhiza microbial communities from riparian zone in the Pacific Northwest, United States - 16_EM | ecosystem: Host-associated > Plants > Roots > Unclassified | place...
AACTAATTTTCATGAAGTATCTGAAGCACCTGAAGTACCTGAAGCAAACTTTTTTCTTCCTGATGTAGGTACATTGGTCTGATATGTTTACGTTATCTCATTAATTATTTCATTTGGTTGTATGTAATAAGGGGAAGTCAAACACGATTCCATATAATGCACTCTCTTAAACATAGTTGCCAAGTTAGTAGTGTAATTAATTTCCATGTAATTTGGGTTGTCATTTACTTTTGACAACCCCTATTATATATTTGGTTCATGTGTTCATGTATTTTGTTATGACATCATGTATTTAGTTCCATATTAGCTCTTTTTGTCATTTTCTGCCACACTGCATAAACCGGTCTTACTGCATCAAAAGTGCCCTGACAGAAATTATGCAGTAAGACAGGTTCGACTGTAGTACTGTGATCTCATCTTCTACTCTCATCTCGTGCCCAGACTCTGAGATCAGCTCAACTCCTATCTACTACCCTACAATAAATACGCTTTAAGGACACCCTGAAATAATTATGTGAGAGATACAAACAGCCTTGGCACTTCCTTTTTTTTAAAAGAATCCTTACTCGCATTCAGGCTATGTAGACTATGACGAGGGACCGCATTCCCCGTGTGGAAGGAAACCCGGCAAGGAACTCTCTCAACCACTGGGCCACCAGGCCCTAAAAGAGAAAAACCCTTCCAAAAACGAAGAAAACCCCTACACTCTCCCGCAGGTCACACATCCCCAAACAGCGCGGGTAAACAGGAAAAATTCTTCGCACAGCCCAGGTAACAACGTGGGTGTCAAAACTCATCCCTATCTAAGAACCGCGCGGGTAAACCCAAATCACACACAAAACAGGAGATGCGCTGGTAGAAACAATGCCATCCCTCACTAAATAACCGCGCCGGTAATAACCCGCAAACCCAATTATCAACGTTCCCATTCACAGCCGGTAGTGCGGAACAGCCTCCTCCCCCTCCGCAACTTCGTAACTTCCACCGGGTCTCACACGCATATGACGAGGGAGGAAACCTCCCACCCCTCCCTGTCCTCTCCCAACAACCACTGAATCCCCACTATCCTCACCCCCCTGTCGCTCTCCTCGACCCACCCCCTCATGGTGCCTGGTTTGTACTTTAGTGGGTCTGCGTGCATTACCGGAGCTCATGTTGTCGGTCTCTTCGGGTAGGTGCCCTCCGGTCTCCCCGCGGTGGCTTCTGTTCCTTCCGCCTAGGCGTCTCCGGCTTGGTACTTTACAGCACATGATCTTTTTGGTGTCCTTCCTCTCGCGCCGGTGGTGGAGCCGCCTGTGGTATTCGCCTCTGGCGCCGGTGGTGCCTGGACCGCTGCTGCTGCGTATGTGCGTATCAGTGGCTGTACTTGTGGTGGGTTTGTGCTCCGCATCTGTGGCTGTGCTTGTGGTGGGTTTGATCTCCGTCTGTGCGGAGGCCTCGCTGGTTGCGGTACTGGCACCGAGTATGCGGCGACACGCTCTTTCCCATTCTTCGTCAGCTAGTTCATCAATATCCCTACTCACCTCCAACTGCTGCCAGACCGAGTGGGTGGTAGCCTTGCCTTGGTTTTCCGTCCACCAAACTAGTATACCCCGCAGGTATTCATGGCCGCCAGGAATTCCGCTGAACCTGGCTCCTTTCCCGTTGCTTTCTGAGCCTTTTTCTTCGGCGGCATCGTGATTGGTTGTCTATGTGGTGTGTCGTGACGTCGCTCCGCGTGGTGGTGTGGGAGTTATCTTTTCCCTGAGTGGATGCTCATGTTGTCTCCAGATATCTCCTGTAGGCCTCCTGGACCAATGCCCGGTGAGGACAGCTTCGTGAAGAGAAGGCCGCAGAAAGCTTCAAGCGCGGGGGAGAGGGTGGCGATGGTTGTTTCCCCAAGTTCTGAGTGGATATTCTGGCTGTGGACGTCAAGGGCTATCTCGTGGTGTCGCTTCCTTGTTCGTAGCTGCTCTGGTTGTTGAGATCCGACCAAGTGCTCGTTCTGTCAAAGTGCTTGTCGGTGAGGGAGATAAGAATTGTGGGGGAACCTGTTACGAGACACCCTATTCCAACTCAGGTTAGGTAGCTGCACACTGCCAACAACGCACCATTATGACTTCCTACAGCACCTACCAGCGCACAAAGGTCCATGTCGGCTTTCATGACATAGGCCGTGCTCACGTTCAAGCTACTTGCTTTTGGCCTTGTATATCGAACTTCCTGCCTGAGCTCGGTCCATGTCTTGAAAAGCGACATGGACCTTCGTTCGCCAGCAGATGCGGTACTGAAAAACAACGCACCATCGATAAGGCCGTCTGAGCTGCAAGGGATCACAATACCGCTCTGAATCCAACAACACTACATGAATAATGACGCATCAAAACTCACAATGGAAGGCAAACATGCGCACAAATTTCCTTTATGCCACACCCACTACTTGACCGGCCAATGCTTCCACCCACGTGGTCAGTAGATCATAATGCTGGTGCCACTGTAGCTTAGTCACTCCTCTAATCTCGTGTCCAGACTCTTATCAACCTACATTAAAATAAATACGCTGCGGGGTTACGAGATCAGCACTCTTCCATACGAGCATCTCCGAGTCTGTGCTGGTCCTTGCCAAACCACTGTCGCCTTAATCAGATCAACAGGGCCCCGAGCACCTGTGTGTGTGCATACCAGTAGAGTAGAATTGCCCTGCAGTTCACCGTTGCTGCCTGTACATCGTGTTGGGTTGTTGCAAGTAATAATCGTGGTTCCTAATATACATGCACGAACCCCCTTGGGAGCGCGCACAATTTATTGTCTTGGCGACAGCGCAGGTATAGAGTCTGGGCACGAGAACACACGAACCCAAAGATGTGTGCAGTAGCGTTAAATTCGCTCTGACAACCGAAAAGCCGGGATCCCCCAATGCCTGCCCTTTGTCACATATATGTTGTGAGGTGCAGATGAAAAAGAATCATTCTGCAGCGGCAGGGAATTTGACGGACGCAACTGCAGTACTGTCTCTCCTCGATCTGCGCAGGATGCTAGCGGGAACCAATCCTGACTCGTAGGAGTCAGTTCCTTACCAGAACGAATGGCCGTAAGGTTCTACTCTGGGTATGCTATGTGAGGGATTTCGTGTTTGCATTACATTGTGGATTACAGACACTTGATAGACTGGACGTTAGGTTCCGAGCGAGCCAGTATGGTGAGACTGGAGGCGAGGCTACTGGGCTCCATAATTCAGTCCAACCCAACGAAGGACCTTTTGCATCCGTCACATGTCAATGCTGTTGTGGGATGCTGGCCTGGTTTGAAGTTGGGAGTTCATTTTTTCGCATGTGCCCCCCTGAATACACGTCTATAAAACCTCCCATCCAACGTAAGAGACCATATATCCTATGCCTCGGCCTTCCTCCCTCGGCATATTTTGACCAACCTCACCTCTGTAAAACTTCCCAGCATATCACAATGGATCCAACACGAGATACCCAGGATCATTTCACCAACGACTATGAGGAACAGTCAACGCTACGTTCTCGAATTGCAGAGCAGATTATCCTGAAACAAATCAAAGAAGATTATGAAATGGTTCAGGGACACATCCCATTTAATGAACGCGAGCCTTTCAACCCCCACGGTCCCGTACATTTTAGGGAAATTCCACACCTGGATGAGATCACAACCGAAACTAGCGTAGAGCTAGATGAACAATTTTTCACCACCCCCCCCCCAATCCGACTTGAAGTTGGCATCATTGGTGCAGGTATGGCTGGGCTGTACACGGCCATGATTCTCCAGAGTCTCAACATCAAGTATGAGCTTCTGGAAGCATCTGAACGAGCCGGTGGCAGGGTATATACCCACAGGTTCAGTAACCAGGAGGGTGACTATTATGACGTCGGCGCCATGCGATTTCCAAACATCCCCATTATGCGGCGGACATTCGACTTGTTCAAAAGACTTGGCATAAACGATGATTTGAGCCCACAGCCAGCCCAGGGGACCCTAATTCCCTATTTCCTGACCGGACCCCGGACGCCTTTGCTCTATAATAATGTCCGCCACATCCCGCAGCCAGATGAGAGGCCGGCGGACATATTCCGTGATGGCCAGACGTATGGGGGCATGGTCCCGGATAAGTAAGTGGATAACCAGTTGGTTTAGCCTCTGTCCGTTAGCTCACTGGGTACAGGTTCCTGACCGTTGGGCCTAACCTTGTAACAAAACCGATCTATGATGTATGGAGAAAAAGACTCAGCAACAGCAATCAGGCCCAGTGGCAGCTGGCGTGGAATGACCTGATGGCTCTGGATGCCAGGGGTGCGAGTGTGCGCTCACAGCTGTTCACGCACCTCCGCAAAGATGCATCAAATCAACAACTTACGGAGTGAGTCACATAGCAAGTTCGGTTCTTAGTCAAAAGGACTAACACATGATCTTAACTCCACAGTACAGACCTTAATCATGTAATCTCCTGGTGTGAGAGGACCGGGTAAGCATTCCAAACCTGGATCCAATCCATGCAGGCCGTGACCTGCGCCACAGATCGTTAGTGCTGACCTTTTGTGTTTAGTTCCACAGGGTCGTACGATGGGTCATTTGTCAACGCCGTTATTCACTCTCTGGAATTTGACTGGCCAGCTTTCCCGGATCTAACCTCTGACCCTGTACCTGATTCCGTATCCGCGGGAAAGAACCTCTGGCGATGTGTCAATGGCGGGGCTGATATCATAACGCAAAGGATGGTGGCTAAAATTGGCCAGAGTAAAATCCTCCACAATCACAGAGTCACCCATATCGGACACTTCAAGCGCCTGCAAATCAGGGACAAGTCTCTGGGTGAGGGTATGAGAATCGGCGATATCCGCGTGGATGATGGTATCAAAATCGAGGCGGAAACAAACGGAGACGTCAAGGTGGTCAAGTGGTATACTCATGTAATCACCACAACCACGCTAGGGTGCCTGCAGGCTATTGACACTCGCTATGCCAGCCTTGACAATTCACACCGTGAGGCCTTTCGCACATTAGGCTACGCACAGGCTGTCAAGGTGGGCATCAAGTTCAAGCAACGTTGGTGGGCGGACGATGCGAACCTTAGGATCGACAAAGGGGGCCAGGGCAAAACTGACCGCCCAACAAGGGTGGTTGTATACCCGTCCTATGCATTGGACACCCCGGCAGGGTCTCCGGGAGTTCTTCTCGCTTGCTACAACAGTGGCAACGATGCGGCACGGCTTGGTCCAATAGATAAAGAGCTCGTCTACTCACAAGTCATTGCCGATTTGGCAGCCATGCATGGATTGGCAGAACAGACACTGCGGTCCCTTACACTGAACTACCATGTGCACAACTGGTACGGTGACGCCCTCGCCCGTGGGGCATGGGGCGCATTCGGTCCTGGCTATTACGCGAGCTTATTTGGGCGACTCCAGCGTCCACAAGCCAAAGGGCATCTGTTCTTTGCTGGGGAGGCTACTAGTATCTACCCCGGATGGATTGCGGGATCTCTCAACAGTGCATACCGATCGGTTCGGCAGATGCTGATATCCGAGTTGTACAAGCTGCACTTAAGCCGTGACAAGGGTAATTTAACCCAGATTACATATTTGAATCGACTCCTACAGATCCTCTGGCGGCAGTGGGGGACCAACAAGTATGAGCCGGCAGCACCGGAGACACCATTCATTCAGGGCACTGAACGCTGGCAGTTGTTTTTGGGTATTATCGGAGAAGACGCTGGGTTGTGAGTAGGTACAGAGGTATGGATAACAAGTTTTGGTATGACACCACATACCAGTTTAGGGTAAGATAGTCTGTGGGCTACGGTATTGTTGTTGCTGTCAATTCGAATGCACAGTAGCCCTAGGGAAAGGAATAGCGGAATTCGTACGGCGCTAATGACTCCCTTTTGTGATTTCATGTATCTACGCAGGGGGCGAGGTAACTAACATGGAGGTGTGGTTCATCGCCATAGTGTATGTACATCACTCGAATGCGAAGAATTTTTTTGCGAAGTGAGGAGTTGGATGGCATCTTGTCGTGTTCTTTTTGGTGTGTGATTGCGTGTGTTGCTTGCGCGAATTCTGGTGCATACAGTATACCACTTCAGCACTCCCTTCCACCTGCTCGCATATCTCGTGCTGGAAATACGCGAATTAAATTAAATATGCCGCTCTCACCCTCTCAAATATCATCCTGCTGCAATCTCACATCCGTGCTAGATATACGCCCTTCGTGGAGACTCTGCCACTCCCACATTCGCAAATCCCGCAGCCTCCCATCACCATCTCACATATATCCAGCCCTGGATCTCCCCGAATACACTCTCCCAAATATCACGGTCCTCAATATTACCCTGTAGGGTTATATAGCCATTGTTGATACTCGAATCACGTTGCATATGCCATTCTCAACCCCCCCTCAACAATGCATTCCTGTCTCCGGGACTGGCAGATATTATCCTACGCGTTCCAAAGTGACATTATCCCGCATCCGTGCTAAGCGCACCTTCATATCTCACCATTCCGCACTCTCATATGTCCAGCATCCCACATCCGCATAGTGATTTAGCTGATGCCTTAATTGTATGAGGCGGTGCTTGCGCAGGCAGCTTGCCGCATTGGCGGGGGTTTGGCTAGCGGGAGTTTTGGTTGTTGATGGGGACTTTGTAGTGTAATGTTGACAGTGTTAGCGAAAAGATTCAGAATTCGAGTGCTGATAGGGTCGTGACACCACGCACCTATATAGGCATCAGGAAAAAAACCACAAAAAGTCACTATTGGGAATCGGGTGAATTCTATGTAATCCACGCAAATCCAGAGTGTATCGAATGATGGTATGCTTATAAACAACTGCTAAATTATGCATATTGATCTTTCCTCATCCAAAACATATAGAATTTTAAGGCCATCCTATAACAATAGCATTTTGTTCATCTGTACCATCTGTATTGACTATAAGGAAGACAGAAATTCTAGTCTTCTACTTCTTTTATTCTTGTATATCTTCTGATTCTCTACATAGAGTCTGCTCTAGTAAAAGATTATACCTAATTTACTATACATTAGCAACTTAATTACTTAGTATGATGGAAACAAACTTACTGCAAGGCAACTTCGTAATGTATTTGAGTCTACTTGAGCTTGCAAGCCTTTGCTTGTTTCCTGTAACAAACCTTCATCTATATCTTCTCCATCCTCATAAGTTTTTTATACCTGAAGGCATGTCGATTCTTTCGATTGCAGAGCCATCCATTAGACATTTCAAAATGTGTATGATATTCTGCATGCAATAATAAACCCTCTACCTTTGTAATAAGTTTGTCTGTTATTACATGTACTATAAAACAAAGTTATTAATACTGATATGTCTCTGGTTCACCTAATCTACCCATTCAACCAAATACTGCTTTAGAAGTAGATATTGAGAAATCTGCTGCTTTTTCTTCCATGAACCACTTGCTATTAAATCAACTGCAAGCCATTTGTCACTTTCATGCAAGGTGCCGGATAAAGTTGATATGGCTACAGCTCACTTGACTCTATTTATATTAGCACATTGATTGACTAGAACTATTCTGCATACCTCTGAATCCATGAAATATTTCTTTTCGAATGCTTTGGATCCTGTCCCATTTTACAGATCTGGCGCTTTTTTAATACAGTGAGAGTCCGAGGTTTTTGCCTTCCGGCGCGCAACATTTTGACCGCTGTATCTCAATTGATCAAACCCGTCAGCGTTGGCATATGAGAATATTACAGCCAGCCTATTTATTGTAACTTATATGCAAGAAGTGTCATAGCAAACCATTGGCAGCAAACCAGTAATATTCTCATGCGTAAGATTCAAAAATACGCCATTTTACTCTGGGGTATCCTGTTATGGGAGGATATTACCACTAGAACAAAATGTAACTACTGGGTGCTAGATTGGCCTGGTCACTGATAACATACTGTACACTACTAAGATACGTGTACACGAGATCTCTTAGCCCACTGTTGGTCAAAATGACGAGTGACCACTTTACTCCACACCTTAGGCCTGAAATGAAGGATCTAATTGGTTGGATCATATGGTAACTTCTTGTAAGCGTATTGCTTTAGAAATTCATAGCACCTCTGCTAACACCTCCACTGCTGTCATCAGTCAGTTGTGTAATTCCGCCATGATTTGGTGAGCTAACGGCTGTTGGTAAATGTGCCGACGAAACTGTAAATAGAACTCCATTGGCCAATGAGTCAACCGAGTGACCCATCGCTATTTTTGGTCTATAGAACAGAATATATTACCAACACCTCACCCTAGCGAGCACAAGTAGGACGGGTTCTCATTTCATTTCTTGTTTGGGAGTCTATCTGGCTGTGGGATTTGAGGCTATGTACTAGTACCTGGCGGCCTCGTGCTTTCTCCGTTCCAGGTTCGGCGCACGCAGTGAAAATCACCTGCGAAATGTCCTGCCACCCGAACTTTTGGAAAACAAAAACAAACCTAGTGGGTACATCACTCCCTCCCCACCATGCCATTTTCCCAACCTCTCCCCGTAGATACACCGAAACCTCCACCGCCACGCCCCCTCTGGGCCCCCCCTTCATGCAGTCGAGTAGGAGAGGTATAAGTACGTATACCTACTCAGCGAGCAGAACGATCTAGTGACAGAATTAGCATGCTAGGAAACAAGAGGAGCCGGCTGATTTGCCCACATCCGTTGCCATAAACCTAGGCTTTTTGCGAAACATTAGCTGACGGGTCCCACTCCGACGCCGTGATCCCGCCCCGAGTCGGCGACAACCCAAGATCCTTTATCTGTCGCAGGCCTTCCACATTGACGTTCGTTGCATCCCTCCAGAGCGCTCCCCAAACGCTACTACTTTCTAACTCGCCCTGAAACCTCAATAACCCTTCCACTTCCTCTCGGGACTCTGGGACCTGCAGCCTGTACGCTGGAAACTTTGCAAACTGCGTGGGAAATAAGATGGCCAAGATGAGGAGCACCCACGACACCAAGTCATCCGATGGCTCCGGTTTATACCACATATCCTATATCACTACATCTCTGCTGTTTTCAAACTCCTCTAAAGCTAATCGCAGTACTTTTGGCGGCACACAGATTATTAGGGGCGTTCACAGTTGTCCTTTCTCATATCCTTTCGGTTTCCCACTCGGTGTCCTTACGGTCCTTTTTGCGAGGAACATGGTTGTTCCTTTCACGTCCTTTTCGAGTTGTCCTTTCACTAAGAAAAGCCGTCTAAGTTATAGTTCGTCCGGGGGGTAAAAAAAAAATCTCACCCACTGTAGCTTAGACTCTTCAACAGTAGCGCTTTGCGCACTCGTGTTTAGCCACAACAGTGTCCCACAATAATTGCAACTCTGCAACAGACAAGAAAGAAAAACAAGACTAAAATTAAGACTACTTATGCTATTGTTCTACAAGCATAGCAGGAGACCCGGGCTCAAAATTAAATCCATTTGTCGCATTCAAAGTTAACCGTCCTTTTGCCTGTCCTTTTTTCGAGAACACTTGAAAGGACGGGTAAATGGACGCCTGAAAGGACACCGGAAAGGACAACCGTGAACGCAGCTATTAACCCACCGCCGTAGGTTAAGTGTGCGTTGCCAGTGTCAGGCAGGCTACCACCCCCAACCGATACAGAAGGGAGTCGCAATGCGCAGTCGAAGTCAATTATTACCGCGTTCTGTGTGCTGCGGTTCACGATTACATTGGCAGGGCGGATGTCTCGGTGGATGACTAGTGCTGTAGTGTGTAGCCACTGCAGGCCGTCAAGTAAGCTATCAGTTGCATTTTGAAAGTCAGCTGGGGTTTTAAAGACAGCCAGTTCAAATGGCAGTCCCACTGGGGTGATCCCAAATTGTACCCGGGGCAGAGGAGGGTCCGCATCCTTTTCCACAAACTCATAGCAGCCTTCTCGATTCCTGAGTGCGGGATCCCAGACCAGCCGAACTATACTGTGTGGCGCCCTATTTATCGTGCTGCGCGCCGGTAAATGTCGTAGTATCCTGAGCTCCTCCCTGTGGTCATAGTTTGGTGGACTCAGAATAGAATTCTTGACAACCATTTTCTTCAAGTCACTATCCGGGATGAAGGATTCACCCAGCCTCCACTTTGAACTCCTTGCAACAATGCCCTGAATACCTCCCAAATCCTTTGAAAGATCCAACGGTGGAGGCGTACGGTCCTCCCAGCTAGTGACATCCCGGAGGTAGTTTATCACCGCAGGCCACGACAACGGTGCATATTCGGTTATCTTATATTCACGGTCTTTGCTGCACGATCCCCATGTTCAATCTCAATTAAGATGTTCTCTTTCATATTTGTAAGCAAGCCCCAGAACCTGGTTGGGCTTGCATAAGGGTGAGGATATAATCCTTTACCTGCCCCAAATTGGTTGACGTTTCCAGGGCTTCCGAAGGCCATTTAGCTTCAATAACTTCATAGCAGAGAACTTTATATGCGCGGCTACTGTTCGCAAGCCAAATGGATATGTCTAGTGCCTCACCGCCGAGGAATTTGGTGCTTTTTTTTTAAAGAATCATTAATCGCATTCATCCTATATAGAATATGGCGATGGAATTTGGTGCTTGAAGTAATATAACACTGGGTGTTGGCCACGAAGGTGCTCACGAGATCCTGGAGTGGTGGGTAGCAGTCCACCTCGGAGCCACCTGGTTTTTTTAAAGAATCATTAATCGCATTTATCCTATCTAGAATATGGCGAAGCCACCTGGTTTGCATAGCAGAACATCAAGAAGTTTGTTGAGCTTGCCAGTCTCTCGTGCTGTTAATTGATTACTTGGCTTCAGCGCAGGTTGGACCCTAATTCAACTGGATCCCGCTCCCAGGACATTGCGCGAGACACTGAACCTCCTCGTGCGCTGGGGTTCATAGATCTGTTGCTATGATATGCCGATTTCCAACGTGCGATGGACTCCTCGAGGTCTTCCGTGCGCTTCTGTGATGCACGGAGACGAAAGTAAAGACTTTGGAGTTCGGACTTGAAGAGGTGTGTTTGATGTTGGGACTCCTGGCGGTGGTGGTCGATTTCCCACTTGGAGAGGCGTGCTTGGTGTTCGGACTCCTGGCGGTGGTGGTCAATTTCGTGGGCTAGGTTTGCCTTTTCTTTGCCCCATGCCGATTCATTCTCCTGAAGCTTTCCTTCACTCTGTTTAAGCTCCGCCTGCCACCTCAATTCACGCTATTGAAGCTTTCCTTCACTCTGTTTCAGCCCCGCCTGCCACCTCCATTCATTTGCCTCCAATTCGGAATTGGCGCCCTTCGTGGCCACCCAGTGCTTCGCCTCAATCTGACATAAGCAGCCGTTAGCGATGTGCTCCGAGAAGAGCCCTGCAATGACCCCCCTGGGGCTAACAACCCTACGTACCCAGACGAATATCCTCTCCAACCAGTCCTTGGATCTTTGTGCTATCTGCTGCCCTGCAGCAACCTCATCAACTAATTAAACAGGCTCGTCTGTCAGACATCAAGGCGGTTATACATGCAGGGCAGTGGTGACTCACCTAGGTCATATATGTCCGCCAGAAGTGTGCTGTCAAAGAAGCGCACCGTCACAGAAGCGTCTGATGCTGGGCCCAGAAAGTGCTCCGCAATATCTATCGGTATATCTTCCGGATAAGCATTGGTTGGGAGCAGTGGTTGCGGAGCCGCGTCAGCGCCCTCATCAAGTTTGGCTGTTAAAACCCTAGCGGAGAGGGTTGCAACATCAGGTAGGATGGAGGCTCCTCGCTGCAAATGTGCAGATGTACTGCTTCCAGCCCGGGTAGGCAGTATTTTAGGGGACAAGCCTCCAAGAGGGTCTGGTGCCGAGACTGGGGACATGAGTTTATTCAGTGCCAGGACAGAGCAGTTGTGATAACGGACTGTAGAGAGGGGAGCTGTGGTTATATAGTGTGGCCTGGAATGTATGGCGTGGCACGGTGAAAACAGAAGGTGTGGCTGGGCGATTGTTTTCCCTCCGCAGTTGTAGAGAAGACTATTCCTCTTCCGGCCAGTTGCGTACTTTTTTTTTTTTTTTTTTGGGAGTCATCAATCGTATTAAGCCTATCTAGACTATGACGATGGGCTGCGGCGCACTGTTTCCAGCTGCCTTTTCTTCCACCGGGCCAGTCCCTGCCCCACTATCTACATGATTTGCATTCCGCTACATCTCCTTACTCACGAATCTAGCTAGGTCTTCGCACCACTTCTCATCTTTCCCGATCATCTCCCTTGTCCTCCCCTTCCCATCCCCTACCCACAGGCATTCGTACAGGTGTGCCGCATTCTGAGGGGTCCATCCGTCGCAGACACATCTGGCATCGTCCACCTTGCCTATTGTCTTCACCCATTGTGCCTGTGGTCCCTTGTCCGTCACCATGTACGTCAAACCCCGTATCGCCCACCATGACCAGTTGAGGTGTTCCGGTCCCCCTCCATGCAATTTGAAGCTTTGTCGGATGCCCGCCGGTGTTGCTGTGTCAGGCATATGCATCCTTTTGCCCCTCCTCATCTCCCTCTTAGCTCTCGCGTCAGCCGCCTCGTTTCCCTCCACCCCACTATGGCCCTTCACCCACATCAGTGTCCTGGGTCGTATGGACATTTGCGTTACCAATTTCTCCTCTATCCACGAGCGCGGCTGTTGGTGCGCCAGCCCCTGAATCCGCTGTATCACTCCCCAGCTGTCTAGCGCCACCACATCGCATTCCTCCCATGCCAGGGATACTCCTAGCTCTTCGGCGTCGGCCACCGTTGCCATCGTTCCTAGATAAGCGGCCTTCGTTCTTGTGGCTGCCGCTGTTCTGCCGTCCATCCGGCTTCCGTCTGTCCATTCCTCTACCCGCTCCTCTTCTAGCTCCATTACTCTCACCTCCCTCGCTCCCCTCCTCCCTACTCCCTCCATCCACCGCAACTCGGTATCCTCTTCTACCCATTCCCGTAGAATTGGTTCTGCCACTTCCCGTAACTCTGGCAGATGTCGTCCATATACCGAGGCTGCCCATCGTATTCTCTTGCACATTATCAGCCGTCCCAGCTCGCTGATCCCTGTTAGAGCTTCCACTTTGTCGTTATCACTGCCTCTGTATGCTCCTATCACCCATCTCTGGCATTCTGCTGCCAGCCTCCGTTGTTGCTCGCTCACTTCAGGGTACAGTTCGCACCCATACGTCAGTATCGGTAGGATTTGCTGTGTTATTATCTTCCTCTTGCCCGCTGCCGACAGCCTTCCCAGTCTTTTCACCATTTCCCACGCTGCCCTCGCCTTCTGCGCTCGGTATTTTTGGTGCCAGTTGCGTTCCTAGCCCGGGCCACCCACCGTATGGCATTCACACTTGGACCAATTAAAGCACCCACACAAATGAATCAGTCTGGGCACGAGAACATTTAGGCCGTACCATTCAGCGCCGTACCACCCAACATCGTACGACTCCGCGACAGACGTACCATCCCACCAATGTATAGTCGAACGGTTCGTCCAACTAAGCCATCAACCACGGAATACAACTACCATACACCTCGATCGCAATGATTGCTAAATACATAGCAATATATACTAGCCACTGAGAATAAAAAAAGTAGGGACAATAACGAGGATGAGGGCAATGTCACTTCCGCCCATGCCCATGCCGCGCACTGCCTATGATGCCTAATGTCGGCTTCGCGTGTGTGGGGAACGCTTTTTCCTTCGGGAGAATCATTACTCATATTCAGCCTATCACGACTATGACGAGAGAACGCACCTACAAGTAGGTTCTCTCTCTTCCAGGCCAGTCTCTGCCCCTCTCTCCTCCCCGATTCTAGTTACACTTTATCTATGTAACTATGTCTGCAAGAACCTCACTACCTCCCGACACCACTCCAGGTCCTTCCAGATCTCCCCAGCCGTTCTCCCTCTAGCATCGCGTACTCCGGGGCACTCCAGTTGGTGGGCGGCATTCTGGGCCACTCCGCACTCGCACAGGTCGTCTTCAGCTTTCCCTATTACCCCTAACGTGTGGGGAAGGCCTGTCTGGTACCTGCGAGTGTTGTGATCTCAGGCTTTGGTATCCACACTCCCAGCCTCCCACCCACCCCTGACCTTGGCCACCCTGCCTTTTTTTTTTTTTAAAGAATCATTAATCGCATTCATCCTATCTAGAATATGGCGATGGACTGCAGCTTCCGGTCTCCCGGTTAGCCTCTCTCCTCCTCTCGGGCCAGTCCCTGCCCTCCCCACAATCTACAAAATGTCTTCTCCTCGCTCCCCTGCTATCTAATAAATTCAGCCACCGCCGCACACCACTTCTCGTCTCCCCACAGCAATTCCCTCGTCCTTCCTTTCCCATCGCCTACCCACGGGCATTCCATCAGATGCGCTGCATTCTGTGCTGTCCACCCGTCACATACACATTGCGGCCCCTCGCTTTTCCCAATCTCCCATAGCCACTGCTGCTGCGGACCTTTGTCCGTTATCATATATACCAACCCTCTCACTCCCATCCTTGACCAATTAACGTGTGCCGGTGCCTTCGGGTATATTGGGAACGCTTGTCTTATACCCGCCGGTGTGGCTATCCCTTCTTCATGTAATCTCCATCCCATGTCCACTGCTCTCCTCGCCATCTTGTCTGCTCTTTCGTTTCCCTCTATCCCGCTGTGTCCCTTGACCCACATCAGGGTCCGTGAGTGTTCCTGCATTTTTTCGACCAATTTTTCTTCTATCCATGATCGCGGTCTGTCATACTTCAGCTTGTTGATCCGCTGTATGACCCCTTGGCTGTCTAGTGCAACAGTCTTTTTCTCATTCTCCCACGCTAACAATACCCCGATTTCCTCCGCATCTGCTACTGTTGCCCACTCCCCCAAAAACAAGCCTCTCTCTCTTGTCGCCCCTGCCGCCATCCCTTCCATCCTGCTTCCGTCCGTCCACTCTTCTACATCCTCCACCCTTAATTCTTTCACCTCGACTTTTGGGATTCCTTTCGGATTGCTGCCATGCATCCATCGCATTTTCGTTTCCTCCCCATGGCCACCCTGCCTGCTTCCTCGGTTCCCCCCACTTCACTTTGCCCCTTTACTCACATCAACTGGCGGGTGTTTCTTCTCGCCATCTCCTGCTCCCCCTCCTCTATCCAAGTCCCGGCTCTACTATAGCCCGCTGGCTGACTGCCGGTGCCGCCGCCTGGCTGTTCTGTTCGCCGCCGCCCAGGCTAACATGGCATTCACCTCTTCCACGCCCATCACTGTCGCATCTTGGCCTAGGTTCACCTCGCTCGGCCCCGTGGCTGCTAGGCCTGGGCACGAGCCAGCTTGTCAATTCCTCAAGGAGGCGCTACCCTCCACTGACTGCTCATCGGCTTCCACCACCCCCATCTCCGCTCACAGTCTCTCCCTCCTGTCACTCATCGCAGCTCCACCTCCGGTTCCAGATATTTCTTCAGTATAGCTACGGACCGTGGAGCCTTGACACGGTGGAGGCAAGGACCCCGCCGGCCTGTTGTTTCAGGCCAGGCCCCAGCAGACTTCCATGTGGTCCAGTCCGCTCCAGGCTGTAGGTGCGGCTGGCCTGGCCCGCCCGATTCTACACTGCCCGGGCCTAGGCCTGGGCACGAGCCTCAGACATGCCAAGGCCTGGTCAAGCCGTCAATCGCCGTGGATATCCAGGTGTGGGAGCAGGGGCAATAGAACTCGATATAGAGGACTATTCCCACATTGCACTGTCCGCAAGTCATTTACATTTTAACATGACACCTCCTACTAAAATATATTACCTAATTCGGCAACTTCAGGAACCTCGACATATCGGGAACCCTCGACATCATCAGGATTCTCCGCTTGGTATTTACCAGCTATACCTACTTACACAAGCCAGGTATGTACAGTATCTGTGGTCATTTTATGATTCAATCGTGTCTCAAATTCTAATAAAGTATCCAGGCATGTTCGGTATGTGCATTGTGTGCATGAATGGGTCGGGTAGCGGAAATAATAGACGGCGGAGGAGGATAGCTTCGTGTAGATGGCATATCTCAGGTTTTCCCATCCAGGTTCCTGTTCACCTCTATGTCGTGTCTGTGAACTTGAGTACAATAAAAATCCCGAGCCGGCTCGCGTCTTGGCGGCTCGAGACTCCTTTGTAAAACCACGAGCCGGCTCGTGCCCAGGCCTACCCAGGCCCATGTTATTGGCTTTTCCTAGTATTGCATATTTGTGAATCAAAAGAGCATATGGGATACTGTAGTCTGGTTGATGCAAGCCCCTCGGAAGGTGTTCTGACCCAGTGTTACGACTGAGCTGCACGCCAGAGAGAGAGACCACGTACCTAATGTGGTGGGTGGCCTGAGCAGCGTTTGTGTACGCGCGATACCTGCCCGAATTACGAGAAATTGCAGAATCAATATCGCAGGGAGCGGTAGGAGAGGAGGTGGAAGTTCGATGGATGGGAGCACCGGAGAGAGGAAAGTGCGAAGTCACAGTGGCGGAATTGGAGGAGAAAAGGGTAGAGGAGTAGTCAGACGGCAGTAGGAGGAACGGGAGAGCAGCAGGAGCTACACGGCAGAAAGGTCTATATCTCATAGCAACACCGTGGGGTATCAAACAAGAATTCCCGATATACCCTAGGGCGCCTGTCCATTTGAGTTGGTCACCGGAAGCGGTGAAGGGGTTGACTTACATGGTGACGGACAAAGGCCCCCAGCAGCAATGGCTGTGGGAGATTGGTAAGGCGGACACACAGTGGTGTGTGTGCGATGGGTGGACGCCGCAGAATGCAGCACATTTGCTGGGGTGCTCGTGGGTAGGGGATGGGAAGGGAAGGACCTATGAGATGATGTGGGAGGACGCAAAGTGGTGCGAGGCGGTGTACAGGTTCATCATGTAGATAAGTAGATAGCTCGGGGAGGCCAGGGACTGGCCCGTGTGGGAGAGAGAGGCCACCTGGCTAGCCAGGAGCTGCAGTCCATCGCCATACTCTACATAGGGTGAATGCGATCAATGATTCTTTAAAAAAAAAAAAAAAAAGTGGGTGGCCTGAGATTACCTGCGATTGCGTGAGATTAGCTGGGATAGCAACCCCGCTTTGCCTATATATTCACCGTCTTGTACCATAGTTGCTTTGCTCTTCGAGCATTGTTCTGTCTTTGTATTTTATCAATACATTTTCGCTCTTATCGAGCACGCATTTGCGCCGGTTTTATCTACTTGGATAACCATCCCCGTGCTATTGATATTTCATGATGATTGCCCTTGATATATCCGGGTCGATAGAACCCCCGTAACACCCAGATGTCAATACGGTTCATTCATTCATCACACCCACCAATCTGACGGCCGCAATAATCTCAGTCCCTCACGCCGTCGGCCCCTGCTCTGGATGACTCGATTTCCACTATTTTATGTATTTATATCTTATATTTTTCTGATTTCTCCATATTTCCGAAGTTTATAGTTCTGTGTACATGAGATAATTATATTGAAATATTATTGTGGCCGCTAAATTGGTGGGTGTATTGATGTATGGGTCAGAACACAAGATAGTGAACGCCTGACAAGCAGAGAGAAGCAGAAACACGCTTCAGGAAATTGCCTTGATATCTCCCCCCAGGAATGAGTCGACCGGTGGTACTTCTTCCGCCTATAGGTCTGGACCAGCGGTGGGAAGACTCCCAGGGTTTTTTTTTTAAAGAATCATTAATCGCATTCATCCTATTGCTATCCCATCGGTGGTTGGTTTTGTTCGCCGTACACTTCTTGCTGTTTGCACGCGCCCCTCTCTGCAGTTTTATTACCAGTAGATGGATGTATGTATATCAGTGCCGTCCCCTCTGATCATGCGGCCTCACAGAACGCTATGCTTTGACTAAGAATTTTTCACCCAAACCCAAACCCGCTCAGAAGCGCCTCCACTCTGATCATAGATTTCAGTCTACCCCCGACTGAGAAATCTACGTAATATCACCACTTATGCCCATTAAAGATTTATGGTGGTCATGTTCGGACTGCTACCACATCTGACGAATATGGCGCTCCTGCGCAAAGCAGGCAGTATGTTGTTTGAGATCCTGGCGCTCACCTCTGCCTGCCTAGGGACGGCACATGAAATGGTTCAATATAACCCGGGTCTTGCCAGGGTCTCAATCCAAATTTGACGGCTTGCCGCTTTTGTACCTTCAGAGATGTTTTTGTAATATATGGTGCATCTATCGGGATCAAGTATCAAGACCAATAGGCTACGAGTGAGGGTGAAATATATAGGTAGAAGATTCGGTACCATGCCCTCTCTGGAAAATATGTAAAATAAAACAAAATATCTTTCGAAATGGATATACAGAGCAGGATGGATGACCATAGGTTTAGGATATATATTACTTTCGAGTATAGCATGGAAATGTCGTATCTCCTTTCTTCAGCAGGCAGTGGAGAGGGCAGGGAGGGAAGATTGCCAACATGCAAGACATATTGCCCCGAGTCTCTCCGCCATCCATCATCTACGCCAGTCATTACCCACCAGCCACCACCCCACCTGAATCCTGCACAGTTTTTTTTTCATCTATCGTGACCTGATCAAGTCCACGCTTGAGTATGTTTTCTCGTGAATCTATCTTGAAAAGCTCTGCGAGGGGCTTCGGTTATGTCTCCATAAAATATAGCTACCGATCAACAACACTGCCATCATGTTCTACCTCCAATCCATACACCAACCCTTCCAATGCTCGTTTAGCCTCACCATATGCCTCCCTATTATCCACACCAATCCTTACCTCCCCTGGCATCAGCCAACTTCTCCTCCCACTTGGTAGGTTCTCACCTGGCATCCCCTCTGGCACAACCGCACAAAGCTCAAGCCCTTCCAGCCCCCACAGCGTGCGCCTGAGCTTGCGAGCAACCTCTTTAAATGGTCCAAAGCCCGGCCTAAACCGCTCCAGCAGCTGCTCAAATACGCTTTTATCCGTCACGATATTTGTAGTCTTGTGTGCCGTAAGTGTTTGTTCGTCCGCAGTTATCCACATTTTGAGTGGGGCGTTGCGGGGCCAGATTTTGGATTCCGGGCGAGGGGATACAGGTGCCAGTACCGGCACAGGGTAACACGATACCCAGAGCAGGATGTATAGCAGACTTTCTAGGTCATGTCGGTACCGATGGGGCTCAGAGCGGGATAGAACTCTAATTGCAATAAAGGGATATGTGCCTGTACAGTCTGCCGCACCGGATGCCTGTGCCTCAGCCGAGTTGGTATCGATGGCGTAGTCAAAGTCAATTAGACATCCATACAGATGTGTGTCTGGGGAACACAGCCACGAGTGAGTCGCAGGACGGGGTGGCTCAGCGTAGATGATATTTTGCGGGGAAAGGTCCCTGTGTAAGATTCCTGCATCGAAAAATAGCGACGCATGGCCAATCAGTCCAGTCAGAAGTGCACGTGCAATCTGCACTGGGGTGAGACATGAGTCTGAGATTGGTCGCCCAACAGGGGTGAGGATTAACCTCGTGAGATGTTTGTTGTGTGTTTCCATGTGCCGGTTGTATGCTTCAAGGTGCTTAGAAGTGGGCCCGTACCCTAGACGGATATCTGAGAGGATATCCTCGTAGGTGTCATATGCAAGGAGCTCGGCAATCCCAATCACATTCCTGGCCGAGGCGAGGTGGTATGAATCCACCTCTGGAGTTCGCTGCGCGCTGCGCCAGCTGTACTTGATTGCCACCTGTTTTAGCCCGACTTGTCCCCTCCAAACACGGGTCCCACGGCTCACTAGCCCAGGGGCCACAAACAAGAGTCTTTGCATTGAGGCCGCTCCGTGGGTAGGGTCAGTCATTCGCATGCCCCATGCAATGGTGCAGTCAAGTGGGAAGGGGTTGTGAACAGGGAGGTCGGTGGTAGTAATGCTTGCGACATGGAACCCCATGGCATTCGCTGGGAGGCGGGGAATGGCATGCAAGCACCGAACAACGGTGTTCAACTGGTAGGCTGTTGAGCGGTAGTCTAGGTCTAGCGATCCCAGGGCACCTGCCCGATCGAATCTCCAAAACGTCATCAGTGGGCCTGTATTGGATGTCAAGACTCCCAAAACTGCATTTCGGAAGGGCTGCGCAATAAACACCTGCTCTGCGTACGCTGCTAGCTGGTTCAAGGGGTTTGAGTGTTTTTGTTGGTGCTCACCAACGACAAGAACTGAGCTCCAGGTGGGGGCATCTGGTTGGACAGTTAGCACAAAGTCAGGTCGTAGGTTGCCATTAGGCACGCCAGTGAGTGAAGAGTTCTTCGTGCTAACCCATGTTGCACGTTTAAGAGGCGGGGTTCCGTTCTTTGCATCGCGAATGCCATTTGCGAACCGGCAGAACCATTCGGGATAATCGGCATTGGAATAGTCTGGGGGCCTGCAGCTGTATTGGCTAGTGGTCGGATGATGACGCACGTTATCAGCAGGTGGCAGCTGTCGTGAGACTTCGCTGAGAATTAATTCAGCATCCGAAACATGCAGTCCCCAGGACTCGCGGAGTAGAAAATCTTCGGGAAAAGTGCTGGATCGGTGTGTGGCCTGGTGCAGTTCAGCTGCTCTAAGTACCGCAGCGGCTTTTGCCCGGCGGTGGTGGCGTGTTGCAGAGCTGGGCTTATACCCATCTTGCACAGATTCCAGTGACAGCAGGATACTGACTGCCTTCCATCTGCAGGGTGTGGATGTGTAGATCGGAGGGAGGACCGGGAGTGCTGCAGAGGCAAGGATAGGTGACAGTTTGCCAGCTTCTAACCCCAGAGGCCCATGCGGGGAATCGGAGTGGGGGGGCGCCTGCCGTTCATTTCTTGGCTGGCACTGGCTGGGCGACCTGGGGGACAGCAAAGTGGCAGCTGGGGCAGGGGAAACAGAGGTAGTTGCTGTTGAAGATGAGTGAGGGTCAAACAGATTGGGCGAGAGGTCAGTAGACGAACCGCGTGGGGATTCTGGCGACGGCTGGGTTGCCATATGTGCATCTGTGTCAAGAGACGCAGGAGGTGAACGGTAGTGAGGCCCTATCAGGCAGAGAGGCTGTGGTGTTTTCGCGTACACAACATAAGCGCTGCGTCCGCGCTGAGTCAGCAGCACAACAATCAAAGCATATATAGTGATAGATCGTTAGCCTCGTACCCGGTCGTGCCAACCAGACTAGGAAGTAGGTTGCTTGTCTAGATGTGGCATCGTTTTTTTTAAAGATAATTTCCGTTTTTTTAATAAAAAAAGGTAGAATAGTGCGTAGGTAGATAAGAGACTGGGGACCAAGAACAGGCACAAGTGAAAGCCCTTTGATCCATCAAGAGGTAAAAGTTTATGGACAGATATCTGCACTCGAGTTAACAGACCTATTAATTATTACTTTGCTTATATTAAGGTCGGTATAGGTATTAGTAAATATAAATATATTAGGTATACCAAATGCCGGGCGTCGTGAGGTGAAATAATGACACCGACACGGCGCTGTTATCGACACTGGTGTTGGGATACAATCTCGACATGTACATTTCTAGATAGCCAGGAGACTATGCAAGAGCAGCAGACTAGCACACTTGTGTCTTACACGTCCTCTTTTATTTTAACTCTAGAGCAGCTGCTAAGCTAAGAACTGGTATCGCACAAAGCCTGGTATGCGAGTTAGGAAGAGCACATAGGCCAAGGACAATTTTGCAGCAAAAATGTATGGCATGCTCAGGAACGGATGTAGTTGAGGCCAAATTCCTGAGATCAAAAGGAGATCGGGAGTGTATAGTAGACTACCGAAATTCTGTCTGTTACCCTTCTTAGTATATCTTAGTGGCCCTATGCGGCACGCAACGAAATTCTTTGGGATCTCCGGCTGGGGGGTAGCTTTGAGGTGCTTGTCCATGTCAGCTTGTAGATCAAAAGTTGATTGTTCTCCCGTGCTCACCTGTGCTTCGCTTATTTTCGAGGCCTTTTGTTCGAGGGAGAGGCAGGTGGCGTTCCGGTGACGGGTGTCAATGGCGACATGGTTGGACTTTTGATCTCGGCAGCTTTTCTGAGTGGGGGGGGGGGTCTGAGGGAATTCCGGTTTGTTGAGGGGTAGTTCAAGAGGATGGCCTTCGCCTTCGGGGTCTTGTTCCAAACCCAATCCCTAACCCGGCTGGAGCTCTTTCCTGTTAAACCACGCGAAGCGGTCAATGTTCCACAGGTTCTGGTAGACGACCTAGAATACTTGTTTAGTCCTGAGCTATCTGACATCATCCAAGAATGTGCCGAGCTTGTGCGCTTAGTTTTAAGGGATATCGGAGCAGGACTTTAATTCGATAGCTTCCAACCTTCTATTCTTCTAGTTACACTGCATCTTATGTACATTTATGGCTCATTCCTGTACTGCATTTCGCCCCTGTTGCTATCTACTTGTGCTTGCTTGGCTCTTCTCTCTGATCGCAGGCAATAATATGTGCCGAATGAATGTATAAATAGCTATGTGCATGACGAATGAAACAAAAAATACAAGTAATAGATTGAATACACCATTGCACATATAGACGGCAGATTGTGCAGATTACTTGCCGGGAATTGTTCTTCGGTCTGGGCACGAGAACACCGGGAATTCTTTTTGTGGTGTAGGCGGTGATTTGTTTGATTAACTAATTAACGAGTATCGCATAATGAGTGGCATAAATTCACGAATGGGGAATAAAACTTCACGAGTAAGCAAAATCGCTCACGTGTAGGAATAGTGGTTCACGAGTAGGAAAAGTGGTTCACGCGTAGGAAAAGTGGTTCGGGATTGACGGGTGCACTTGGCAGCATTCAGCCGGTCTAGACTAGGGCGATGGACGACTGCGGCTCCCAAATAGGTACTATTGATTTACAGATTTACACATGTTTTCATTCTAGACATGTATGTATTCCTCCGCAGACCATCTGTTTTTCTTTTCAGCAAACAGAAAGCTAAGTAGGTCTTGATACACGATCCACCAATTGCCATCTCCCCCT
>Ga0307514_10001909_pt1 | contig 22901 bp, 20 predicted proteins | sample 16_EM_MG_FD_203088 | JGI IMG/M metagenome (GOLD analysis project Ga0307514, IMG submission 203088) | Populus trichocarpa ectomycorrhiza microbial communities from riparian zone in the Pacific Northwest, United States - 16_EM | ecosystem: Host-associated > Plants > Roots > Unclassified | place...
CCGTGGCCGGGCCACAGGCGCTGAGCCAGCGGCGGAGGAGGGCCGCCTGGGCCTTCTCCGGGTCCAGTTCGGGGTGCGCGGGAGCCACCGCCCAGCGGAACTGGTTGGAGGTCCAGGACCCGAGCGGCCGACCCCGGACGACCTTGCCCTCGACGCCCAGCACCCTCAACAGGCGCGTGGAGACGGTGTGGACGCCCTCGTAGCGCTTTCCGGCCGCGTACACGAACTGCTGCCGCAGACGCGGTTCGTCCTCGGAGAGCTCCCCCGCCGTCGCCTGGCCACGCCGGGCCAGCGCGGCCAGTGCCGACTCCTCGACCTCCTTGAGCCAGGCCGCCTCCGGCGCCCCGGCCGTCGCCATGTCCTTCAGCAGCGCGGCCCGCTCCCGGGCCGCGACCGTGAGGCCGGTGGAGGCGTGCACCACCGCGGTCAGGTCCGTCGGGAACACGAAGACGGTGTGCCGCATGCCGTGCATCCGGACCAGCGCGCGGTCCTCGTACAGCGCCCGGCCGGTCTCCGGCACCGTCCGCGCCGGGTCCGCGAGCCGTGCGCCCACCGCCAGGTACACCGTCGCGGGGTCCGTGCCGTGCAGGGCGACCAGTGAGGCGGCCACCTCCTCCGGGGCCGCCGCCCGTGCCGCCCCGGACAGCCGGTGCCGCAGCGCGAGCCGCGCCCGCCGCTCCGCCACGTCGATATACCGTTCCCCGCCGCCCACGTCGGCCTCCGCCTCGCCCGTCACGTCCCTACTGAGGGCATCCTGCCGGACACCACTGACAATCGGGGCGGCCCGACGACCGCCGAGGGACGTCACCCGTTCGCCGTACCCGGCATGCGTACGCCCCACCCCGAGGCCTTCACTGCGAACAGGAGGTGCCGGACACCAGGGGGCCCGGGAGGCGTGAGAGGAGGCGGCACACATGACGATCCGTGCCGACCACCAGGCCCACCACCCCGACCATCCGGTCCGTCATCCCGCCCACCCTGCCCACCCTGCCCACCGCGCCGACCCCGCCGCCCGCGCCGATCGCGGCAAGGCCGCCCGCAAACGCGTGCCCCGTTCCGCGCACGCCGCCTGGATTCCCGCCGTCGACCGGCCGGACCCCGTCGGCGTACTGGAACGGCAGGGCCGCGACCGGCTGCCGGAGCTGCTGCCGGTCCGCTACGGCCGTATGGCCGCGTCGCCCTTCGCCTTCCTGCGCGGTGCGGCCGCCGTGATGGCCGCCGACCTCGCCGCCCAACCGCACACCGGCCTCACCGTGCAGCTCTGCGGCGACGCCCACCTGCTCAACTTCGGCCTCTACGCCTCCCCGGAGCGGTCCCTGCTCTTCGACCTCAACAACTTCGACGAGACCTTCCCGGGCCCCTTCGAATGGGACGTCAAACGCCTCGCCGCCAGCGTCGCCGTCGCCGCCCGCGAGAACGGCCACAGTGAGGCCGGGGCCCATCACGCGGCACTGGAGGCGACCGCCGCCTACCGGGAGGCCATGCGCCGCCTCGCCCGGCGCGGTGAACTCGACGTCTGGTACGAGCGCATCGACGCTGACAGCCTGCTGCCGCTGGTCCGCTCCGCCCGCCGGCGCCGCCGCACCGAGTCCAGCCTCACCCGCGCCCGCCGCCGCACCAGCCTGCAGGCGCTCGGCAAGCTCACGGAGATCGTCGACGGACACCGGCGCATCATCCACGACCCGCCGCTCCTCGAACCCGCCGGCGCCCCCGACACGGCCGCCCTGCGCAAGATCTTCAGCGACTACCGCTCGACCCTCTCCGATGAACGCCGACTGCTCCTCGACCGCTACCGCTTCGTCGACGCCGCCCGCAAGGTGGTCGGCGTGGGCAGCGTCGGCACCCGCTGCTTCCTCGTGCTGCTCGCCGGCCGGGATGCCGCCGACCCGCTGTTCCTCCAGGTCAAGGAGGCGCGGAGATCCGTACTGGAGGAACATCTGCCGAGCGGTCCCCGCGTCGTCCATCCCGGACACCGGGTCGTCACCGGGCAGCGGCTGCTCCAGGCCGCCGGCGATGTCTTCCTCGGCTGGATGAGCGGCCCGCAGGGACGGGCGTACTACTGGCGGCAACTGCGCGACACGAAGGCCGCGGCGGATGTCGCCGGCATGAACCCGGACGACCTGGCCGCCTACGCCCGCCTCTGCGGCACCGCCCTGGCTCGCGCACACGCCCGCACCGGCGACCGCATCGCCATCGCCGGCTACCTGGGCCGCGCCGACACCTTCGAACGGGCCGTCGCCGACTTCGCCCTGAGCTACGCCGACCAGACCGCCCACGACCACACGACCCTCGGAACGGCGGTCGCGGCGGGAGTGGTGACGGCGGCCCCGGACGTCTGACCGCAGACCAGTGGGAGCATGCCCCCGGTCACAGGCCGGGCGCGTCCCAGAGCGGGAACCAGCGCGTCTTGTCCTTCTCGATGTGCAGGTCGTTCTCCAGTAGGGCGGCTACCTGTAGCTCTAGCGCGTTATCGCGTTTGTGCTGGTCAGTGAGTGTACATAGAGGGTAGAAGGTCCCCCGCTTGTACAGGTAGACCAGCGCGAGCGACCGGCCCTGGGGGTCCTGGAAGCCGGCCAGCGAGCACAGCAGCTGCGGCCCGAAGCCGTTGACCTCCATCGAGCTGTTCACCGCGTGCAGATCGTTGACCAGGAGCGGCAGCTGGTCGGGGGCGCGTTCCGACACCAGCCACGAGTAGCCGTACTCGTCCCGCCGCAGTGCCACCGGCGGACCGTCGCGGTCGGCGTCCGCGTCCAGCAGGGCCTGTACCTCGCGGTGGGTCTGCTCGAAGGCCGCGCCCTCCACCGTGGCGAAGCACACCGCGCCGCGCCCGGTCGCGGTGAACGACGTGGTGGCCTCCAGCGTCACCGCCGCCGAGGGCAGCGCGAAGAGCTGGTCGAGGTCGGGCACGACCGGCTTCGTACGGCCGAGCAGGATGTCCAGCAGCCCCATCCTCAGCCGGCCCTCCCCGGGGTCGTCGCCTCGCCCAGTTCGCCGGAGATCCTGCCCAGCTGTTCCAGCCGCTGCTCCAGGCTCGGGTGGGTCGAGAACAGCCGCGCCACACCCGGCTCGGAACCCAGCGCCGGGGTGAAGTAGAAGGCGTTGAAGGCCTGCGCCGTCCGCAGATCCTTGGACGGGATCCGGGCGATGTCGCCCGTGACCTTGGTCAGCGCGGACGCCAGCGCCGAGGGGCGGCCGGTGAGCAGCGCCGCCGCCCGGTCCGCCGCCAGCTCCCGGTACCGGGACAGCGCCCGGATCAGCAGGAAGCTGATCGCGTACACGGCCGCCGACACGCCCATCACGGCGGCGAAGATGACAGCGGTGTTCTGGTCCCTGCGCCCGCCGCCGAACAGCTCCGAGTAGAAGGCGAACCGCACGACCAGCCCGGCGATCACCCCGAGGAAGGACGCGATGGTGATCACCGCGACGTCCTTGTGCGCCACGTGCGACAGCTCGTGCGCGAGGACGCCCTCCAGTTCCGCCGGCTCCAGCCGCCGCAGCAGACCGGTGGTGACGCAGACGACCGCGTTGTCGGGATTCCGGCCGGTCGCGAACGCGTTCGGCATGTCCATCGCCGACACGGCGACCACCGGCTTGGGCATGTCGGCGATCGCGCACAGCCGGTCCACCACGGCGTGCAGTTCGGGATACTCATCCCGCTCCACCACCCGCCCGCGCATCGCGAACAGTGCGATCCGGTCGGAGAACCAGAACTGGGCGACGAACATCACCGCGATCAGTCCGACGACCAACAGCCACGACTTGAGCAGCACGATCAGCGCGACGACGAAGGCCACGTACAGCAGCCCCAGCAGGAACATGGTGACCGTCATCCGCACGGTCAGTCGCCGGTCGCTCCGGAAACGGCTCTGCATCTCGCATCACCCCGCAGTCAGGCACTCGCCCCACACCTAGTGTGCACCCGCCCTGGCCATGAAGCGGTCCCGATCAGCCCTAGGACCAGCAAAGGCTCACCCCGGGCGACGGCAGAGGCCGCCTCCTAGTACGACTAATGCGACCAGTACGGCGCCCGGAAGTTCGCGTACCCCAGCAGCAGGATGATCGGCGCCACGCTCCCGAGCACGACGACCGTAGAGATCCACGAGGACCGGCGTGGCCCCGAGGGGGCGGGATCGGCGCGGAACGGCTGCGGCCGGGGCGGGTTCTCCTTCCAGCGGGCGGCGAGCATCCGGGCCCGGGCGGACGGCTCCTTGTGCTCGGCGCCGTCGGCCCACCTGAGGTCGAACTCCCGCACCGTGTCGCCCTGTTCGGACATCCCCGCAACCCCCGTCGTTCGACTCGAACAGCTGTGCAGGAAACCATACGACGACGCCCCCGCCCTGAGTGACCAGGAGCGGGGGCGTCGAACGGTTCACGCGGTCAGGCGTGGTCCGATCACACGTCGAAGTACAGCTCGAACTCGTGCGGGTGCGGACGCAGCTGCAGCGGCGCGATCTCGTTGGTGCGCTTGAAGTCGATCCACGTCTCGATCAGGTCCGGCGTGAAGACGTCGCCCTGGAGGAGGAACTCGTGGTCGGCCTCGAGGCGGTCGAGGACGGCCGGCAGGGAGGTCGGGACCTGCGCCACGCTCGCGTGCTCCTCGGGAGCCAGCTCGTACAGGTCCTTGTCGATCGGCTCGGCCGGCTCGATCTTGTTCTTGATGCCGTCCAGGCCCGCGAGCAGCAGCGCGGAGAACGTCAGGTACGGGTTGCCGGAGGAGTCGGGCGCACGGAACTCGACGCGCTTGGCCTTCGGGTTCGAGCCGGTGATCGGGATACGCATGGCCGCGGAGCGGTTGCGCTGCGAGTACACCAGGTTGATCGGCGCCTCGAAGCCCGGCACCAGACGGTGGTACGAGTTCACCGTCGGGTTGGTGAAGGCGAGCAGCGACGGGGCGTGCTTGAGGATGCCGCCGATGTAGAAGCGGGCGGTGTCCGACAGGCCCGCGTAACCGGCCTCGTCGTAGAACAGCGGGGAGCCGCCCGTCCACAGCGACTGGTGGACGTGCATGCCCGAGCCGTTGTCACCGAAGATCGGCTTCGGCATGAAGGTCGCGGTCTTGCCGTTGCGCCAGGCCACGTTCTTCACGATGTACTTGAAGAGCTGGAGGTCGTCGGCCGCGGCGAGCAGCGTGTTGAACTTGTAGTTGATCTCGGCCTGGCCGGCGGTGCCCACCTCGTGGTGCTGACGCTCGACCTGGAGGCCGGAGGCCGCCAGCTCCAGGGAGATCTCCGCGCGCAGGTCGGCGAAGTGGTCGACCGGCGGGACCGGGAAGTAGCCGCCCTTGTAGCGGACCTTGTAACCACGGTTGTCCTCGACGGCGCCGGTGTTCCAGGCGCCGGCCTCGGAGTCGATGTGGTAGAAGGACTCGTTCGCGCTGGTCGCGAAGCGCACGGAGTCGAAGACGTAGAACTCGGCCTCGGGACCGAAGTACGCGGTGTCCGCGATACCGGTCGACGCCAGGTAGGCCTCGGCCTTCTTCGCCACGTTGCGCGGGTCACGGCTGTACTGCTCGCCGGTGATCGGGTCGTGGATGAAGAAGTTGATGTTCAGCGTCTTGTCGCGGCGGAAGGGGTCGACCCGGGCGGTCGACAGGTCCGCGCGCAGCGCCATGTCCGACTCGTGGATGGCCTGGAAGCCACGGATCGACGAGCCGTCGAAGGCGAGCTCGTCGTCCGGGTCGAACGCCTCGACGGGCAGCGTGAAGTGCTGCATGACGCCCGGCAGGTCGCAGAAGCGGACGTCGACGAACTTGACGCCCTCGTCCGCGATGAACTTCTTGGCCTCGTCGGCGTTCTGGAACATCCAGCTCCTCCTACTCCCGACCGTCGTGCCGGGGTGGTAGTTCGTTTGTGCGGCCAGTGCGGTGGCACACGCTGTCGTCGACCCTAGGGACGGGTGATTTCTCGTGCGTGACCCATTTGTTTCGCACAAGTTAACCGGACGCCTTCCGGTCCACCCCACCCGTCCGTATCGCGAAACGGGCGCAGTACGGTGTACGCGTGGACAAGAGGGAAGCAATCGGTTCGTGGCTCTCGGGACCCCGCGCGGCCGCCGAGCAGGCCGGTGTGTCCTTCGGATACCGGGGCGAACAGCTCGGTCTGCCGGAGGAGGGGCCGGGATCGATCGCCCGCCCGGGGCGGCGCCTCGGGGCGCTGGCGGTGGACTGGGCGATGAGCGCCCTGATTGCATCCCGGTTGATCACTCAGAGCTATGACCAGACGACCTCCAACTGGGCGCTGCTGGTCTTCTTCGTGATGGGCGCGCTCACGGTCGGCACCGTCGGTTTCACCCCGGGCAAGCGCCTCTTCGGCGTACGGGTGGTCGCCCTGGACACCGGCAGCGTCACCCCCTGGCGAGGGCTGCTCCGCACGGCCCTGCTGTGCCTCGCCATCCCCGCCCTGATCTGGGACCGCGACGGTCGCGGCCTGCACGACCGGCTGGCCCGCACGGTCGAGGTACGGATCTGACGGCCGTACCCCTCGTACGGCGAGGGCGGCCGCGCTCCTCGTCCTACGAAGGACGACAAAAGGACGACAAAGGGGGCGCCCGGAGTGATCCGGGCGCCCCCTTTCTGACGTGGGAGGGGGTCAGCGGGCCTTGGGCCCGCCCTTCGGGAGCTTCATGCCCTTCGGCATCGGCCCCTTCGGTACCGGCATGTTGCTCATCAGATCGCCCAGCGCCCGCAGCCGGTCGGTGGTCGCGGTGACCTGGGGGCCGGTGAGCACGCGCGGAAGCTTCAGCATCGTCGTGCGCAGCTTCTTCAGCTCGACCTGGCCCTCACCCGTGCCGACGATCAGGTCGTGCACCGGCACATCGGCCACGATGCGGTTCATCTTCTTCTTCTCGGCGGCCAGGAGACTCTTCACCCGGTTCGGGTTGCCCTCGGCGACCAGTACGATGCCGGCCTTGCCGACGGCCCGGTGCACCACGTCCTGACTGCGGTTCATCGCGACCGCGGGGGTCGTGGTCCAGCCCCGGCCGACGTTGTCCAGTACGGCCGCCGCCGCGCCCGGCTGTCCCTCCATCTGCCCGAAGGCTGCCCTCTCGGCCCTGCGCCCGAACACGATCGCCGACGCGAGGAAGGCGAGCAGGAGGCCCAGAATGCCGAGATATACGGGGTGACCGATCAAGAAACCGATCGCGAGGAAGACACCGAAGGTGACGATTCCGACAGCCGCGAGTACAAGACCGATCTTCTTGTCGGCCTTGCGAGTCATCTTGTAGGTCAGGGCGATCTGCTTGAGTCGCCCTTGGTCCGCAGCGTTCGCTGCCGTGTCCTTCCTCGCCATGGCACGAAGTCTACGTGGCCCCACAAGCGCCGATGACGGCAGTGTCCGTGGGACGGCGGAAGGGGTGCGTCAGGGACGGACGGCGAAGGTCTGCTCCAGGACGGCCTGCGTCTCGACCCTGTCCTTGGCGCGGCGGCGGTCCTCCAGTACGGAAGTCCAGGCGTTGCGGCGAGCGGTGCGCTGGCCGCTGCCCATGAGCAGGGATTCGACGGCACGGAGCGCGTCGGTGAACGAAGGAATCGCTGTGGCGCGAACGGGCGCGGCCTGCATGATGGAGGTCCCCCCTTGATACCGCTTCGGGTATGGGTGCACGTGGTGTAAGTCCAGGGTCACTGATTGGTGTTACCAGGGCGTGACCGACCGGTCAAACACCAATGAAGCCTTGATGCCGGGGCCTCGCAAGCGGACGCGGTCCTGATGGGTGTCCTCATCTGCGAGGACGGTCAGGACCGCGTCGTATCGGCCATTACCGGCGAGTAGCCCCTTGTGCGCGAATTCACACGCTTGCACCATTCCTGGCCGGGCACGGTGGGTGACGGTTTGTCAGGCAGGTCACACGGCCTGCGAGGCGGCGTAGGAACCCTCGTGCCGCGGAGCGGCTGACTGACGCTGCTCGACGGCCATCTGGTACAGCCGCCCGGCGCGGTACGAGGACCGGACCAGCGGGCCGGACATCACACCGGAGAAGCCGATCTGCTCGGCCTCCTCCTTCAGCTCCACGAACTCGTGCGGCTTGACCCAGCGCTCCACGGGGTGGTGGCGCACGCTCGGCCGCAGGTACTGCGTGATGGTGACCAGCTCGCAGCCGGCGTCGTGCAGCTGCCGGAGCGCCTCGCTGACCTCCTCGCGGGTCTCGCCCATGCCGAGGATCAGGTTCGACTTGGTGACCAGGCCGTAGTCGCGGGCCTCGGTGATGACCTTCAGCGAGCGCTCGTAGCGGAAGCCGGGGCGGATGCGCTTGAAGATCCGGGGGACCGTCTCGACGTTGTGCGCGAAGACCTCGGGGCGGGAGGAGAAGACCTCCTGGAGCAGCTCCGGGACGGCGTTGAAGTCGGGGGCGAGGAGCTCGACCTTGGTGCGGCCGCTCTCACGGTCCGCCGTCTGCTGGTGGATCTGGCGCACGGTCTCGGCGTACAGCCAGGCGCCGCCGTCCTCCAGGTCGTCGCGGGCGACGCCGGTGATGGTGGCGTAGTTGAGGTCCATGGTGACCACGGACTCGCCCACGCGGCGCGGCTCGTCGCGGTCGAGGGCCTCGGGCCTGCCGGTGTCGATCTGGCAGAAGTCACAGCGCCGGGTGCACTGGTCGCCACCGATGAGGAAGGTCGCCTCGCGGTCCTCCCAGCACTCGTAGATGTTGGGACAGCCGGCTTCCTGGCAGACGGTGTGCAGGCCCTCGCTCTTCACGAGGTTCTGCATCTTGGTGTACTCGGGACCCATTTTCGCCCGGGTCTTGATCCACTCGGGCTTGCGCTCGATGGGGGTCTGGGCGTTCCTGACCTCCAGGCGCAGCATTTTGCGTCCGTCGGGTGCGACTGCGGACACATCGGCTCCCTGTAGCTTCGATTCTTCGGCGTACACCAGGGTACGCCCGTACTTGTTGGGCCCTACACGTGAGGCCAACCCCAGGACCGCGGGGCCCATTCCCGGGCTCAGGCCGTCGCCTTCTCGATCTCCCGCGGCTTGGGGCCCGCGTTCTCGAGTACGTCCTTCAGATGCCGCTCGACGACGGGCAGCACCTCCTCGATCGTCACATCCCGGCCGAGCTCGCTTGCGAGGGAGGCGACGCCCGCGTCCCGGATGCCGCACGGGATGATGCGGTCGAACCACTTCATGTCGGGGTTCACGTTGAACGAGAAGCCGTGCATGGTGACACCCTTGGCCACGCGGATACCGATCTGCGCGATCTTGCGGTCCTCGCGGCGCTGGCCCGCGTTGGACGGGGCGTACTCGGGGCCGTTGAGGCGCGGGTCGAACTCGTCGTCCTGCAACCGCGGGTCGAGGTCCAGGGACAGTCCGCCGAGCGGCGGGCGCCGCGCTGCCGCTTGTCGGGGTTCGCCGAGTACCCACACCCCGCTGCGGCCCTCGACGCGGATGGTCTCCAGGCCGAACTCCGCGCACGTGAGGATCAGGGCCTCTTCGAGGCGTCGTACATGCGCGACCACGTCGACCGGACGCGGGAGCTTCTGGATCGGGTAGCCGACCAGCTGGCCCGGGCCGTGCCAGGTGATCTTGCCGCCGCGGTCGACGTCGACGACCGGGGTGCCGTCGAGCGGTCGTTCGTTGTCCGCCGTGCGCCGGCCGGCCGTGTAGACCGGCGGGTGTTCGAGGAGCAGCACGGTGTCGGGGATGTCGTCGGTGAATCGGGCCGTGTGCACCCGGCGTTGCTCGTCCCACGCCTCCTGGTACTCGACCGCGTCCGCACCGAACCCCATGCGGACGAACCGCAACCCACTCACGACAAGCGCCTCCCTAGAAGGTCGTAAGGCACACGGCGTGCCTACGCCACTGTACGACCGACCGCCGAGCGTCAGCCCGACGGCCAATCCTCACACGATCGGATGAACGAACGTCGAAGTGTGCGTTCGACTGCTCACTCTCCGCTACATTCGCGCCGTTCGTAGAGGCCATAAGGGCTGCTCACAGGCAATCCGGGCAACGCAGGCACCGCAGCGGCCGCCGCGAGGCCCGAAGGCAGGAGACCGCACCGCAGATGACGGAACGACCCGCGCAGCGCACTCCCAACCGCCAGCTCGCCGCGCTCATCGCAGAAGCGGGGTTCTCCAACGCGGGTCTCGCCCGGCGAGTGGACCAGCTCGGACTCGAACACGGGCTGGACCTCAGATACGACAAGACCTCCGTGACCCGGTGGCTGCGCGGGCAGCAGCCCCGCGGCACCACCCCCGCCCTGATCGCCGAGGTCTTCACCCGTCGCCTCGGCCGCAGGCTCAGCGCCCAGGACCTCGGTCTGGACGCCTGCGCACCGGTCTACGCGGGCCTCGAATTCGCGGCCACCCCCGAGGAGGCCGTCGACATCGTCAGCGGGCTGTGGCGCAAGGACTCCGGCAGCCACGCCGAGCTCCGCAAGATCGCGTTCACCCCGGCGGGTCTTGTGGTGCCGAGCCGGGACTGGCTGATCGGCCGCCCCGACGACAGGGTGGCCCGTGGCGAGGTGCCGCTCCGGTTGCCCCCGCAGGGCCGCCCGGCCGTCCCCCGGCAGCGCGGCCAGGCCGACCGCGGCCCCGGCCAGAAGGTCACCGGCGGTGACATCTCCGCCCTCCGCTCGGTCGGCGAGCTGTTCCGCTCCCTCGACGACATGTACGGCGGCGGTCACGCCCGGCAGGCCCTCGTGCGCTACCTGGAGCACGAGTGCGAGCCGATGCTGCGCGGCAGCTACGGCGAGCAGACCGGTCGCCGGCTGTTCGCCGCCGCCGCCGACCTGACCAGGCTCGCGGGCTGGACGTCGTACGACATCGCCGCGCACGGTCTGGCCCAGCGCTACTTCGTGCAGGCGTTGCGGCTCGCGCAGGCGGCCGGGGACCGGGCGTACGGCTCCTATGTGCTGGTCACGATGAGCAGGCAGGCCGTCTACCTAGGGCACGGCCGGGAGGCCGTACAGCTCGCGCGGGTGGCGCAGCAGGGCGTCGGGACCAACGCCCCGCCGGTCGTACAGGCGCTGCTGCACGCGGTCGAGGCACGTGGGCACGGCGTACTGGGGGAGGTACGGGCCTGCACCGCCTCCCTCGTACGGGCCGAACGCGCGCTGGATTCGGCCCGGCCCGCCGACGAGGTCCCGCACTGGGCGCGGTTCTTCGACGAGGCGCAACTCGCCGACGAGTTCGGGCACTGCCACCGGGACCTCCAGCAGTTCCGCGCCGCCGCCCAGCACGCGGAGCGCGCCCTGCAACTGCGCGCCCCCGCCTACGCCCGCAGCCGCCTCTTCTGCCGGATCGTCCTGGCCTCCGCCCGCCTCGGCCTCGGCGAACTCGACCAGGCCTGCGCCCTCGGCGCCGAGGCGGCCGGCGCGGCGGTCGAGATGCGCTCGGTCCGGGCGGTCGAGTACGTACGGGACTTCGAACGCAGGCTGGAGCCGTACAAGGACGCGGCACCGGTGAGGGGGTACCGGGACAAGGTCGCTGCGCTGGGCTAGGGGGGTTCCGGGACTCCGACCCGTGCGGGGGTCCGTGCGGCTCCGTTGTGGCTGGTCGCGCAGTTCCCCGCGCCCCTGGGGGGTGTGGCTGGCCGTGCCCGCGCGGCGGGGCCGCCAATCGATGCGGCCCCGTGCCCCTGGGGTGGTGTGGCTGGTCGTGCCCGCGCGGCGGGGCCGCCAATCGATGCGGCCCCGCGCCCCTGGGGGGTGTGGCTGGTCGTGCCCGCGGTGGAGTCGCCAATCGCCGCGCCCCTCGGGTGGGTCAGGCGGCTGTCGGTAGGGAGGTGTTCGGGGGGTCCGCCCTGTGGAGGGAGCCGGTGGCTTGTAGGTCCGCCAGGATCGCCGCGGTCGCCCGGTGGGCCGAGTGCAGGGCGCCCTGGACCGTGCTGGTGTCCCGGTGGTCGCCGCACACGTACAGGCCCGCCAGCAGTCGCACCGGTCGGCGCAGGTCGTGCGGTGGTCGCATGGCCGGTACCGCCTCGGCGGTGTGGTGGACGGCGACCGTCTCCCAGCGCCGGGTCGAGGTGCGGTACAGGCGTGCCAGATGCATGCGTACGGCGGTGTCGAGGTCGGCCGGGGGCGGGCCCAGGACCGTCGAGGACACGAGGGTGCGGCCCGCAGGGGCGCGCGACGGGTCGACCCGGCTGACCACCGCCGTGTGCGCGACCGGGCCGCCCCGGTCCGCGTCGAGCAGCAGGGACGCGCCGGTGGCCGGCACCTCGTCCGCCGTGTGGTGCACCACCGTCACCGGGTGGAAGTCCGGCACCCGCAGGCCGGGCAGCAGCTCGGCCGCGGCCCGCGCGTCGGTCGCCAGGAGCACCGCCCGGCAGCGGATCTCACCGTGCTCGGCGGTCGTCACCGAGGTCGTGGAGACCGAGGTGACCCGGACGCCGGTCCGCACGGTGCCCACGGGCAGCGTCCGCGCGAGCAGCTCGGGCAGCGCCTCCGCACCGCCCTCCGGCACACACAGCCGCCCCCGTGCGAAGGCCCGCAGCGCGAGGTCCGCGCACCGGCTGGACGTGGTCAGCTCCGGGTCGCACAGCAGCGCGGCGAGCAGCGGGCGCAGGAAGCCGTCGATCGTGCGGGCGGGCACCCCGCGCTCCGCGAGGGCCTGGCCCGCGGGCAACTCGGGCCGTCCCAGCAGCCGTTCGACGGGCAGCCCCCCGATCCGGGTGAGCGCGGTGCCGAGGCGGGCCTGGTCGACGGCGGTGCCGAGCGGGGACGTGCCCCGGGGGGCGGTGCGGACGGCGCCGGGTGCGCCGACGGGCAGAGAACCCGCCCGGCCCCTCGACGCGGCGCCCGGCCGAGGGAGCCCCCGACCCCTCGACGGGGCGGCCGGCGCCGGCTCACCCCAGTCACTGGACGCGGCGGCCTGCCGCGGCAGAACCCGCCCCTTCGCCGCCACGGACGACCTGGGGGCGCTTGCCAGGGCGCGCACAGCATGAAGTGCGCCCCTCGCGCCCCCCGGATGAGCGAGGGCGCCCGCCCGGTGGTGGCGTCCGTCGCTGTGCAGCAGGACACCCGGGGCGAAGGGACGCAGCACCAGCGCGTCCAGCCCGGGGGTCAGCCGTAGGTCGGGATACGCCGTGGACAGCAGCTGCCCGATGCGGTCGAGCCGGAAGCCGTCGACCTTCTCCGTCGACATGCGGCCGCCGACCCACGGGGCCGCCTCCAGCACCGTGGTCGTCACTCCTGCGCTGGTCAGTCGACGCGCCGCGGAGAGTCCGGCGACCCCGGCTCCCACGATCACGACGTCCGCCTGGTACGCGGGCTCAAGCACGTGCCCCTCCTGGAGGTTGTGCGGCCGGTGGAGACGGCCCCCAACTGGCTTCAGAAATACCCGAGTTCGGGTCGAGGGTAGGGCCGTGATCGGTCGGGTGCAGTCGCGCATCGACAGGGCACGGTCGCACGACGGTCGCATTCGATCGCAGACGTCACAGGGCCGCCCGGATCGCCTCCTCGATCTCCGGGAACGCGAAGGTGAACCCCGACTCCAACAGCCGCATCGGCAACACCCGTTGGCTGCCCAGGATGTCCCCTGCCAGCTCCCCGAGCGCGATCCGCAGCACCGGCGCGGGCACCGCGAACAGGGTCGGCCGGTGCAGCACCCGCCCCATCGCCGCGGTGATCTCACGGTTCGTCAGCGGCCGCGGAGCGGTGACGTTGAACGGCCCCGACAGGCCGTCGGTGTCGATGAGATGCCGGATCGCCGCGACCTCGTCGTGCAGCGAGACGAACGACCAGTACTGCCGCCCGTCGCCCATCCGCCCGCCGAGCCCCGCCCGGAACAGCGGGAACAGCCGCCCCCAGGCACCGCCCTGCCGGGCCACCACCAGTCCCGTCCGGGTGAACACGGTCCGTACGCCCGCCTCCCGGGCCGGTGCCGCCGCGCCCTCCCACTCCACGCACAGCTCGGGCAGGAAGCCCTCCCCGGGCGGCGCGTCCTCGTCGACGGGACGGTCACCGGTCTCGCCGTAGATGCCCATCGCGCTGCCGTTCACGAAGACCCGCGGCGGCTCGTCCAGGGCGGCGGCCGCCTCGGCGAGGGCGGCCGTGCCCAGCACCCTGCTGTCCCGGATCCTCGCCTTGTACGCGTCCGTCCAGCGCCGCGAGCCCACGTTCGCGCCGGCCAGGTTGACCACGACGTCGCAGCCGACGAGCCCGGCCAGGTCGACGTACTTCCTCGCGGGGTCCCACCGGACCTCGTCCCGGGTCCGGGGTGCCCGGCGCACCAGGCGCACCACCTCGTGCCCGTCCGCGGTCAGGGACCGCACCAGGGCGCCGCCGATCAGACCGGAGGCACCGGCCACCGCGATTCGCGAACGTGTCATGACCACCATCCTCGCTCAGCGGCCCCACTCCAGCCTGATCGGGTCGCCGGGCCCTAGGGTGACCGTCATGCCGGTACCCCACATACGCCACGCCGCCCTGGCCGACGGGGAGGCGCTGGGCCGCCTCGATCGCGATGCCTGGTCCCCGCTGCACTCCGTCCAGCCGCGCCCCCGGCCGCCGTACGAACCCTTCTACAGCGAGCGGTTCGGGCCCCGGGACCACCTCGTCGCCGAACTGGCCGGGACCCTCGTCGGCTACATCCGGCTGGCGCGCCCGACCGCCCTCGTCTGCAACGCCCACGTCCGCCAGATCCAGGGGCTCGCGGTGGCCGACGAGGCGCGCGGCTCCGGGGTCGGCCGGGCTCTGCTGCGCGCCGCGCGGGAGGAGGCCCGGCGGCAGGGGGCGCGCCGGCTCACCCTGCGTGTGCTGGGGCACAACCTCCCCGCCCGCAAGCTGTACGAGTCCGAGGGCTTCGTGGTGGAGGGGATCCTGCCCGAGGAGTTCCTGCTGGACGGCGTCTACGTCGACGACGTGCTCATGGGCCGCACTCTCTGACCTGCTCGGCGGCGGCGTTCGTACGGCGTCCGCGCGCCACCGGGCAGAGCGGGACCCCGGCCACCGCGGCCGCCGTGGCGAAACCGGCGAGCGTCCAGCCCGGGCCGACCGGATGGCCCGCCGGGGCGGCGGCGGTGAGGGCGAACAGGGACACCAGGAGAAGGGCCGCCCGGCGGGCCCGGACTGGCACAGAACATGCGCCCAGAGGCACGCCGTGAGCGCCGCCGGGCGCGGGATCGCCCCGTCCGACGGCGAGCTGGGCGGGACGGTCTCGGGGCGCCCGGTGCGGCGCCCCACGGATCCGCGTCCGTCAGGACGTGACCAGATCGCCCGTGTCCACCGGTGCCGTCGCGTCCGACGCGCGCTGCGCGTCGTCGGCGACCTCGGCCACCGTGAGCACGTACCCCGTCTCGTCGTCGGAGGTGGAGCGGGCGAAGACGACGCCGTACACCTGGCCGCCGGTGGTCAGCAACGGGCCGCCGGAGTTGCCGGGGCGGACGGTGGAGCGGATCGAGTAGATCTCGCGGGTGACGGTCGAGTCGCTGTAGATGTTCTGGCCGGTCGCCCGCACCCGGTTCGCCACGGTGGCCGCCTGCAGGTTCAGGTCGCCGTCCTGCGGATAGCCGGCGACCACCGCCGAGTCGCCGCGGGTGGCGTCGCCGTCGAACTTCAGCGCCGGGGCGCTCAGTTCGGGGACGTACAGCACCGCCACGTCCTTGTTCGGGTCGAAGAGCACCACCCGTGCGTCGTAGGCCCGCCCCACGCCCCCGATCCGTACGTTCGGATCGTCGATGCCGGCCACCACGTGCGCGTTGGTCATCACATGCCGTGGGGCGTACACGAAGCCGCTGCCCTCGCGGCCCTGGGTACCCGCGACGCCCTCGATCTTCACGGTGCTCAGCTTGGCGGCGTTCGTCGCGCTCGCCGTGACGCTGTCGCCGGTCGGCTTGGCGACCTCGGCCGTCGACTCGTTCTCGAACGGGTTGAAGACCTGCGGGAAGCCCGCCTGGGTGAGCGCGGACGTGGCCCGCGAGAACCAGGCGGGAGTGGTGTCCGGCATGGTGTCCTGGACGGCGCCCAGCAGGGCGGAGTCCCGGATCGCGGTCGTGACCAGCGGGGACGAGGACGCGCCGAGCACACTCGCGACCACCCACGCCACGATCAGCACCGCCCCCGAGTTGGCCGCGGCCCCGCCGACCCCGTCGGCCACCCTGAGCGGCCCCCGGTCCAGCTCCCGGCGCAGCTTCAGGGCCAGCCGCCCCGCGAGCTCGTGCCCCACCACCGCCGGAACCAGCACGGTCAGCACCGCGGTCACCGTGGCCGCGGTCGTCTCCGGCGTGGCCAGGTCCATCATCCACGGCAGCACCCACACGCCGATGACCGCGCCGCCCACGAATCCGGCGAACGAGACACAGCCGGCCACCAGGCCGCGCCGGTAGCCGGACGCCGCGTAGGCGAGGATCACCAGCAACAGCAGGATGTCGAGCAGGTCCACGGAGCCGCCTTTCTCTCGGACCCCTCAGGGGGCGTCTCCTAGTACGCGTGGGACGGTCCCAGTGATCAGTCACGCGCGCGCGTGGCCACCGGAACCGGCCACGCGTGCGTGCACCTGGAGAAACGTCACGGACCCGGACGATGGTTCCACCGGGTGGCACAGCACACATCGCGGGCGCATCGGATCCGGCCGACAGTGGGAGCATGTGTGTCTCGCGAAGACCGCGGCGACGGCGGCGGGCCCGGAGGCGACGCGCGGGCCGCATACCGGGCTCCGCACTCGTGCTGCTGGGCTGCCTGCCCGGCCTGGCCGCGGCCGTCGCGCTGGTGCTGTGCGCGAGCGGCGTCGAGCGCACGGCCGCGGCACACGTCGCCGCCCGGCAGGCCGCCGTCACCCCCCAGGCCGCCGCCCCGCACTCCGCGACCAGACCGCCCATCCTGGCGCGCGCGGCCTGGCTGGACGACGACACCCGCCGCCCCCAGCCGCCGCCGCGCTACGACGACAAGGTCATCGCCGTCTTCATCCACCACACCGACTCGCCCAACGACTACGACTGCGCCCAGACGCCCCGCATCATCCGCTATGTGTACGCGGGCCAGACCGGTGCCCGGGACTGGGACGACATCGGCTACAACTTCCTCGTCGACCGCTGCGGCACCATCTACGAGGGCCGCGCGGGCGGCCCCGGCCGGCCCGTGACCGGTGCCCACACCCAGGGCTTCAACCACCGCAGCACGGGCATCGCCGCCGTCGGCACGTTCACCTCCGGTGTCAAGGTGCCCAAGAAGATGATCGACTCGATCGCCGCGCTGGTCGCCTGGAAACTGGGCCCGGCCGATGTCGACCCCCGCGCGAAGGTCCGCCTGGTCTCCAGCAACAGCCTCAGCCGGTACGCGTCCGGCACCGCGGCCCTGCTGCCCGCCGTGGCGGGCCACGACGACGGCTACATGACGAGCTGCCCCGGCGCGGCCCTCACCGCCCGGCTGCCGGAGATCAGGGAACTGGCCGCACGGCTCCAGGGCAGGGTGTGAGAAGGATGCCGAGGTCCACAGGAACGGCACAGCCCGCGCGCAGGGTCCTGCGAGATCCGCGCCCTACGGTCGTCACGAGAAGCCGACCGGAGGTGGGGATCATGAGCAGCAGCAGGAGCGGCGGCAGTCGGGTGTGGACGGTGGTCTGCGCGGTCGCGACCGTCGTGCTGGGGCCGGCCGCCGTCACGGCGTCCGCCCTCGACCAGGCCAACAAGGCACCGATGCACCACACGGTGCGGGCCGACCGGCCGGCCGACCAGACACAGGCGTACCTCCCGACGGACCCGTCCCGCCGCCGGGCGACCGCGTAGCCCACAGGCTCTCAGTCCCTGAACCGCTCCCACAGCCTGGGGTAGCGCTCCGCCAGCACCCGTGCGTTCTCGAAGTCGACGGGGGTCCCGGCCGGCTCCGAGGCCGCGGGCGGGATGCCCAGGTCGGGGGCGACGGCACCGGTGAGCTGCTCGTAGGCCTCGTCCGCCGCGTAGCCGAGCTCCTCGCCGTCGCCGTCGAGTTCCTCGTCGAAGTCGGCCAGGAGATCGGCGAGCGAGTCCGGGACGTGCACGGCACCCTCGTACGCCTCGCGGCCCTGGCCGATCAGCCAGCACCGGAAGAAGTCGAAGGCGTCGTCGCTCGCCCCGTCCAGCAGGACCCAGGCGGCGCCCCACAGGTCCCAGGTGTACGCGCGGTTGAAACGGGCCTCGAAGTGACGGGCGAAGTCGAGGACCATCTCCGGGTCCAGCTGGAGCAGCCGGTCCACGAGCAGGTCAGCCTGCTCCTCGGGGTCGCCCTCGGCGGCCTCGCGGGTGGCGTCCACCAGCTCCCAGAACTCCGTCTCGTCCATCACGGGTCCAGCATCGGCCCTGGAAGGGTGGGACGCACGTGGAGTGCGACGGATTGTTATGTCCCGTACAAGGCTATGTCCCATAGAGGGCGGCAAGGCGTATCGCGTCCTTGGCGAAACGTGCCCGCAGACTCTCCGGCGCCAGGACCTCCGCCTCCGGCCCGAGTGCCGCGAGCTGGCTGTGCGCGACCTCCTCGGACTCCACCGGCAGGGTCAGCGTCACCCGCCCGAGCTCGTCCGGGGGGCCGGCGGCCGGCAGTGCCTCCCGGGCTGACGGCCCGTCGACGGCGTACGGCAGGGCCCGCACCCCGTCCCGGGTCAGTCGTACGACGACCTCGAAGCGCAGGATGGAGCGCGCGAACTGCTCGGCCCGCTCCTCCCAGAAACCCGGCAGGTCGAACTCCTCGTCCCGCGCGAACCGCTCCTCGCCCGCCTTCACCGCCGTGAACCGGTCGATCCGGTACACCCGGTAGGACCCGTGCCCCGCCACCCGCGCGCACAGATACCAGACACCCGCCTTCAGGACGAGCCCGTACGGCTCCAGCTCCCGCACCACCTCGCCCTCGCCGCGCCAGTAGCGCGCGGTGATCCGCCGGTCGTCCCACACCGCGTCGGCGACGGCCGGCAGCAGCTCGGGTGTCTTCGGCTCCTTGAACCAGCTCGGCGCGTCCAGATGGAACCGCTGAGCCGCCGTACGCGAGGCGTCCCGCACCGACGGGAGCAGGGCCGCGGAGACCTTCAGCCGGGCCGCCGAGCCCGCGTCCTCCAGGCCCATCTCGCGCAGCGCCCCCGGCACCCCCGACAGGAACAGCGCCTCGGCCTCGCCGCGCGCCAGCCCGGTCAGCCGGGTGCGGTACCCGCCGATCAGCCGGTAACCGCCCGCCCGCCCCCGGTCGGCGTACACCGGCACCCCCGCCTCCGACAGCGCCTGCGCGTCCCGTGTGACGGTCCGCTCGGACACCTCCAGCTCCCGGGCCAGCTCGGCGGCGGTCATGGACGGCCGGGACTGGAGCAGCAACACCATTTTGATGAGACGGGCGGCACGCATACGTTCATGATGCCGGGATCCACCGACAATCGATCCGCCGACGCCGAAGGGGCACGGCGAGACGCCGTGCCCCTTCGAACGGAAGCGATGTCCTACAGGCCGTACTTCTCCCGGGCTTCCTTCACCGCGGTCGCCTTGACCTCGCCGCGGCGGGCCAGCTGGGCCAGGGCCGCCACGACGACCGACTCGGCGTCCACACCGAAGTGGCGGCGGGCCGCCTCACGGGTGTCCGAGAGACCGAAGCCGTCGGCGCCCAGCGAGGAGTAGTCCTGCTCGACCCACTGCGCGATCTGGTCCGGGACCTGGCGCATGTAGTCGGAGACGGCGAGCACCGGGCCCTCGGCGCCCTGGAGCGTCTGGCGGACGTACGGGAGTCGCTCCTCGCCGCGCAGCAGGGCCGCGTCGGCCTCCAGCGCGTCCCGGCGCAGCTCGGTCCAGGAGGTGGCGGACCACACGTCGGCGGACACGCCCCACTCCTCGGCGAGCAGCCGCTGGGCCTTGAGGACCCAGTGGATCGCCGTACCGGAACCCAGCAGCTGGATCCGCGGGGCGTTGGCCACGGGGGACAGCCCGGCCGACTCCGCCGTGTTGAAGCGGTACAGGCCCTTGACGATGCCCTCGTCGACGCCCTCGCCGGACGGCTTGGCCGGCTGCGGCTTCGGCTCGTTGTAGACGGTGAGGTAGTAGAAGACGTTCTGGTCCTCGCCCGGGGCCGCCTCGCCGTACATCCGGCGCAGGCCCTCCTTCACGATCGCCGCGATCTCGTAGGCGAACGCCGGATCGTACGACAGGGCGGCGGGGTTGGTCGCCGCGATGACGGGGGAGTGCCCGTCGGCGTGCTGGAGGCCCTCACCGGTCAGGGTGGTCCGGCCGGCCGTGGCACCGACCAGGAAGCCGCGGCCGAGCTGGTCGCCGAGCTGCCACATCTGGTCGGCCGTGCGCTGCCAGCCGAACATCGAGTAGAAGATGTAGAACGGGATCATCGCCTCGCCGTGCGTCGCGTACGACGTCGAAGCGGCGATGAAGTCGGCCATCGAACCGGCCTCGGTGATCCCCTCGTTGAGGATCTGGCCGTTCTTGGCCTCCTTGTAGTACATCAGCTGGTCGCGGTCGACCGGCTCGTACGTCTGGCCCTTGGGCGAGTAGATGCCGAGCGAGGGGAACAGCGACTCCATGCCGAAGGTGCGCGCCTCGTCGGGGACGATCGGCACCCAGCGCTTGCCGGTCTCCTTGTCGCGGACCAGGTCCTTGACGAGCCGGACGAAGGCCATCGTGGTCGCCACGTTCTGCGAGCCCGAGCCCTTGTCGAAGGAGGCGAACGCCTTGTCCGCCGGGGCGGGCAGCGGGGCGAGCGCGTGGGTGCGGCGGGCCGGGGCCGGGCCGCCGAGGGCAGCGCGGCGCTCCTGGAGGTAGCGGACCTCGGGGGAGTCGGCGCCCGGGTGGCCGTAGGGCACCACGCCGTCGACGAACTGGCTGTCCGAGATGGGCAGTTCGAGCAGGTCCCGCATCGACTTGAACTCGTCCACCGAGAGCTTCTTCATCTGGTGGTTGGCGTTCTTCGACGCGAAGCCCTCGCCGAGGGTGTGACCCTTGACCGTCTGCGCCAGGATGACCGTCGGGGCGCCCTTGTGCTCGACGGCCGCCTTGTAGGCCGCGTACACCTTGCGGGCCTCGTGGCCGCCGCGGGAGAGGTGGAAACACTCCAGGATCTTGTCGTCGCTCAGCAGCTTCGACAGCTCGACGAGCGCCGGTTCCGAGCCGAAGAAGTCCTGGCGGATGTAGGCGACGTCGCGGGTCTGGTACGTCTGCACCTGGGCGTCGGGTACCTCGCGCAGGCGGCGTACGAGCGCGCCGGTGGTGTCGAGCTGGAACAGCTCGTCCCAGGCCGTGCCCCACAGCGTCTTGACCACGTTCCAGCCGGCGCCGCGGAACTGGGCCTCCAGCTCCTGCACGATCTTGAAGTTCGCGCGGACCGGGCCGTCGAGGCGCTGCAGGTTGCAGTTGATGACGAAGGTGAGGTTGTCGAGCTCCTCGCGGGCGGCGAGCGCGAGGGCCGCCGTCGACTCGGGCTCGTCCATCTCGCCGTCACCGAGGAACGCCCACACGTGGGACGCGGAGACGTCCTTGACGGCGCGGTTGGTGAGGTAGCGGTTGAAGCGCGCCTGGTAGATGGCGGACAGCGGGCCGAGGCCCATCGACACCGTCGGGAACTCCCACAGCCAGGGCAGCCGGCGCGGGTGCGGGTACGACGGAAGGCCGCCGCCGGCGGACTCGCGGCGGAAGTTGTCGAGGTGCGACTCGTCCAGCCGGCCGTCGAGGAAGGCGCGGGCGTAGATGCCGGGGGAGGCGTGTCCCTGGATGTAGAGCTGGTCGCCCGAGCCGGGCGACTCCTGGGATTCCTTGCCCTTGAAGAAGTGGTTGAAGCCGGTCTCGTAGAGCCAGGCCGCGGAGGCGAAGGTGGCGATGTGGCCGCCGACACCGTGTTTCGCGCCCCGGGTGACCATCGCGGCCGCGTTCCAGCGGTTCCACGCGGTGATCTTCCGCTCCATCTCCTCGTCGCCGGGCACGGACGGCTCGGCGGCGGTGGGGATGGTGTTGACGTAGTCCGTCTCGAGCAGCTTGGGCAGCGTGATGCCGTTGCCCTCGGCACGCTCCAGCGTGCGCCGCATCAGGTACGCGGCACGGTGCGGCCCGGCCGCCTTGGTGACCGCGTCCAGGGAGGCCTGCCATTCGGCGGTCTCCTCCGGGTCCCGGTCCGGGAGCTGGTCGAGCGCGCTCGGCTGGATGGCGTGGGGGTCGGTCATGTCGCCGCCTTCCTCAGTCGAAGGGGGTTCCCTATGGGGTTATCGGGGGTGCCCTTGGTCTTTGGCAGGACAGGGCGAGGGCCTCGGTAAGGCCCGCCGGTGACTCTAACTCCCTGATCGATGATCGATCAAAGGGTTGAGGGGTAAAACTTCTTGATAACGAGAAAGTCGGCACGCGGTGCCTTTCGGGCAGGCACGCCGTGCCGGGCCTTTCGGGGGGTTTTCGCAGGTGAGCAGGGGTGTGCTCGGCTGCGTCAGGCCCGTGGCGCGCACCCCAGTACGTGCGCCTTCACCAGCTCCGCGATCCTCGGGTCCCGCCTCCGGAACGCCTGCACCAGTTCCTCGTGCTCCTCCGCGTACGACTGCTGCACCGTCCCCAGCCAGCGGATCGACAGGGCCGTGAACACCTCGATGCCCAGGCCCTCCCAGGTGTGCAGCAGCACCGAGTTGCCGGCCGCGCGGACCAACTCCCGGTGGAAGCCCACCGTGTGCCGCACCTGGGCCGTGCCGTCGGCCTCCCGGTCGGCCTCGTACAGGGCGAAGACATGCGGCTCCAGCGCCGAGCAGTCCTCCGCCAGCCGCACCGCCGCCAGCTCCGCCGCGATCGCCTCCAGACCGGCCCGGACCGGGTAGCTCTCCTCCAGGTCGGCCGCCGTCAGGTTCCGCACCCGCACGCCCTTGTTCGGCGCGGACTCGATCAGCCGCAGCGACTCCAGCTCGCGCAGTGCCTCTCGCACCGGGGTCTGGCTGACCTCCAGCTCGGTCGCGATCCGCCGCTCCACGATCCGCTCGCCCGGCTGCCAGCGCCCGCTGACGATCCCCTCCACGATGTGCTCGCGGATCTGTTCGCGCAGCGAGT
>Ga0307514_10001910_pt1 | contig 22892 bp, 16 predicted proteins | sample 16_EM_MG_FD_203088 | JGI IMG/M metagenome (GOLD analysis project Ga0307514, IMG submission 203088) | Populus trichocarpa ectomycorrhiza microbial communities from riparian zone in the Pacific Northwest, United States - 16_EM | ecosystem: Host-associated > Plants > Roots > Unclassified | place...
TGTCATGATTCTATTGGGTGAAGCCGTTGTGCCGCAGTCTATTGGGTGCGCTTGGACATCCAATAGCCGCGCAACCCCTGTTTCAGCTGCACCGATGCAGAAGACTTTCTGAATGTGACTGTACATAGGTACTAGGATACTGCGCAGGTGTTCTCGCAGGGCAGGTGGACCCGCCTGTTGGTGAGTCCCTACCTTCCAATCTCGACCAGGTCGTACAGATGAGATATCTCGGTGCATATGTGCGTGTGTGTATGCAGCTGCTCAATTTGGGTCTCCAGCTATTGAGCTGAGTGAAGTCTTATTTGCCCGAACTTTTGATTGGAGGTTTGATCAACGTTGACTTAGCCTTTGTTGGGGTTCTAACCTCAGAGACAGATGCCTACAACATCCAGGACATTTCCATTGCCCCCGCATTTCCTCCCACCGTTGAATACCGCAGGTAACCTCGAGCGGAGGGATCCTTCGGTAGTGGGTTGGCACAAACCGCCCGGTATCTGGGTTCAAGGCTCTCGGTATACATAGGGACTGGCTGTGTGCCACCGCCATCGCCCGATAACGGGTGGTAACGGGCGGCTGCTGCCAACCAGCCGTCACGATAGGTAAGTAGATATCGATGGTGTACTGCTAGTACCCTGGTTGCGGGAGGCAACCAAAAATAAGCTTTTCAGACGGAATACTGTGAGAGTAAAGGTGCCGTGTCCGTGACAAGCGATCTCAATTATGGTAGACAGTTGTGCCAACTAGACTAGTATAGACAGCACCTGCAAACCTCCAAGCCCCCAAATTAAAAAAAAAAAGCGCCTATGGAAAGAGGAATGAAGTACCAAATAATCCCAGAAGCAAAAACTCCCCGATACAAATGCGTGCGTGCGTGTTCCAAACCAGACAGACAGCCCCCCCCGATCCCGTCCAAGTAATTTTTTAATAAAAAATTTCCCGGTCCCGATACCCACCCCAAGCGAAAACGACAAAGAAGTGGAATAATGCAATAGCTCGCCGGGCGGCCTTTGAGCAAGCGAAGAATAGAGGTAGTCGTTATATGTATAATGATGAATGATGTAATAGATCCCCCAGCGCCAACCCACTGTGCTGTGTTGAGAAAAAATACAAAAAGAAATCCCCAGTGATATCCCGCCCCTAATGTGCCAAACCGTTGGAACCTAGGAAAAGTAAGAAATAGTCGAAAGGCCAAGGCAAGAAGAAATAGTTATGGTATGGGCCGTTCTGTATGTACCGTTTGTAAAGCAAAGAAAGAAATATGCGTGTTGGCAGCAAAGGTGAGTACCCGGTGGATTGTATGTTACTTGCTCCTGTGAAATGAAAGAAGGAAAGAGCGAAAGAGCGAAAATCGGTGAGTTATGTACGTGAATCTGCCTACAAACACTTAGGTCCTTCGTCCGTGGTTGCAGTGCTGCCATTTTCGTATGCACTTGCCCAACTCCATCCACTCTTGAAGAGGGTGCCTTCAAGAAGTACCTCTAGTCCCTTAGAACTTCCCCGTCTGCTGCTGGAGGCGGATGAGGACACTTTCTTGACTGCCCCTCTGGCTGATTTGTGAGATGTTGCAGATGCTGAGGTGATGGTTCCAGGTGCTGAGACTCTCCTTCCTCCCTTCGGCAATCGGGAAGAAACAAGAAGTGGAGATGGCAATGGTGATGAAACGATAGAGGAGTTGTTAGCTAGCTTCAAACTACGTGCACGTTTTTTGATCCCACTCCCGCTTCCACACCTATCGGACTGCTTGGCAGGAATCTCAATTTGTAAGAATGGTCGTGGTGACGGGGGTGGGGTGAGCTTTGTTTCTGGGGCCTCAACTTCCTCCTCCCCATGGAAATGATTGAGAGCCTGGAGCCGCGACATGATTTGCCTCTGGAACCTCCGATCATTGTAAACCCTCTCTTCCACCTGCTCGGGCAACTCAATGTGTTGGTGCAAGGGTGAAGACGGAGATCTTGGGGATGAAGGAGGAGAGAGCATTGGCTCCGTGTACATTGCTGATGGCTTCAAAACTGGCATTGGTAGCTGTTGGGGCTTTTCCTGGAAACTCATCGTGTTGAACACCGTCGATATTGACCCACGTCGGATCTGCTCTAGTTGTGTCTCATGGTCCTCCGCACATGCTATAATAGCACCCCGGCGTCCCCCTGCGGGCCCATAAATGCTTGTTTTTGGAGATATTGTTGGTGAGGGTTTTCGCTGCTGGACGTAGGCTGAAGGGTTGTAGTCGGTAGCCCAAGCCGGCTGGGTTGACTGGAAGGGTGCGAATGGTGAATAATCACTCATGATGAATTAGTCTGGTGCCTATCGCTTTTTATTGCGATGATCAATGAGCTGCAGGAAATGGCTATGCCTTTATTTTGTCGAGTGAATGACAATCGGAGATCTGCGTTTTGGCGGTACCGACGTAGCTGGCGGGGGGGGTGAAATTGTTACGGCTGAAAGTTCAGTTACTTTTTTGTTTCTTTTCTAGCTGCGTTCTAGAACGGGCTTTTCGCAAGTTAACGAGCGGAAAGGGTCCTCCTGAGCTTTGGTCACAGTGAAAATACTGGTATCGTAAAAACTTCAATCAAGAGCCATTCTTCTGATTCAAAGCCGAGATTGGGGGCACGCCCTATGCTTATAAACAGCTCACCCACACAGACTGCAAAGTTGCAGCTATGACTCTAGGCTAGAAATGTGAGGTGTACCGTACCGTGTCCGCACCCCGGCAAGCCCAAACGCCAGAGGCCAGCCCGGATTTTCGTTCTGGAACAGAATTTTCCCTTCCCTGCGAACAGAGAGCAATGCCTGTGCCTGCGTGTTTTTGTTTTTTTTCTGGGGGGAGGCCGGGACTGGGTGGCTCAAGCGTTAGTGCAATATCGATCTGGCAAGACCTTACAGTTGCATATGCACGCGAGCCGGGACGCACACGCAATGGGATTGTTTACTAGCTCCCTCTACTCTACAGTACGTTGGGCTGAATGCCTACGGCGATTAACTGGAGGCGATTAACTGGAGGCGGCCGAGGCGGTCAAGGATCCAGGCCAGAGGGAGGTAAGATTTTCCACACATGACTGGCTGCATCCACCCCCCCAGTGTACCTTTACTGACCCAGCAAAGGGCCGTGGAGTACCGGGACCTACCTACCGTACCTACACCTACACTCTGCAATTCGCACACCCCATACTGTCGGATCCAATGGCCACATGAAGCAGTCATCCCCAGGTCCCAGGGGCACAGCCGCAGAGAAACATCCCCCCCAGTAGGCGCCACAGTTTATCCAACACTGGACAAAGTGTGGCGCTTCCCAGATTGAAACCCCCCTGCGAGGACCTTGCCCCTCATCCGCAAGCAGCTAGTTGCTTATGACCAGTTCACAAAGGCGGAGACTGGGATCCAGGTTCAGCAATATGGGCTAGCCGCACCTTTTCCTCTGACCAATTTCTTTTGATCACCACTTGTGTTTGGACTTGTAAACTCAGCCATGCGAGGTAGGTAGCCTAGAAGCTCAACCGGTCTTTTATTCAAAATCTCATGACGGTGCTGTTTAAACCATTTGCACCGCCTGCCCCGCAGCAATCCAACGTTGACGGCATTCCCCGCTCTACATACCCTGGTCAATACAAACCCCAGTCGATTTCAAACAGAACCAAGATCAACCTCAACCAGCATATTATATCCCAGGAAACGCAAGGCGTTGATTCCCTCGACAGATTTCTCGACTCGCTTGTGTTTGATCCTATAACTGGAGGGTATCGTGAACATGTCCTTCGAATCGAAGCTGACGAGCTAGAGCATGCAAGGTCGGCCGATCAACCACGGTGTGCATACGTATTCAGCGCCAGAGGCATCGAAATCGTAAACTGTTGGCCTCACAGTAATCCTAACCGCATTGTACATAGGTTATTGCCCTATTTTGAGGCTTCATGCCAAGGGGGACCGAAATCTCGGGCCGACAGCCCCTGTCAAACTTCATCCAGCCAAGTACGCAGTCCCTAACTATTAGTCTGGCGGGCACCGGCTTCTCGTAAGAGAGCTCAACTATATTACCTAAGTAGACTGCAGTTCATCCATTGAATCGGACCCCATTGTGTTAGAAGTACATCGTGTCCCGTCCATGGTATCCTTTGAGCGCAGTGCCCAGATGCGGGAATGCGGGGATGTGGGAATTGGTGTTGCCAATAGGGCTTATACTGAAATGCTGGACCTGCTCCTGAGCATAGTCCTAGAGACCTAATATTGCCAGCTCGCCCTGCCCTATCCGAGCCCATTTCTCTGTGTCAGCCTATTTACCATCCATGCGAAGGCAGTGTTTATGAGCATAATCCCACAATTGACAAGCAAATTTATTTGATTGCTGGAATATACGGATAGTGGCCCACCATTACTTGACTACAAATACAAGGAGGTGTAAGGGAAGATGTCAGCGACAAGCAGCGGATATTAAAGCGGCAAGAGCTGAGCTTGGACTCATCTAGTTGGCCAAATCTCGCGCCATCATTCTACCTATGACAAGGCAACGGGGTGTGAACCCAGTGAATAGTTTCTTATTGATTGGCTCAGGAACTGTCTTATGTTCAGGGTAAGTCTGTTTAGGGTGTGGCCACCACCATTGGCTGGAGGTTGCCAGTCGTGGTTCCTGCCATTCATTAAATTAAATTATTTGATGACGCTTTTATCGCATTAGTAATATTCCGGTGAAACAGCCCAGTGTTGTCAACCCTACGGCAGATTGCCCAATTCACCACAGAGATACTTGCCCTAAAAACCTCGCTGTGTAAGTAGGTAGGTACCTGGTTCCTAGAGGTCGACAACAAGAGCTTTGTAGACGGGATAATTGAACCTCAATAGCCCCATATTAGAAATGGTCTAGAGCTAGATGAATTTGGGTGAGATCTACAACCTGGGGGATGAGGAGTTAGACTTTTCAAACCTTCCTCATTCGCTAGTCTGGCTGGCACTGGCCCCTCGTCGAGATGCATCCACACAGCTAGCGGCGAATGATTTCGTAGTCTGGTTGCTGGTCCCGACACAATTTCTCTGATATGCTACGCGTACATGAACACTGAGGCTCACACTTCCACCGTCCTCAAGGCTGTATATACAACGCCTGACATAGACTGTGTCACATCCACGGATAGGGGCGGAAGCAAACTTGGTTGTCTAGACGTATAGACTCAAGAAAGAGAAGAAAAAAAGGTAGTGTTATCACCCTGAGACAAATTACTGCCGCATCTACTGGCGAATAAAGGTCCATGTCGCTTTTCAAGACATAGGGCGAGCTCACGTTAAAGCCACTTGCTTTTGACCTTGTATATCGACTTTCCTGCCTGAGCTCGGCCCATGTCTTGAAAAGCGACATGGACCTTTATTCGCCAGTAGATGCGGTACATAACAATATGGGGGAGATTAAGTCCCCTGAGTCTCATGACGCCTCATCAAGTTCTTGCGCGCAAGGGAGTGGGGATAGACAAGAATTTGTTAGTACGGATGAAGCTTCGCCCGCGCGGTCCGGGTTGGGGCCGCTCTGGTTGCGTACCGCCAGATATATTGAGGGTAACAAATATTGGTAATCTGCTTATTCTTACTCCAGCTCTATACCAGTATTACTCTGGGCTGCCTATCAAAGCCCATGGATAGCAAGGTAAATAACAAACGGAGATGCATGTTAAAGGACACCAGAACCAAACACTTGCTGGAAAACATCACTCCTGAGCACCGAGGCACTATACAGAATAAGCCCCAACCAGATTAGCTGGTACTTTGGAAATGCGCTGCTATAACAGGCATGATAACTACCGAGATATATATCTATCAATACCGGTATCAAGGAACAGTTACAACCGGGGAGGGTGTAAGGATGTTAGCGCGGAGCATGCTCCTGTCACCCCACTGAAATGGAGGGCCCTTGTCCTTCAGTACCGCATCCACTGGCGAACAACGGTTCATGTCGGTTTTCAAGACATAGACCGAGCTCACGTTAAAGCCGCTTGTTTTTGGCCTTGCATATCGAATTTCCTGCGTGAGCTCGGCCTATGTCTTGAAAATCGACATGAACCGTTGTTTGCGGTACCAGGAACAGAATCAAATGATGAATTACCACCAATAGTTCAATTCATATTCAAGAAAGCCCCCACACCGTCCGAAGTTATTCAAAGGGGGTTGGGGCACTAGGTACTGGTATTTGGGAACCCGAGCTGAAATTACCATTAGCGGGTTAGTCAATATACATACCTGCGCTAGGTTCTACTCCGAAAGTCCGTGGCCTATGACAAGAGATTGGGCAATGGGTTGACAGGTGATAGGTCAATATTTCTGATTGATGTCTAGGTGAAGTGAACTGTTGGTGAGACCACAAGGGCAAGTTGAAACTTTTGTGACCAAGGAAACTATGTCAAGCGTCTTGCCACGGGACAAGCAATTAAGGAACGGTTACGAGAAATAAATCCCATGGAAAGAACACCAATCAGTATCATGTTGTCGGCAGATAGATAACCTCGTTTCGTATCCAACCCTAGTCTGGTTGCACGACGGCAACCCTGCGATAACACTTTATAGCAACGGTTGCCCGAACATGGGCACTCCCGGTCTCATTTCTGTATGTACCTACCAGTAGGTCAGAGGTAACACGTTCAAGAATTCATTCCTAAATCCCTCAGTTTAGATCGGTATGCATATGCGTGATAGTAACTTGCATGTTCCTAGCATAAAACTTGGTGCATGATTGCATGATTGCATCATTCATATTTGCTTTTCAGATAGGTAGTCCATATCTCAATCTTTCCTCGCCCCATCCACAACCACTCTTCTTTGGCCGGTGATGGGATAGACTTCCTGTATCGCAGTTTGCAACCCTGCTTCACACATAGGCAGATAGGATCCATGGTTCCAGTGACGTCGATGTTTTTGTGCAAGTGATGGACCCTGGCTAGGCAGAAGTTAGGACGGCAAAAATTGAGCTTGAGCCCCTTCCTAGTGTCGAATACCGCATCCACTGGCGAACAACGGTCTATGTTGCTTTTCATGACATAGGCCGAGCTCACGCAGGAAATTCGATATAGGTACAAGGTTGAAAACAAGTGGCTTTAACGTGAGCTCGGTCTATGTCTTGAAAACCGACATGAACCGTTGTTCACCAGTGGATGCGGTAGTGTTATTACTTCTGCCAGCGCAGCGAACTCTGCATCCTTGCCTATAATGTTGGTGCGAAGCCTTAGAGCTCAGGGTAATTTGATTGTACCAAGTTTAAGAGTAGAGGATTCCAGAAATTGCAATTCTGAGAATGTCGATTTCCATTGTCGTAAGATGGCAGCCTTAAAATCACAGGTTTTCAGTAGTAGTAGTTTGCGTCGAATTGGGAATATCCACAAGAATGACAGAAATAGCGGCTCCAATAGTATTACAGTTGTCGCGAACGGATTCATTTTGTTTTATATCGAGGTAAGTTTTGAGCTGCAATCTACACGCTCTAGCACCTGGGCAACCCCTGTCTGCCGTCATACCTTTAGAGGTATGGTCAGCTGTTCTGAATTGCATATCGTCCTTGGTCTTCTCCAGATCGGAGACTATTGTAAATTCTCCACCGGGTACACAGTACAGTTTGAAGCAATACCAGAGTCAGGTAGCTATGGTTCTCAGTTAGAAGAAATCTGTTAGCTATAGGTAACGGCCACATACGGTATAGGATAGGGTAACATTCGCCACGTATTGAAATGCTCTAGGCTATGTAGTTTGTTTGCCGTTCAACAGCTGTGCATTGACGTAGAATATTGTGTTTATTCTTAAAGAAGTAGCTTGCATATTGGGGGATTGGTTGTTCTTGCTCTTGATCTCGTGGGTGAGGGCCTTTTCAGGGCTAGTGGCCATCTGGCCTACAGCGGCTGGGTGTTCTGCGGCTAGAGAGTGGACGATGGGGGCGAATATAAAAAAGCCTTGGGGCATAAGATATGGGGGTCAAAGAGGTTGTAGGATATTCCAGAAGGTTCTAAGTGTATCTCCACAGTGTCCAATGACACGGCCTGGTGGTCTAATTGGTAAGAGACCTACTAGATAAGACTATATGTCAGCTTATATCTCTGGCACTAGGGGATGAGGTAGGTGATCTGGGTTCGAGCCCCAGCTGGGCCAACATCTTTTTGCTTCTCCGGAGTAACGCCAGGCTTTTTCGGCCACATGTCAACGTGAAACTTCAGCTGTTTTATGTTGCGCATGTGTATGCAGTGCTCTATAACATAGATTGTAGCATAGACTGCTTCTTCTTCGCACTGGTTTCTTACTTTGTTTTGTTTGCTTTACTTGCTTTTGTTTGCTTTACTTACTTTTGTTTGTTTTACTTGCTTTGGTTTGTTTTACTTGTTTTGGTTTGTTTTACTTGCAGCCGCATTTATTTTGGGTGGGGCTGTACTGGGCTGTATATACCATACTCTGAGAGGGAACTGTTTCAACTAGACTACACACCGCGAGACTCGGTGGGCCACGGCCTGGATTAGGTATAAGACAAACTCCTAGAAAAGCAGATGACGCTACTATGATAATAATTAAAGTTCAGGGTAAGGCTGCAGCGCATGTCAGGCGCGTGCAGTTAAAATATCTTCCAGGTATACCACATCTTGTGTAATACTAAAGGGAGTTCCAAGTAACCTAAGGGCCTCAATTTAAAATTTTTTTATGTGAATCATTACTCGTATTTAAGCTATCGAACTTATTCTTATGACGAGGGACTGCATCCCCAAACTGTTGTCCAGAAGTATTCGCTAGTTACTGCCCTGACCTACGGCTTCGGTGCGCGCCCGGGTACACAAGCTTCATATTTCTCACTCTGTAAGTACAGTATGTATGTTTATGTAACTTGCAGGCAGTTCCGCCTCCAAAACTAGCCTGCAACCTCATAGAACACTGGCTCGGGCGACAGTATCAATCTATCAGGGCTGGGCGAGCGTCAATCAACCAGAGTAGAGCCGTAGGTGTGTGATATATTTTAACAACCAGACTATATTTTCACATTTCTCATGCGTGGCGTTTTTTGCTGCATCATAATGGCCTTTGTACAACCACCATCAGCAAGGCCACTGAGGGGGCGCTGCCTCGAGCGGGTATAGTAGCCCTGGGCACTGTGGGCTCTCGTGCAATACTTGAGGCTTAGGATATACAGTAAGAGCGGATGCACCCTCCCGCCTACTCCACAATCTGCGAAGGTGAAAGATCAGCAGCGGATAATAGCTAGATGGCGATCATGTACCGGTAGAGTGGGGGCGGGTTACTGAAAGACTGCGAATGCTAGGCATAGAGGAGCCGTAGTATAGTCAACACTTTGCTCAAACGGCTGCCGGTAGATTCAAATTCCTAGGGTTAGCGCTAGCAACGCTAGGTCCTTTGCGATGCCGTGGGCAAGGAGATGGACTCGTAGCCAATGGTGAACACTACTTGTGGTACCAAACGCAGAGTGACCGTACTTTGTGTAGCTTCAAGGTCAGGTAAAAACATTCTCCTCTGTGGTTGTCACGAACACGAAATGGTTTTCATGAGTCAGGTGAATCATGCATATATGTCCACGCTCCCATTCATCAACAGGTACCCTTATACCTCTCTCTCCAGCTTTAAACAACTGCAAAATGACTCTATGGACATCCGAGCATATGTATGCCTTAGCGCGTGGCAGATGTACTAGGTAGTAGGCGCCTCGTTATAGGAACAGTGGCTGATTGGTTGTATATTATAAATCAGGCGTTTGATTTTCAGTGCAGCCGCATCAGTGTGTTGTTGGGATAGGCGTGCGTCTGGTGGGATACAGCTTTGCTGGCACCTCGCATCTAACTACCAGTTAGGTCTAGACAAACAGACACAAGGCAAACAAGCAGAGCACAAACTCTTGTCTGGGGAGTACCGGGAATACTCGAGTGGTCACCTACCCGAGGATTTCTGGCAAAGCCCAATGCCATTGAGGGAGTCTGGCGCCCTCAAAGTATATATAATGAAGTGGCCTGCCCTTTGGGCTCGTGGTAAGACCACGCCTCGAGCCCTGATTCAGCAAATATGCCAATACTAGTAAGTAGTACTCCGGGGAAGTGGGCTGCCGGCACCATAGTCAACATCTTCATTGTGCACTGGAGCTGCCAATGTGCTGCAGCTTGTTTGGTGTTGGGGGACTTCAGAGCGAGCTGAGGGCTAGTGTGGTGGAATGCGACTTGAACCAAGCACCACACAGAGCTGGGGAACCGGCGTTGGTGCTGCTGGAGAACACCATGATGTGAGCCAGTCTCGCTTCTGTAGAAGCCCCACTCCCAGATCACTGGGGTAAACACTTGAGCCTTCTAATACTATAAAGCTATCCACGGCTCGAGTCATTGAGGAGGTTTCTTCAAATTTGCAAGGTCCCTGTAGCTCCCCTTCCTGCCTCTCTCAGCCCTCTACTTGTAACCACAAAATAGCTCTAGGTACTCATGGCGAACATGCCATTTCCGTTCATCCCTGTTCCACCAGCCCAGCAGATCCCCTTGCCACACCCAAACCGCCCCAGGCGGAAGCACCTGATTCCAGGGATCAATCACCCTCTAAGTTTAACAACTTTCTGTACTGCCAGGCAATACAACTCCCTACCTCCTCTGGCAGCGCAAGCACCCATTCCCTCATGGGCCCTCAGGCGTATCGGCGAGATAGTTACATTCTATAATCTCCAACAGGTTCTTGGCGCACATCTCATCTACAATCGATTTGCACCATCTACAATCCCCGAGGGTAGTTTTGTAGCAGCTACAAAAGTACCACTGAACGCCGAATGTAGGACCGACCCTGAAAACGGCCCACCTCACGCAACAGAGGCGGGAGGCGGGTATGATCCAGCAGCCTCATATAGCAAGCCTGGAGCTCCGGGCCCTACTGTGAAGAAAATGATCTGGCAGACTGGGCTCTGGGAGGTAGGGCACGACCTGGTCAAGAACCCCAGTATTATGCTTGATGTGAATTTAGTGCACGGACGGCTCTTTATACTATCGAGAGCTCCTGTATCTTCATATTATCCATCACCATCTAGGCACCTGCAATCCGATATTGCAGCATACCGCTTACAGCCTCCTCAGCAACAGTACATTCCGCCAAGCGTCCACCCGTTAGGTACTACACACCACTTTGTCGCGTACGAGTACGAGTATGGGCGCATACAACCTCAACTGATGACTGTGCCCGATGCCTTTTGGGAAGATTTATCAGGCTTCCTTATCCAGAGCGGTCTTGAGACTCGCATAGGTCTGGAGGTACTAGACTCCCCAGAAGTCTATTCAGGCAGACTCTGTGCCGGGCCGGGAAGATATGTTGTGGAGGAATACGATATTAACAGGAATCCAAAGTCCAGTGTGATCGAGGTTCCTACTGGGAAAGAGCTCAGTTGGTCATTTTCCAGGAGCGGATTCAATCTTCATGACCAGGGTGCCGGCGAGGTCAACATTGCGGTTAATCTCGTAAAGCTGGGCTTTAGGAGTTGAGATCCTACCTGTGGTCTTTGTTTTCCTTGTGTGAGGTTCAAAACGTGATAGGGTGCCACATCTTTTCAATTCCTCGTTTGCTATTGTCATTTTTTTGGTCTTTCTAGCGTTCCACATTCGGGTTTCTTTCTGGGCCCCGAAAGGGGCTGGTCTTTGGTTGTCTTTTCCTCTTCACTATTATTAACCTGGGCTTCTAGTTCTGGGCTCTTCTCTTGTTATTAAGTTGTGATAATTTTTTGTGTCGAAGTGCGGTATTGGGGGATGGTTGAATTGAATATTCTACTCTGAATATCTAGAGATTTGTTTGCTTGTCCTTGAGCGTGGATTACGCGGATGGTTGGGGGCATTGATAGTTTAGTTGGTTGCCCTGTACCCTAATTCGGGTCAACTGCTAGCTCAAAATTACTAGGCACGACTAGAGTCTACTGATAGTGCTATAGTGTTAACTAGTCTGGCGAGCATCTATTGTGGCCCATCAACTACCCATCCAATCAGCTAATTGATCGTGACCCACATATCAAAATGCTTAAGTCACGCCATCAAGTTCAATTCTATATACAAAAAGAGTTACATCTTGCCTGCACTTGAAAACGGAGCGTGCAAACATAACCACAACCACTGATATAAGAGAGAAAACCAGGTTGAGCTAGTCTTGTGGTCGAACAGGAAAAAGGGCTAAATTAACAATCCAAAGCTATCGCGGGAAAAAAGAATAACCAAAACACCTCTCCAGACCAGGGGCAGCAATCGTCATGAGTCGTGACAAGTCATTATTATCATAAAGATATGAGCGAGGGTGGAAAGGTCTGACCGTTCCCCAAAATAAAAGAAATGAAGCCCCCTGGAAGAGCGGAAATAGGTTCTGGGTGAGGGGGTGCCTTATTATCGGATTGCGTGACGATCAGCCATGGAAGTGGTGGGGTCATCATATTAAATCACCCCCAAGCCCCTCAACTCATCACCTTGCCTTTCCAACGCCCTCCTCATCTCCACCTCATACCTCTCAGCCTCTCCATCAGCCGGGACCTCTTCCCCATCCACAATAGCAACCCCCCTTATCTTGCCATTGCGGACTTTCCGAGGCCGCTGGTGGCCAACGCTCAATATCCCCAGCCTCTCCCCAGTCCACACCACGACACCAGCTTGGCTTGCTCCTCCAGAGCCACCACTACTAGCTCCGAGCGCGACAAGTTTCCGGACAACCTCACTTCGCATGGTACCATCGGGACGGGTATAAGAACTGGCAGTTTCATCACGCCATCTACTTCCCCTGACAGGCCTTCGGGGCTGCGGAGAGGGCTGCTCACTCTCACCATTGCCCCCAAAGATGTCATATCTTCTAATTTCTTGTCTGCCATCTCTCTCTATCCACCGTATTATACCATTTGCGTCACCAGTGATTATCCTTGTCCCTTGACTTGCATCCACCGACAGAATCTTACTTCTTGAAGCACTCTGTCGATTTCGTACAATCACAGCTGGTAGATCTCTAGGTACAGTTGTAAATGTCGAGGTTAGATCTGGGTGTAGTATATCGTGCCGCTGGTGATTTGGATTGACGAACCCGTGATTATACCACCCCAACTGTAGATGTTCGCCCGTATGGGATGGAAGGAATCCATTCAAGTCCGGTACACTCCGTGGGTGGCTATTAGGAATGGTGTATGTCGGATATAGTTCGAGACTCCCATTCCCGTTATACTCGCCTCCAGCCACGATCACCTCAATGTTATTGGATGCATTATTTCCCAATATGTCATCCCCTTCACCGAGCGCCGATGAGCCACTCGCTGAGGACGGGAAAGAAGACAAAGTGCAAAGCTTGGCGTCAGTGCTCATCCGGGCTCTTATCTTTGGGAACATTCTCCTCTCATAAGCGAGGATCGTTTTGGGTAGACCTGCAAGAAAGATCATATCCTCCCCTCCTGTTGCTTGTCCGTTGTTGCTGTGTAATATACTCGACGCATTAGTCTGGTGCAGGGGTGCTGTCATGCTATTTATGAAATTATTGTTCCCAGCGGTACGTGGGTCATAGAGGTGCACAACGCTTGTTGTACAGACGGTCAGAGGGTGTGGGTTTGACGTTTGAGAAAGTGCAGTTATAGAAAAAGGTAGCTTGTGTTCAGTAACCTTTTGAAGCGTGTGGAGGTCCTAAAAGAATGATTATTAGCATAACGCTCAGCAAAAACAGAGAAAAGTTCTTACAATCTCGATCAATCTGCCCTCAACAGCGACCCACGCCTTACCAGACCACGGATCCACAGAGACACACTCCACCACCCCATTTGGTGCCTTTGTTGTCTTAAGCCCACCCACACTTCTTCCCCCATTGCCCCCAACTAGGTAACTTCCCCCACCGGAACTCGTTGTAATAGAGACTAGCCCAGGCCTGCTTCTCCCTAGCAGCCTCCAACCATCATCGCCATCATCGCCATCATCGCTCCAGCCCTGGTTCAACCGCCGCTCTCCAAAACCCCGGAGATCAAAGATCGCAACACTACCATCAGAAAATGGCGAGAATAGCATATCCCGATCTCCATGAACGCTTGAAGACGAATAAGCAGTTACCCCTCGGACCTCCAAGTCGGCTATCTTCATTCCTGACAGTGAATCTAGAGAAGTAGCTGATGACGAGCAAGTGGAAGGTATGCCGGTGGATAATCCAGGATTATAGTCGTCTTCATCTGATGTAGATTCCCCACCATTGGCACCCCACGCTGAAGAGTCCCGGGGATAATGATCCAGCCATTCTATTCTCAATCGTGCAAATCTCCATTTCCATTCTTCATACCAATCTATCTTCCTTCCTCCAGTAGCTATGATGGTAGGTGGCAAGTGACGAGAATAGCCTTCTTCCCATTTTTCCACTCCATCTGAAGGTGTGCTATCGAGATGTAAAGTGAGAAGTGATGGTCGGTGTTCTGCAATCTGCTCATCGTGACTATCTATTGTCTTATTCCTCCACAGGTGTGGGTCTTGTCGTGATAATGCTCTTAAGCGATTGGAGGTCTTGTGCAGTGACACTAAATCCATGGGTGGGATAACTGAGGCATCGGTGAGTATGATACTTGAACTAATGGCAGGGGCGCTGAGGAGTAACCATCTCATGATGCATGATTTGGGACGCAGAGTCCAGCATCAGGACGAGACGGATATGGGAAATGGCTAAGTGGGGACGGGGAGGGGCACGAGTATGTTAGGTGTCAAAAGGCATAGGCAGGGTGGAGAGATGAAGTGGCAGGCGAGCATAGAGCTATAGCAGAGCGGAAAGGAGTGGAGATTTACAAGATAGGATTTGCATAATCAACTCATCCGGTAGACTTTCCAGAGTCCTCAGGCTGGGAGTTTCAGAAGTTGTCATTGTATCTATCTGTGGGAAGAATAAGGTCACAGAAAAGCAATTTTCCAAGGTTTGTTTTGTTGGTAAATGGACCGGAATCGTTTCTCAATTGTGAAAAAATGTAGAGAGTTTTTAAGATCCACGGTTTGCAAAACGAAGTCAAAGATAGTTCAGCTGGGTTTCCACCCTGTGATTCGTCCCTTGTTAGTGGGATCTCCCAGCGAATCGTAGTAAAAGCCCTGACGCTACCAAACAGGGTGAGTGATCGAGTATATATAAAGATGTATTCTGTGTGGGGAAGCTTATTCAACTGTTGATTCTCGAGTAGTATACTCGAGCAGGCTTAATAGTATCCCGTTAGGAAGGAGATCGCCAGACCAGGTGCGACAGTGAAATATGCATGGAGCAGGGGGGGCGGATCAACATGAACCAGGGTGCAGTGATGGTGGAGGACTTCAGATACCGAAAAACAAAGATAGAAGGAGAAAGACGTTTATATCTGCGCCAAATGCTTGAAGCGGGGGGAGCTGTGTGGTGTTGGCGCGGGGGGTGAAGATTGAGCAGATGTGTTGAACCAGATGGAAACCCGTAAAATTAACAGCTGTGCCAGACAGATTTCGAATACCGCGAAAGTGACGTGACAGGGCAGAGGTGTGAGAAAGGGATTGGAGGGGTTTCAGGGCACAGAGACGGTGGGGGGAGCAGCGAAGAGGCAACGATGAGGTCAAGAGCGGGGTTGGAAGGATAAAAGGTGCCAGGTGGGCAGCCCACTGAGCCGTGCCAGGAGGTGATGTTTTACTGAAACGTTTCTTGAGAGAGCCCTCGAGCCCGCAATGTCATGGTATAAGTCTATTAAGCCTACGATGCCACGACTTCCTACACAGCACCGCCTATTCATCGCCTGGCAGCTGCAAGAGATCCCTATTCCAAGCATTCATGCCCCTTCTCCTTCGACTCATGGGAATGAGGCCGAGCTCCTCTAGATCTACGAAGCCCTATGTCAGTCAATGCTCCCCTTTCAGACCTCATGCTCAGCCTGCACTCTATCGTAGCTCACATGTGCGGCTCTGCTCCACCCGTCAGCTCCCTCGCGCGCGTCGTCCACATCATCTCCAGACGACCTCGTCCAATCTCTAAAAATCTCTCAGCATAAAGCCCCTCCAATTCCGCTGCCTGTGAAAGCCCCTCTCTGGATTGTACACACTGCACCCTAATTGGCTCAGAGGTATTGAAGACTGTAGTGCTGTACCATACTTCTACTTCCACGTCTCTGAGCTACCCAACGAGCGCATTCACCAGAAGTGACTTCGCACAAATGCTTGCAGAGCTTTGGGAATTATCCCTATCCTATGTATTTTTAGGTCCTCTATGCTTTGGATAGAGCTATCTGGTGCGAGGCTAGTCTGAAAATAGTGCGCACGAGATTGAGAGCACCCCCCAGTCGCGGTGCTGTCTCATGCATCGTGATAACGCTTGTGACCTTGGGCTGATTGGTTCGCATCGTGTGCACGAATCCAGGATCGTGCTCGCATGGTAGAGTAGGTATTATAGTTGAGCTCGCCATCAATATCCCGAGATCGAAGTCTCTTATGTCAATCCCAAGTCATGAGACCTTGCACAACAAGCGGCTCCCGGGCACTTGAGGAGCTACCTACAGTAGCTCCCGTACCAAGCCATTAGTCTTGGTGAGGTCAGACTGCTTGAGTGAGTAGTTGAGAGATGCCCGTAAGTTTGTAGATTAACCCATAGGGAGTCTGGATCACTTCTGGGCTGGGTCATATGTACAGTACATAAAACAGCTGGTCATTATGGGTAAGGGTATATTGAACGGATCTGAGGGTAATCACCTGGGCACATCGCTACTTAGTAGAGTACCAAATGTACTTCGTAGAGTTTGTGAGTACTAGCTACTTTTCAAGGTAAAACCATAACCACCGACATCTGTTTCTCAATCCTCCGTGTTATTATTATCTCGCTTCTGGTGCAAGAAAACAAACGCTCAAATGCCAATGCCAGAAAAAGAAAAAGAACGTAGAAAGCTCGGTAATGAATGTTCATGCCATGAAGGCTGACAGACTATGCTATGCTGGGCAGATGCCTCCTGCAAAGTATGGAGGGTATAGGCTATCAGAAAACGGGAAAGAAAAGAGGTCACTAAATGGATGGGTAAGGGACATTGTCTATGGCTAAGTGTAACGTGGGTGTAATGGAGGGCAAGAATATAAGCGAAAAAAAAAAAAAAACACTAGTTATGCCGTAGCTCCGCGCACTCACTACAACGCTCCTTGAGCCAACAGGATTCCCACGACAATGGGAACAATACAACAAACACTCCCTATAGAGGCGCCCATAAAGAAGGCGACTCTTTTGTAAAACACCCCCACATTGTCCACCTTCCCATTAGTGAAGCGGGGCATTAGGTCGTCCATACCCCCGGAGGCAAGGACAATTAGCATTGGAGGGAATAGACAACAGAAGAATAGCAAAGCCCGCGAGTACCTCATTTGCAGAGAAATATGTTCAGGATCTTGCAAATTCCTATTGGATGCTGCAGATTGGCTGTGGGAGATCCCTTCATTAGGTCGGGCGGTGTGGGATTTTCTAACCAAGGTGGGAGGAACATCGAAGCTCTTTCTGCCTCGACTCATGCTCGGGTCATTCCTGTCTCCCAAATCAAGTGGCCTTAAACGTAAGAGGACTGACGATAGGTGAACTGCTTTTTCGAGAGATACTCGCCTCAAGTGGGAGCCGGGAATAGTTGACTTAGGTGCAATCATTTGAGTGGTGGGAGCAGCTTTAATGCGCACGTCCCCACGGTCCGTTTCCCTAGGGGCCGTGCTCTCGTTCTGAATCACCGGTGCACGCCAAAAGTTCTGGTTGCTAACGCCTGGGCTATATAGACTCCTTCTATAAGCTCCAAGAACCTGGCCGACAGCTTCAGTAGGTTCCAGTCGAAGACTCTCAGAGGTATCCCTGTTCTCAGCAGAGCTTTTATTGTTTCCAGAAGGGTTGCCACTGGAGACACTGCCAGGATCTGACTCATCTGGTTTCCAGACCCTGTCCGTAGACGCCAAAGTTATGTTAGGTAGACCCCTGGGGGTTTTAGATATTTGGTTATCAAAGCCTGGTGGCCCCCCAAGGTGAGGTCTAGCAGTAGAGAAGGAGACTCCAGGCTCAGAAGTGTAAGGAACATCCAAACCCTCTTTCCCACAATTCTCCAGTGGCTTTATGGCATATGAAGTCAATTTTTGGTCGACCTCAGAGGGTGTGGTGGTAGATGCCGTGGTGTCAGCTGCAGCATCTTCGAGTACTTTTGCCGCCGTTTGCTTGGTATTTTCAATCTGGGGTCCGGTATAAGAGGCACTGGCAACTAGCTGAACAAAAGCCTTCTCGAGGAGGGGCCGGGTTTCTCCCGAATTAAGCACCTGTCGATCAGAACGGTCCAGCGGTGGCGTTACACGGTCAGAAATTGCCTGAGCATCCTTATGTTGCTGTAATGGGAGCTGTTGGGGTAGCGAAGAGATGAGGGCGTTACGGTAAGGGAAGCTGCTTTGAGGAGGCGATTTGTAGAAGGGTATGAGGAGGGGCTGGTTATCCGGGGATGAGGATCGGACACGATAAACACTGTAAAACATTGTGAGTGTGAATCGAAGGTAGCCGGAGAAGGGAGCAAGCTTACAAATCATATCTCTCGTCACCTGGATGCACCCGGACGTTTTCTCCACCCAGTTTAGCCCTTCCATCTACACCTCCATCTAAGGGCTGAGTGCTTTCACTTGTGGTACTCTCGAAGGCATCTTTGCTGCCCTCATTGCTCTCACCAGGGCTTCGCCCCCCCTGCTCTGACATTGCTCTTCCTTTGCCCTTATCCCTTTTCCCCAATTTCCCCAAACTGCTACCAGCCTCTCTATCACTACCTGATGCCCCGCCATCATTCTCATCAGGTATGCTAATAAGATGGCCGCTCATATCGTTGATTTCACCCACATCATCTGCAGTAACTACCACGGTAAACCCAGCCCCAAGGCCGGAGTTGGATTTAATACTGCCACCTGGTGAAGAGAGCATGCTCAACCGTTTACCAACATCAGCACTCAAGCAGCGCACAATCTCAGCAGCATCGCTGGGATCAATGGAGGATGATCTCTCAGCAGAGGAATTTGTTTTTCCTGTAAGCAATCTCCCAGGGCTCGGTCTCCCACCACCTGGGGAACGTAAGACATTACTTGAGGAAGAAGTGCGATTCCTTGTTAGTGTTTCTGGCCTCTGAGAAAGACCGTCAATGAAGTGGTCACTTGATATGTTCAACAAAAGCATAGTTGAATCGCCGAGTAGGCTTGAGCTTTGGTCGGCAGGACCTGAGCCGGTCTCCCTATCCTCTGGCGCTGAGAGTTCAAGGCCTGCGGAGTGTACCGGCAAAGCTTTCTTGGTTCCCATTCCAGAAGGTCCACCGAAACCACCATCTTCAAAATATTGGGCAGTCTCATCGGCAAGTTCATCTGTAGTCTTAGTCTGATTTTCCTGGCTAGCGAAGGTGAGTTCATTGGGTGGGAGGTCATTTCTATCTCGGAGGTTTGGATATGCGTGGTGGCGGCTAAGAATAACAGCAGCCTTACTAGTCGGTACAGTTGGCACAGTCGCTAACATCGTTTTCAGCGAGACCATTGGTTCCTCACCCCCGGAGTAACTGATTTCTCCAGGTATATTTCGACCGGATGGGCCCTCAACTGGACTATTCCCACGCCCACGGTCTCGATACACATCCCTTAACAATATATCTGGTGAGGACGGCATTTCCTGCTGGTTCTCCTCGCCGTGCGGCCGTCGTATCTCAATCCGAACTTCACCGCCCTTGACTTCAAAATCTTGGTGGTCGTATCTACCCTCTCTGTCCGCTGAAGTTTGTCTACCGACGCTTCGCTGAAGTGCTTGCTGATCCGGACTGTGGAGAGCATATGGGGAGCTGCTATCCGTGGTATGTCCCTTCCACCCCCCCTCCAATAAAGGCTCTGGAACTGGGAATGTATGTGAGTAGAGAGATGTATGAGCCGTGGACACAGCTGACAGATTTATTGTGTTTGCAGAATTTGGTGCAGATTGTGGAGACTGAGTTTGTATTGTTGTTGGGGTTATATCTTTCCCAGCGTCTAGTTCCCCTGGTGACTTATCAACATCAGAGGCTTGCCTGCTGTGGTTACCCCCCCTCATAGTTAAGGCCTTGTTAAATCGTCCTTTTAAGGATGAGATGATGGGAACTGGGTCTGGTTCCTCTTCTTGGCGGGGCATTGTTTTCACTGTAGCTGAAGAGCCTGACCGGTATTGCCGGGTACCAGAGGCTCTAAAACTTTCTGGTGGAGAAGGGGGGACTACCAATCTCGGCTGAGGGGGGGTAACTCTCCGTCTCGAGGCGTTAGCAGGAGGATACGCCCTGAGAACACTATACTCCAGCAATTGTGACTTGTCGATAGTCGACTGTAGCTTTGTATTGTCGGATAGTGACTCGGAGATAGAGTTGGAGTGTTGGCGTTGGCGTGGTGGTGAAGCTGGGGGTGAGGATGGTGGAATGTGGTGGGGTAAAGGAAAGCGAGGCAGTGAGCCAGGCCCCATCTGATGAAAATTCCTATCCATTGTATGGTATGCAACTGCTTCAAGTTGGTGCCGAGATTGACTCTTGGTGCAACAAAATCAATAGGGAGAGGAACATCCAGTTTTGAACCTGGATTGATTCAATAATTGGTAAAATAAGCTAGATAACGAGATGGTAAGAAAGTTTCTTTGTGAAGAAACTGCTCGAGATATTTTGGGTATACAAGAGCAATGTTGTGGTTCTGTAGAGTTTCCATATATACGAGTCAGCATGCCGATTTGTCTGTGCTTTCGTTCTTCGGTCGACTCACGGTACGGTGCTCAAAATTTGTGAGGTCCCCAAAGGCTCGGGCTTCAAATGATCGGGGCAACTGAGCTAGAACAGCAAGATAATTATATTATTAGGTTTTGGGATAAAGTGACTGTTGATGGTAATTCTGGTAATTATACTAGGGTGTCGAAGGGATTTGAATTTGACTAAACGAGTGTCCCCATGAGGCCATGAACGAGTGTGGGCCTGATGGCGTAATGTGTGGCAGATAGGTACCGGGTGGATAAAACGACAACGACAAAAAAAAATCGACCGTGAATATGAAAATGAGGAAGACGTAAGGAGATGGTGAGAAGCAGGAAAGATGACATTGATTACAGTCCAGCAGATGAAACCCAGACCCAGACCCATGGCCGTGCACCCAAGCGGGCTTTTTACTTGGTACCCGAACCAGACTGTGGCAGCCCCCTGCGCCCGCCGAAAAAGTATCCGCGCACCAAACACAACCGAGCCAGTCAGACCGTAGAATAAACTCTCGTACAGTAGATACAGGGTACGTACTCTACGTATGTACAGTACCTACAGTCGTGGCCTCAGCTGTCATGTTGTTGTTGCCACTGTATATACGAGTACTCTACATACTGTACCTACTTGTTGCTGATGGCTAAGCCCCCCCGCTGCATGAAAACGGCGCCCCTCTTGACAGCCATCCCCATCCTGTGGTTTGTTTACACTCACCCCTGAGAATGGCGTTCGCAGTACATGCAACAACCCGAGAAAGATCAGCGAAAGATGCAACTGGGCGGTCAGATCTCCTTTTTCACTTTGCACTTTCCCTACCCACCCGATGGCTTGGGTTCTGCTCTGATTGGGTGCTGGCTGGACACAGTGAGACATAATTTATCCCTGCACTCAACGGAATCCTGTTTGGTCATCCCATTACCTGGTAAGCCGATATGCATGACGTGGACGTCATGTTCGTGCCCTGGACATAGAGTAATAAGTCCTGTGTTGGGACGATCATCAATGCATCTGTTCAAGGCAATGCCTCGGGTACCTTGCAGCACGGTGTGCCTTGCATGATGCTAATTGTCGACCAGAAGCTATCAATCTGTCCGGCTTATCAGTTGAGAAAAGCTTTCAGCAAATTTTACAATCACAGGGTGTTTCTCGCACCCAAGCATTGGTTCACTGCGCTCTCGTAATACACACAATGTCCATGTTATCAGGACTGAATAAATCTAGGGCGTCAAGGAGTACAGTATGGGTATGAGAAAAAATGTTTGAGGAATAATATACGAGGCTGATCCATAATCAAACCACAGGGGAGATTGTTATGTCGCTAAGTAACTAGAAAAGCAAAGACCCTCAGGCCGAGCCAAGACGTCATTGAGTGATGGGGCTTGGCTGATGAGACTTTTTCAAACATCCCGAAATTTGCAATGTCCAGAACCTCGCTTGTGCAAATCCTTCTGCACATTTCTCCCCCACCGTTAAACGTAAATGAAACACGAGATGTTTACCGTGCTTTGAAAGAGTATGGGGAGGTTGAAGTCTTCAAAGTAGTGAGGGTAACATGATACCTCCGAAATCCAACGAGCAAACCACTGTTACTGACACCGGATACAGCACACTAGCACCACCAACCTTCCCGCCCCAACAGCTCACGTCATCTTCTCCTCACAGCCTCGAAACTTACCCCGCAGTTTCGATATTACCACAAGCCCCCCCCCACCGCGCATTCCCTCAATCATCGAGGTACCCGCTCCCACATACACCCCTCGGAGGCTCACACTTACCCCTCTCCCATCGAACTTTGCACACCATGACCATGTGAAGAAAATTTTCCGGTCCGTCGCGGGCGATGGGATTCGGGGGTTGCGTTCCACTAAGGACGTTCCCGAGGATGCAGCAGAGGAGGAGGAAGCTGCGATGGCCGTGCAGCAGAATTTGACTGCGAAGCAGAGGGAAGAAGAGCCAGGCCAGTATGGGAGGCTTTTAAGGTTGTATGCGGGGACCTTTAGGGGCTTCAATGCCATTGGGGAACAGAGTAGGGAGAATGAAATTGATACCGGGAGAGACGGAGCGGGCAAGGAGAATGAAATTGATACCGGGAGAGACGGAGCGGGCAAGGAGAATGAAATTGATACTGGGAGAGACGGAGCGGGCAAGGAGAATGAAATTGATACCAGGAGAGACGGAGCGGGCAAGGAGAATGAAATTGATACCGGGAAGGGAG
>Ga0307514_10001911_pt1 | contig 22863 bp, 14 predicted proteins | sample 16_EM_MG_FD_203088 | JGI IMG/M metagenome (GOLD analysis project Ga0307514, IMG submission 203088) | Populus trichocarpa ectomycorrhiza microbial communities from riparian zone in the Pacific Northwest, United States - 16_EM | ecosystem: Host-associated > Plants > Roots > Unclassified | place...
TATAGCACTTATCCCTTGGGCGGGCGGGCAGGGATGGGAAATTGAAGACACTTTAGTATACTTAAGTGGCATTGCGGCTAATATAACTTTGCAGCAGGATGGCAGACAGCGAAGCCATGAGATTTTTGTAGATATTTCAACAATGAGAACATACAGTGCGTAGGTGAAAGTTATGGTGTGCCCCCCTGCATATTTATATGTGCCAACGCGCCATAACTTTCACCTACGCACTGTATTGATTCTAAAGAGAGAGAATTGAAGCAAAAGGTATATTCTGTATCTAGTACCGCATCAACTGGCGAACAAAGGTCCATAGACCGAGCTCATGTTAAAGCCACTTGGTTTTGACCTTGTATATCGAATTTCCTGCGTGAGCTCGGCCTATGTCTTGAAAAGCGACATGGACCGTTGTTCGCCAGTGGATGCGGTATAAGGGAATAAGATTCTGATGTAGATAACTAGAAAGTATAAATGGTTACCCTGATGTGAGGGTAAGAGAACAACGAGATATTTGAGCCAGGTATCAAAGAGTTCGGGGTTTGGTCTATCCCTTACTTGCGTTAGTACCGACTATACCAGTGCAACTACAGCTAGATATCTGTACGTACTAAAGTGTCTTCCTTGCCCGCCCGCCCAAGGGATAGCCTTTATAGAGTCTAAAATCCCTGTTGAGGACGACAAATGCCAAGCATTCCCGAATAAATATTACAAGTCTGGGCACTAGAACATAAAATCCCCCCCTCGCAATCAACCAAGAAGAATCAACCATCAGCTGATTTACACACACCCAAAAAATAAATCAGTCTCACCAGTAGTTAACCATTAGTGAAGCCGCGAGCGAAATTAACACTCAACCAAAAGACCCATCAATACTCCGTACGGAGTAGTACTTAGTTACTTAAGGTAACGCCGCCATGCTTACCGTAGCTAGTGAAATACATACACTGAGACAGCCCCGCTCCCTCGCCTTATAAGGTTTTGGGTGCACCCACGAAGCAATAATATAGTATTATTTTCCCCACAATTGGTAGTCTATCTCGCCATACAAAATCCGTTGCTTCCAGCGGAGAGACAGGCCACCCAGCTACCCAGCTTATGCAGTACCGGTAACTGAATATGTTCCCAAAACTCTACTCTAAGCTTTCTTGATATTCTGAAGGCTACCCATAAGTAGTCAATATAGTATGACATACGGTAGAGGTAGATACCATAATCCTGAACTAGTGATAATAATTCTGTAACCTTTGCTGATCTGGTACATATCCCATCTCCATATTAGGAGAAGTTATAGGAGGTTGTTGGGCTGTATTTGAAGTTGGTACCCTGGTACAGCAAATATGACTTGCCATGAATGAGAGATAGGGTCTATTTTTTTGCTTTCGAATTGAGTAGTGATTCCACATTGTGCACATACACTGGCGATCTAATGACATTTTTTTTGGATTAGGCAGCAAAGCTATTTTATCGTTGCTGTACTGCTGACTAATAGTAGTCTGGTTGGCACGACCCTCCTCCGCAGTAGTGTCCTGACACTAAACTAGGCTTAATCCCAACGCTAATCACTCATAAGGTATTGTCAAACACCATTCACCCCATTATATTACTGTCTTGCATACGGATATCTCTCATTCAAAGCAGGAACTTCTTCATTGTTATAAATACAAAATATTACCGCATCACAGAAACCAAGTTTATCATGATAAATTCCCCTTGACCCCAGTCTCACCATCAACTGATACCACTCCCCCCTGCCCTACCGGGACATCCTAGGATTGAGAATATAGAAGACTAGTTGCTCCCATCATCATCGGGGCTTGTTTCAGTAGGATAACCTTCCGGATCAAAATTGCCTCTCTCTTGATCTCCTTACCGGTATTGCCTTCGTCAACTGTATACTCTACGTCTGCCAGCATTTCGCCAACCAGAATCGCTTTATTTCAATCATAACACCCAACCCTTCTCTGTCTCTAAAATAGAAATCCCAGAATACTATTGCCTCCACTTCCTGCACGGTGTTGTCGTCATATTCGACATTCCTATATAACCCACTAACCAACTAAAATTAAACTAATGCCTTACTCTGGGGAAAGTCACAAGGGGTGTGTTGCTTACGTACCCTCAACTAACTCTGTCAGGAAGTGATCGCTGCATAAACGTGATCTGCCACCAAAATCTATTGGATGAGAGGCCTTTCGGCCCGAGAAAGGATGGAATGCTACAGCCTTGGACAACTCTACAGAGGCTGAAAGAGTTCACTGGATGTGAGGATGTGAGGATGGTGATTCTCACCGTGTTTGAAGTGCCTTTGCTAAGAAACTGCTTAGTACGGTACTAATAAACATTGCACAGTCAGCAACGTAACACGCGACAGCAGTCGTTGAAACTGTTTCGCCACGAATTCACTGTTGCCCCCAAGACCTTCCAAGTACCACCCCCACTCCCCTCCCCCCGCCTTCGATAATCACAACCTTCAACCACACAACCACCCCCGAAGACATCCTTAGTTATCTAACGTCTATAACGAGTTTAGTTTATCCCCGACATGAAGCTCACGTTCAAGGCATGTCGCTCGTGCACTCCGAGAAATGTCTTGGTCTCACTAACTATGATATAGGACCTTAAACAGCAGAAATTCTTCATTGAAGCAGAGCCTTCCGAAACGGTGAGTCAATCAAGCATTGGCGAGGAGTACTGGATGCTCATTGCAGATACAGATCGCTACGCTCAAGGAAAAGATCTCAACCGAGAAAGGATGGGAAGTTGCCCAACAGAAGCTCATCTACTCAGGCAAGTCAGGCTTTTCTAAGTACTATGACTGAATATGACCTTTTTTTTTTTAACAATCTAGCTGCCTACAGGAAAAATCCTGCAGGACCAAAATACGATTGGATCCTACAGCATCGAAGAGAAGGGCTTCATTGTCTGCATGATTTCTAAGGTTTGCATTACTCTTTGAATGTGCATCACTTGTAACTTATACTAACTATATGTTACAGCCCAAAGCAACCCCAGCTGATAAGGAGGCCTCTGGGTCCTCTGTTTCGACTCCCAAGAAGGTCGCCCCCTCGACACCAGCCCAACATGTTCCACCTCTCACTACCCCTGCTGTCCCGTCAGCTGCCTCGAGAACCCAGAATGTACCAGAGACACCATCACCAGCTGGTACTGGGGCTGTTGCTGCGGCCACTCCTGAGCCTGCAGCAGCACCCAGCTTTAACGACCCATCCGCGTTAGCTATGGGTGCGCAACGGGAGGCCGCGATTCAGAACATGTTGGAGATGGGTTACGACCGTGAGAGTATTGACCGTGCGATGAGAGCTGCATTTTATAACCCCGATAGGGCTGTGGAATATCTCCTGATGGTATTACCAACAATTAGGACAGTATAGATGAGTTCAAGATTAACGGATAATTAGGGTATCCCGGAGCACCTACAACAAGCACAACGTCAACCACAACCACGTCAAGTAGCAATGGGACAGCCGCCGGCCAACCCTGCCAGTCCGCCTGCTGCAGCACCACCAGCCGCTGTAGCAGCTGAAGGAGAGAATGTCAACTTGTTCGAGGCTGCAGCTAATGCTGCAAGGCAAAGACAGCAAGGCGGTGGCGCTGGTGCTGGTGCTGGTTTGGGGAATTTGGAATTCCTTCGTAACAACCCTCAGTTCCAACAACTACGGCAGGTCGTTCAACAACAGCCACAGATGCTGGAGCCCATTTTGCAGCAAGTCAGTCAAGGAAACCCTGGATTGGCTGCCTTGATAAATCAGAATCAAGAGCAGTTCTTGCAGCTGTTGGGTGAGAGTTCTGATAATGATGATGATGGACCAGGTGGTGCCATGCCACCTGGAACACATCAAGTCGTGGTAACGGAGGAGGAACGACAGGCGATCGAGCGGGTAAGCCCTTCGAATTGAAAAACGTTAGACCCTTGCTTGATGCTAACTGATACCACTTAGTTGTGCCGTCTGGGGTTTGAACGAGATCTTGTCATCCAAGCCTATTTCGCTTTTGACAAAAATGAAGAATTAGCAGCAAATTTCCTTTTCGAGCAGCCGGATGGAGATGATGAATAAGCGTTGGAGAGTCACTTGGTGTAATTGTGGAAGGAATTGTACCTTTGAACGTAGTCTATGGCTGCGCGCGAATAGCCTGGGCTTGGGTGGAAAGGATCTGTAGCGTGGGGTTCCAGTTACAGACCAGTAGGTGAATTCCGCGGTTGCCTCTTACTCCCATCTACCAGTGATGATTTTTTTCTTTTTTTACGTTTCGTTTGTTTTCTCTGTCTATTTTTCCGCTGTCAGGTCAAGTGCACGTACATTCTGATTTTCGCTTTCCTCCTTCGATAATCAAAACAAATACGCAGTACGAAGATTCAAGGCAGTTGCGAGCTTGAGTCACAGCTGGTCTATATGACCAGAGTAGAGATCACTATGAGTCTTTCGCTATGCGGCTGAAAACCCGTATCTGCTTTATAAAGTGGTTACTCTCTGCAATCCCGACAAGACTGCAACGCCGAACCGACTTTGCCGCGACTGACTAATCGGGCAATTGACTTGCCAAGATTTTACCTGTATAGGATTACATCTTAAAGTTTACGAAAGTCTTGCAACTTCAATATACAATCACCGCCTATCCTGTGCAAGTAATAACACCTAGGAGAACCGGCTACATTTGTATCATATAGAGACAGGATGGCTGTTCGTGCGCAGGTGTGTTTTTGGTTCCCCCTGCAACTTGACCCCGCGGTGTAGCGGGGTCGATATATCATTCCGGAGAAAGACACGGCCCGCTAATTGGAATTCGGGGTATCTAGTTTGAGAACTCTAATGAGTTGAGTTGATCCCTTCCAATGGGCCGAAGAAGTTTCATCCGCAAGCCGACATTCATGCATAGAAATGCCTTGTCTTGAGGAAATCATGGGATGGTGAATTGGTGGGGTGATGTGAGGTGTGCTAATTGTGGATTGATGAGGATGTAGAGTCGGGGTATTTTCTACTCTTACGAATTCGTATGCGCTAGTGGCTACTGGTGGATCGATGAACTTTTACAGGTATGGGGAATCCATAACGGAAGAAATGAGACAGAGCCACAATGTATGATGATTCTAATCTGACCTACTGGGTACAGTGTATTCGAGGCAGAGCTTGCCGATGTCATCCCAATATGTCACACCACCATAGCTGGCACTAGGATTGTTGGGCGATTGACTGCTGGGTACACACTCCCCTGATACGCACATACCTTCATCGAACGTTTGCCTCGGGAATCCACGCTAATATGCCACATAGCAACCGCAAAGGTCTCCTCGTCCCCACCTCCACCACCGACCAAGAACTCCAGCATCTTCGAAACTCCCTTCCCGATGCTGCCAAAATCCAACGGATAGAAGAACGCCTATCAGCCCTCGGAAACGTCATCTGTTGTAATGACTACGTGGCACTAGTACACCCAGATATAGAGCGAGAAACGGAGGAGATCATTTCCGATGTGCTGGGGGTGGAAGTATTCAGGCAGACGATTGGTCAGGATAATGTGCTGACGGGGAGTTACTGTGCATTGAGTAACCAAGGTATGTGATGAATGGGCTCTGAGCTGGTCCCAACCAGAGTTACTCCTGTGTATCCCAACGCGGTTGGGGTGTTTACTTGTGCTGGGAGAATGTGGAATCGGAATTGACACATCGTATAGGAGGAATCGTACATCCCAAGACATCAATACAAGACCAGGACGAGCTTTCTTCACTCCTTCAGGTACCGCTTGTAGCGGGAAGTATCAACCGTGGTTCCCCTGTTGTTGGAGCTGGAATGGTTGTCAACGATTGGTTAGCGGTAACGGGACTGGATACTACTGCAACCGAATTGAGTGTTATTGAGTCAGTATTCAAGCTTGGTGAGGGGATGGGGCCAGACAATGTCCGGGGGAGCTTGAGGGAGACCCTAGTGGAGACTTGGTATTAAGCTGTGGAGCGGGGTGGGGGCTAATGCCCATGGGTTGGCATGGGATGTGTTTTTTCTGAATCTACCATTTCTGGCTGGGTAATACAAGAAAGAAGTGAGGAACGTACGACATTAAAGGAAATTCATATTGGGTTTTCAGCGTTCTTCCCAACTTTGCTGGGATGACGATGGTCTGGCCTGCTCTGGTGGGCGTGGGGTGTTGTCTGCTGCCTATCATGTACCTCGAATAGAATGTACCAGATACCTACCTAAAGTAGTGGATACCGAGCGAGCACAGCGCGATGGGATTGTTGGAATTGTATGGATCTCGACACTGAACTTTGTGCTCCTGCACTGCTGAGCCAGTGGTAGCAGTGGATGCTCGATACCCCGCTGTGGTTTTTCTTGGGGCAAATCAGGATTGTTACAGTTATAGATGATCTTGGGCTTACTGCTGGCCGGGCCAGGTAGAAGACTTGAAGTTCCCGTTATAGTAGTTTTATGATAAGGTAGTTAATCACACCAACTTTCCGGGTACGATTTTGATGCTGGGAAAAGTTGGCAGTATAAAAGTGTAGAGAGACCAAACGCTTCTGAGTGTTTACATGGACGGGAACTACAACCTGCTTCATTTTTGTGCGGAGTCTCACATGCATACATACTCAAGACTTGGATGGAACCTTACCCTCAATCCAAGCTTTCCTAAAATCAATAACATGCATTTCTCCGATTAATTAAGTTGGGGTTGATTGTCTCAAGTTTCGGTTAGAAGCGAGCCCATTACGGTGTACATACCCAGTAAGAGAACCTCGAATCACCTCCGACAAATACTAGGAAACCTGGGTCCAACAAACCTCCAGAAACCAGGCTGGCGGGGGGCAAATGAAAAGATGCATGACTCCTGCTGTCCAGCGTGGACCCAGTGAGAGAGAACATTCAATGTAAGGATTACTGGAGACGGAAGGTTTCCGTTTGGTGGCCCTTCCTGTGATTTTTAGTCTAATAATGAGACTATGATGTAGATGCAAAAGAATATTCGCTGGCAGCATAGCATCTACGCCATGGCTCTTTATTCCTTCTAGACCAAGGGGATATTCCACACTCCCAACTGAGAGGAGGTCAGGGGGAAGATTGGTTCAAGGGACACCGGCGAGCACTCCCAGCTACTGGAAGCAGCCCCCTCCCCCCGGTTAGATTACATAGAGAGCTTTCCGTGAGCACACTGTATTGGCTCAGTGGTCAGTATCGATTCCTTACTTCGCAGCAGGTGGGGCATTGAGATCAACCTTCTTTGCAGACTCAGTATAAGTTGCGGGATCATATTCGGTAGGAGAAAGCAGCTATCTCTATCTGCGTCTGGAAGAATTTGTTTAAGGAAGAGCAGAGCGAAGTGCTAGTGATAGCAGTACTCGTACATTAGTGGTTCGAATGGGAATCTCACTGATTGTGCCGGAATCATTTCTTGACTTCACCTTTTGATTCCTTTAATTTGGACAGAACAGCTGACACTTCGCTTGATAGCCAGATTTGGAACCAACATAGCAACGCCCAACGCCCAGTCACACAATGGCAATCAATGTAATCTCTTATCCATCCATCAAAACCTGCATTTAGTTAATTAATCTGGGTATTTGATGTGTCTGGCTAGTGTCGTCAATTGATATTCTTCCTATCTCCAGCATCCAACACATATCTCTCCTACCTAGCTCCAATCCCACCTCGAGGTATGAACCATCAAAGAGCATTATGCATGGAGCTTGCGTGTTTGCATTGGCTTTTGGTGGTGTGTCTCCGCTCAGCACTTTACACTTTACCAATGTCTCATTTCGGTTACAACTCTAAACGGCTAGAGGATTTTGCACACTCAACGATAAGATGCAAAACTTCCAGGGCAAATTGGCGACGATCACTGCACTGGAGGCAGTGGGGAAAATGAACCAGTGAGAGATGGGAGCAGAATTCTTCACATGTAAACATCGAAGGGTAATTCATGATCAGAAACAATGACGACCGACCGCATTGCTACCATATTGTCATGCAGCGTGGATCGGAACGTTAACTGTAATCTGAAATTCCGGGGAAGGTAAACGAAGGCTCAAATCCAACATCGGAAATTCTCTATGGTATCTTCCATATGATGCTGGAATGTAGCGTCTACCCAAGACTGGATTTCGGCAAGTATTACATAAGGAAATACCGAGTACAAACCACCCGGAGCTCGCAACAGTGCAGCATGATTGGGTGAAGCTCTAGTTATGAGATATTCTAATTGGATAAAAGCTATAATGGCATGCACATGGGGGCGCATATTTGGCCTGGGAGGAGTACCGGTAGATAGGCTGAATCATTTAGCCCTGCCTGGGGGTGATAGTCGGCTATCAGTTGGGAGGAGCAGCGAGGAGGCACATGACCTCTCGATGCTGTACGCCATGCAGGGTTACTACAAGGAAATATTGAATCTGGAATACCTATGCTGTAGGTGCTCCTTTGTGCTTCCAGTGAGGTCATATCTAATTAGACAATCATCAAAACAACACCCTCCGTAGGCTTTAATGTTCTGGAAGGTTTCTAGAGGTGGAACATAAGTGGTATATAGTACTTGATGGATAAGGCTACATTTCTGTGCTCTTGAATCGCCACCAAGTGATCTGCTACGAGAGGTATATCCCACTAGAGGAGACATGGTGCCAAGGCTAGAGGACCACCATGATCGGCAGCCAGAACTGAATCAGCCTGGAGGCTCTCTTCTCAGAGTTACGGTAGGCTACGGTTCATTCATTGGTAGTCTCAGACCCTCGAAAGATACTTACAAATTGCCTAGGACGGGATTAGCGAGATGATAATCAGTAGAGTCTCACTATACCCTTCCCGGGATTTTGTATGGCGAGACAGGGTCTGATATGCGTACTTCCCTACTCGGGTAGCCTGGTACTTACTGGGGTAGGACATCTAGATACCACTGCCATATGCCAAAAATCAGGCAGCCTTATTTTTTTGTGGTCCTTTGGCAATACTGGTACATGAAAGTACAAAACTTGGCGGGGCAGGCTAGCAGGGCACAACTCACTCGTTCATATATAAAATGCACCAACCTACCAACGGCATACAACTGTCAACACTGATCTGTGGACTACTCAGCAACAAGTGGCATCCGATCTAGCATCGACTCCACTTTCGTTGGCTGCATACATAGACCTGGGACCTCCGATCATTGATCAACTTTGCTGCGCTGGTTCAAGTTGAACAACAAAACAAGTCGCCCAAGCCGCCAGCGACAGTAACATCGAACAGCACAACCCACGGGCTTAACTATCGTGGCAGCGGGGAGGCAATGCAAGCTAGATGCATCGCAGTACTCTAGAGTATTGATATCGTGGTCGTTAATCATATGCATGAGCCTCACTGTAGCGTTTAGTAAGTAGAATATAACTAACTCGCTCACGCACAAACACACTGCGCGCACTGTGTGCTGTGTGCTGTGGTACCGTAAGTAAGCTGTGTTGTTTTACTGTTATTGTTTTGCTATTTTAAATCCGCGGCTGCGTGTGGCGCGGGCGTGTGATCTTGACCTGCATCCAATCGTCAATCCCACATTGGACTGATCCCGTTAATGTTCCCAGCACGGCCGTACCTGCTGCTCTGCAGTCCAATTCTCAAAACGCAAAAGCAATACTGACGAATAGCCAGCTAGTAGATAGGCATCAACAAACGCACTAGAAGCTCAGGAATCCTGCCAATTTTCCCTATAGGCCAGATCGATATCTTGTGCATCTCGTGTACTTTAGAGGGTGCGAGGCGCCATCGCTAATATGCGCTTGTGGATTTACTGTACACATGACATATGACAGTTTGTTCGACGACAATTAGTCTGATTCCTGGCTCGAGATGGAGTTGAACGGATGTATGTCCCTCAGATCGAACTCTACCTTTGAGAACTCTGCAAGAACAGTACCAAACTTCGATGCTTGAAGAGGTGGATAATCATCACTTGCTTACGGACGGCTCTCCGATACCACCCCCCCCCCCTCCTCCTCCTTAGGTGGACTATTTCTACGGTGTCAGTATACTGCACCAGACTAGGTACTGTATGAAAATCCTTCCCGAATCGAGCAAATTTCCTCGTTGAGCTATATGCAATCTCAAGTTAATAATTATGGTGCATGCACAATATCATATCTACGAGAAAGAAAAAAAAGCCATTTTTACACCAATCAGAGCACAAAAGCGTGATGATACAGTATAATAATGTAACCACATTATTTTCTCAAACCAAGCAAGCTATCTTTTGAAAGCCGAGTGGGGTGTCCATCGTAGAAAAGGGAGGATGTACAAGGGGTGTATTGTATGTACATAATGTATGTAAGACCCAGCCGGCAACTGCTCGCCCCGATAGTTGCGTAGGGGCAAATACCTGTACGATCAAAGGGGACATACAAACTGAGGCAAGGCGTGAGGACACAACAGCGAGCCATACCAATTTATCTCAAATCACGAACCCAAAGCAGAATGGACTGGGAGTAAACATCCCTACCTAGGCAAGGTATGTTTAGAGTACAGAGAAAGCTAAGCGCGCTACCGGAGACAGTAATATATATGCTGAGCAACACATTGGCACGACCCCCTCTCAGAGAGCTACACACTACTCTGCAGACACAACCAGACTAATTCACAAATTGCTGTGTTTTGGCCTCTCATGGCTTGCACTCTATCTATCTACTTGTATGGCTACCCTTACCTGCAGCTTCTGGGGATTTAGTTTGACCTGCGGTGGTACTCTTCCCATTTATGTTTCTCATCTAGTCCTTTGTTGAATCTGGGACACCCTACCCAATAGTACAAAACCTGTCCCTCGATTGTGACAATAAACATATGCATCTACCTAGTTCCCATTTACACTCCCCAATTTCCAAGAGCCCAGTTAACCGAGGAAGGTTTCAACCAATTCCCCGAATCCATTGTCAAGGGCACGGTGGTGAGCGCGGTCGTCAGGTGTCAAAGGCTCGTTACCTGGTCGAACAACAATCATAGAATTCATTCCGGCAGCTTTTGCCGCCTCGACCTCTGTAGACAATTAGACCATTAGCTAAACTCACCACTACAGAAGCATTTGACAATGAAGTAAACTCCTTTGGGGCGTCGATGCGGCATTCTCAATTGGGCTCATTAGGGCTTTGAACTTGTGGGTGGGTTCGGGGGCTCGATAGCTTGGGCCGATGGCCCTCAACAACGTAGGTGTTTCCCCACTTTGCGTTCAAGATCTATACACATACCTTTAACGCTATCACTCAGAAAGAGCCATTCCCCAGGCCGAATTCCCGTATATTCCGCTATATTTCTATAGCTTTGGGGGTCCTGCTTCATCCCTGCATTGACCGTATCATAATACCCTGAGAGGAATGGTGTCAGGTCTCCGTTTTCCAAATCAATTATATCCGTGTAACGGAAGAGCAGCTTCTGGGCTGCTACAGAGCCAGATGAGTACACCATGACCTTCAGGCCTTTCTCCCGAACCCATAACTTGATTGCAGGGAAGACGTCTGGGTATATCTGTGCCCTTATGGATCCATTCTCGTAGCCGGTGCGCCAGAGAAGACCTAATCAGCCTGTTAGTGCATGCCATTCAGAATTTTGATAGCCATTGGAGTGGAAGCTAAAATGTAATCGGAGAGGGGAGAGGGGGAAGGGCACATAAGCGAAGGATGCTTCCCAATATGGTACCACGAATAAGGAGATAGTTGAAGGGTGGTGTGGTAGCGACCCCATCCCATGTTCGCGGGGGCCATAGTGAGCTTATGCATTCATTCCATGTGCGGTTCAGAGTGCATGAGACGTGTGTTTGATCTGCACTCCGCATCACGCGGAGCTAATAGACAAAAGGAGCATGTGCGGATGCCAATATGTGGGGTAACGGTAATCACCAGCACACGGACTAGCACTAGCGAGGGTCAAAGTGGAAAAGTAAACCAATCATTTATTACCTTGCAAGCCTTTCAAGCAGGCAACCTTTACATCCTTCTCAGTGAGCTCACGCACGTACCACTCGAGCGCTGCTCGGGATTCTTGTGCATGTTCGGGAAACGCAGCTTTGTAGGGTGCAAAATCAGGTGAATTCCAGCTTTCTTCGAGGAATTCGGGAAGAATATTGAGTGCGTAAGGGAACTATTGTCAGATTAATGTGTGCGACGATACGTAAAGATGCGTTTGCTGTCTGCGACATCAACGAGTTTCGGAAGGTCTCAAACTCCTTCTCGGGTAATGCAATATCCCATACGACCAGCTGAGAGTGTCTAAGAGGACACAATTATGTGTCTCACACCAAAGCATGCTGAGGGGCCTGCAACCGTGGTGTTGGAGAGTGGAAACAATGGCCTGGGTCTTACCAGAACATCTCGCACAAAGCTTATAGAACACACAGTGCCTAACAATAGCGAGATAGAGAAAAGCTTAGTCGTGATGGAATTTGTGGGAATAGATTGGGGACGAACCCTCTGACATATATGTAAGCCAAAAGCAGCTATGTATGCAATGCTCTAAGGAGGCGTAACGGCCCCGCTCAGGACCACTCACCGATGTCCAATAGCACAGCCTTAATAGAATCCCCAGTAGTCATTTTCTGTGCTGGTACAGGATCTCTGGACTGGGTGAACTCGAGACTGCCTGCGTTATAAGGTCGAAGGTGGTTGTATCAAGATAGGCCAAGCATATGTGGGGCCTTAAGTGAAGGTCACAGGCTCAGAAAGACACGCAAGTAATGAGTACAAGCAACACTGAAAGGAAGATGCAATAGTCAACTACCATGATGCCACATAGCACCATTATTAGGCTCTTGCTCATGACAGATTAATATTGCTCACATCGTAGGTACATGTGTAGTCTCCTGTGAGGGGGGCTTGGCACAAGAGTGTCGTTATAGACTTACGAGTACACCATAGTCTGGTGGTGGCAATTTCAGTCATACCTAGTCAGTCATAGCCCCCAAGCTACTTATGTACTTACTTAGTAGTTGAGGGGGTCCGATGAACGGCATGGCGGCGTACTGTTCCAGACACTGGCTGCTCATTTTGTGGCCAGCCAGATTCTTCCAAAGCATTCCGGGCCTTGCGTCATGCAAGCTCTAGATACGTACTGTCCTTGTCGGAGCTCAGCCATGAAGAGGACAGCGTTGCAATAAACACCACCAGAGGCCTTGGCCATGCAAATCACAGCGGTCGGAGTTATTAGCGAATGTCAAGTTGCGACGATGGGCGATCCAGCCGAGTTTACGGCAGGGGCTAGCAAACTGTTCCACAACCACAAGCCACATTGCGATGTGAGCTGATTGGTGGTCCTATGATGTTTGGATGTTGCATGGCATCATAAGCAGTGTGGGTATTTAACCTTGCCATTCCCCCTCCACGGAAGATTACGTGTGATGGTGTGAACATTCTTTCTTTTTATGGCCACAGAGTGTCCTTGACGGCGCTAATCCGGGAACGGAGGCCCAACAATTTTGCATGTAATCAGATGCGATTGCAATACAAAACAGTCTGTGACCTCTCGGGGTTCGAAACCCAGTAGATTACAGGGTAAAAAAAAGAGCAGATCGCCGCTCTTGGAACAAAGTAGATGTCAGGGAAACGGATATCAAATTACAGAAACAGAGAACTAGTGAAGGGGGTTAAGATCGGTCATAGCAAACGGAGCTCTTTGCACAGTAATACGGACAACTTTCCATATTGTAGAAACGGAAACAATGAAAAAATGCCATAAGGTCACTTACTTGTTACAGCGAGACAACAGGGAGCACACAGGCGGAACTCTAGCCACTTCATCTAAAGTGTGGTCATGGGTACATAGCAGCTTTCGGCACGCTTGGGCGTACATATGAGCCTTAGCATGGCCCAGTGGCACACCAGTCTGGATAGAAGAGAGTAGAAGGGCTCTGCTTGACGCCCCTAGTGCGAAGCCAGCTAGTCGTAGAGATAATAATATATGTTGTGCTTGCCCTCACAGCTTCAGAGTGGTGGTGTACCTATGTAGTGGGTACGGTGCGGGCAGGCCGGGGGCAACTGAGCCTAGGCAGAGAAGGCAAAGAGTGGGACACCGGCGTGGTGATGTGATTCGCCCAGTTTCTGGTACACCTCACACACTGCCCTCGATGGGCCAGGCCTATCCCAGTACTATTCCTCTTGCCGGCCCTCCCCCCGTCCTAAAAGGACCTTCGTCCCCCAAGCTGCCGTGATGGCTTCTGCGCACCTCTGCTTTTCCCAACCCTTCACTTGTCGCACTCACACTCGGCTTACCTCTCGCCCGTCCTCCTTCCCTGTCTTCACACCGAAAATCTCCACCTTTCCCGTTCCTACACACACAGCCTTTCCTTTCCTTTCGACGTCCTTCCTCACACTTTCTTTTATCCAGCACGTAAACAAGACAGACATACATATTCAAGCAGACCCCAAAGTGTCCATAGAGATTATTCTCCGACTTACTTTTCCCTCTGCATACATATACCACTCACCTTGGACCTTGGTTGCCCACCCTCCTCCCCCCCTTAAAGCTGTCCTCCATACCGATACAACACTGGCTTAAGGAACAGAAGGGAAAGATACACAACACTCACCCCTCACCCTTCAACCCCCCCTTCACCCTTCCCCCCCCCTCACCTCACCTTCACCCGCCTCCACCACCCTCCCCACCCTCACCCCTTCTTGCCCTCCGACGGTCAGTCATCAGCCAGCAATTGCAGCACCTGTCAAGTCTCTGAAAGCGGGTACCCCAACACCACAGCCAACAATTGTGCTAATCTCCCGAACAACAACCCATCTCAACAGCTTCAGCATTGGCAAAACACATCGGGCACACAAGCTGCTGGGGGCAGTACACAAATTGACAACAAACACGAGCCGCAGCAAGAACGAAAGAGGAAATACCTCGAGCAGCTGGCCCCGATCTCAACTGAAGAGCAGTGGTACTTAGTTCTTCTGCTCTTCAAACCTTTCAACTATTGCTAGGGGGGCAACTCACAGTACAGCGTTCGAGGATTGGTGTGGACCTCGAAAACACTTCCATCACCTAACGAATTTCTACTTCATTTTTCACTCTTTCTTTGGAATTTTCCTATTTCTTTAAATTACGCCCACTCTCTATGTTTTTATAACAACTCGCAACTTACGAATTGGGTATTGGAAGGCTTCGTCTTTACAGGAGTTATCTGGTGGAAATTATCGTTTTTTTTCCGGTTTTCTTTCTCGGTTTCGCACAGCAGCTATAGCAACAAACACACGGCGCGGTACAAATACACCAACGGATCCAAGGGATTCATACTCAGCTCTTAACCCAGGGACTGGTCACTTCGAAAGAGACCCCCCATTGTATTATCACCATCGGAATAGGTTTTCCAATCGATAGATTCAGTGTTTACATATCGGCTCGACCAAGTATTTGAGCCCAGCTCAATATTATATCGTCATTGCCTTACATTAGTTTATAATCCGTCACCAGTCATCAGGATCCCCAATGGAGTGCATGCGCGAGAAATTCAGCGAGGGGCTCCTTTTGGATGGGTATGTTTTCGGTTGCATATATGGCAGGTCTAGTCACTAACTCTACTTGATATAGCCGTTATATAACCTTATCACCTCTCAATCAAGGTTCTTTTGGTCTCGTTTCTCTTGCCAAGGATGTCATTACAGAAGAGTTGGTTGCAGTCAAATGTCTAACTAAACCGGCAGCGGTTTCTGCTGTTGATGGGTATTCTGCAGATGATCTAACTGTGGAATTTCAATACCACTCTCGCTTAGGTTCGCATCCAAATATTGTCAACCTTATTCATCACTTCGAAACCGAGTCCCATCTCTTTATTGTGTTGGAATTCTGTTCTAATGGTGATCTATATGAGGCAATTCGCCTTGGTCGAGGTCCGTTGGAGACAGAGCATGTTAGGGAGTTTATGCTTCAGCTTGTCGATGCGGTAGAGCACATGCATGCAAGAGGTGTCTACCACAGAGACATTAAACCTGAGAATATTTTCTTGACACAAAATGGCTCTATGAAGCTTGGTGATTTTGGTCTGGCCACAACGGACGAATGGTCCGAAGAGAGCAGTGTTGGTAGTGATCGTTATATGTCCCCTGAGCAATACATGGGTGGATACTCTCCCGAGAAGGCTGATATCTGGGCAATTGGCATCTGTCTTCTCAACATCCTTTTCGCTCGTAACCCTTTTGTCACTCCAACTCAGGATGATCTTCTCTTCGCCGATTTCGTTCGTGACAGGGAGTCCCTCTTTGATATCTTTCCAACTCTCAGCTACGATGCATACGAAGTTCTCGCTCACTGCCTTGCGCTTGATCCTGAAGAACGCAACTTGCAAAATGTTCGTGAGGCCATCGAGCGTGTTTGTAGCTTTACAACGGAAGATGACCTCTTGGATGATTTCTGCACAGAGGACAAGGAGATTGCAACTGCCCCAGCTAACCGCGAACCCCTCCGTACACCATCAATTCAGACACCACAGATTACTCAGTCTGGATACTTCCCATGGGCCCAAGCTCTCCAAATGATGCCTCAAAAGGATCAACTTCCTGTTGTGTACGACGAGGACGAAGGAATCTCAGACATGTCCGAGGGTAGATGTCTCAGCGATGGGGAGTATGCCAGGGAGATGGGTTTTTACATTCCTGCTCCAGCATCTTACGACTCTGCACTTGGCACCTCGTTCACGTCGGTCGCCATGGGGTCTTCTAGCTTCAGTAACATGAGATCTGAGAACATTCCAATCACCAACGGCAATAAGACTTCTGCTATTTCTCTCACCAAAGATGGTCCTCATGTCTCCATGAGCTGGAGTGATTGGATTGATGAAGATGAAGAAGAGGAAGAACGTGAACGCGAAGAAGCCCGGAAGCGCCTCAGCTGGAGTTACGAACCGGTTGGGGCTGCAGAGGACTTTGGGGATGATGTTGAGTGGATCGGGGGCTGGGAAGAAGACGTTGCCGCCATGTAGTTAGATCAACGTGCTCGCGTGGTTTTGTGGCCTCTCAGTTCCTCACCACTTATATCGTCAATTCAATTCAAAGGTGTCGTCCATCGCGATTCACGTCCAGAAGGCTCATGGGCAGCTCTTCGGCTTCCATGCACCTTCGACCAACGCCGTGGTATCTTGTCTTTATTACCTACCTCTTTTTATTCCAACTCACCTACTAGCATATATATCTCATCTCATCTCTTGTCTTTCATTGTATTATTCCCTTTCTTTATGTTTTATTTGAGAGTTACTCTCTTTTGTGGTATATGATTGGTTTTGGTGTTTTGATTTGGTGTGATATATCATGGGACGGGTTTGGGGTTCTTGTTTCCTTTCCTTTATGTCTAACGGTGCAACATTTCACGGCGCCACTGGCGGACAGGCGATCGTCGAAAAGGATATCGACAACCGCTTAATAACCTTCCTCACCATGTCATCATCGTCGACCTTACTCAGAGGCAGGACTCGGAGGCGGGGTTTTGAAAAAAAATGAGCCAAAAAATAAGTTCTGATGAAAGGTGCCTCAAGCGAGCATTTATGGACGTGTGGAGAGCAATGTGCTTAACACTGTTTATTACTGTTTGGTTTTGGTTTCTTTTATTGTATTTTCATCACTTACCTTTACGTGTGTTCTGCCTCTGATATCACTTTCAAGTAGCGAGGCGACAACGGGACATAAGGTTAAAGAGGAGGGTTAATCCAATTCAAGCTACTTTTATCACACTCTCTTTTCAATTTCCTTTCCATATCTGGGTGGGGGTGGTCTTTTTTTTCCTTCATTTTGTGACTGTCAATCGGTGAAAGAGGAAGAAGCGGCTTGGGCAAATCGCGGTTTCTCGCGGTTAGATGAGTGGGTTTTCAGAAAGATGACGGAAAAGGAGGGACTGGTTGGTATCTCGGCTGAGCTTGGGGAGGGACTTGCAAATAAGTAGGAGGGCAACGGAGAAAAAAAGGCATTGTACAGTGAGCTGCTGGATTGGTTCAAACTAAGGGGGATTGAAGATCCAGTTCCTATAGACCCCAGTTATCTTCTGTGGGGCATGGTCTGAAGTATACTTTTCCTTTCGGGTTAGAGGTTTCTCTTCTTAGGTTCTCCGGAAAAAAGAACGAACAATAAATCTGGCATTTGCAACCTGGTTACTATGGTTCTTTTGCCTGTGGCGTTCCACATGTCCTATCAATAGCTATCATCACAGCCTCCACTTACCAACGTCACCCACATACATTCATTCCCTCAGATAGTAGGTCAAACTTAATTCGCCCAACATACTGTCCCTGCTTGCATGAATGGTCCGCACGATGCTTAATAGTCTTGTACTTGTTTTTTTTTTTGAGTCTGTACGTCTCTCGTGATATCCCCATGCACTGGTACCTAATGGAAATCTGTTTGATAGGCATACTGGAATTCCCAGACTCGGAGAACTTTTTATTTTCTCTCCAGCCTGTAGTTACCTCTCTGAGTCTTCCAGGGGCCTGATGAGATCTCCTCCAATGTGACTGGAAGCTTCTATCATACGCAAATCTGCAGAGGTATGGGTGAGAATGTTCTCTCAAGCTCATTTATTGGCTCCTGCACAGCTCGAAACGTGACTTCGACTTCCGGAATCAACCCAGCAGTCTATCTGAGACAAAGTGATGCTCACACTACCTAAATTTTCAACCACCTTGGGGCAGTGAAGTAATGGGGTACTTACACACTACCCAAAGGCATGTTGCCAGCGCATCAAGACATACATATGTACAGTACATTTCACAGCAAGGCATGGCCGAAGGGAAGTGATTTTATTTAAATTTTTTCTTGTGAATTTCTTTCCATTTTTTTTGGTTGTTTTCGGATTGTATCCCTGGTAGCTGGGTGGCACGGGGCAGAAAATCCTATTACAGAAGAATGAGAAGAGTACCTCCCTTTGCGTTTGCGTTCCTTGACTACATTCCATTTCCGTATAGCATGTATTAATCACTGCTATACTTGATGCCTTGTAATCTACTTGGCAGACCACTACTTGTTCGGAGGGGGCTGCAAAGACTACTCTGAATGACCATTGCAGTCCTATATATAACATACTTATCTATCAGTGGAACATGAGGAATATGCAGGTAAAGTTAAGAGGTTAAATGAAGGTTGGCATATCAGTTTCTATATTAAGTGCCAGATGCCGGGTCTAAAAGGACCAGGGTATGGTTTCTCGCGTATTACAACAAACATGCGTATATACTGTCATCCTCGTTTATTGATATGAACATGGATATACCTAGGTCAGAGTAGTAGCACGATGCCCATTGAGATGGGACTCGCTTTTGGAGGTTTGTTTACTGGAAGACAGACCTGAACGTCAACGGCTGGGATGACGGGAGGTGCAGTGTAACTGAATTCATGCTTGTAAGATATATATAGATAAAATAACCAAATAATGCTCCTCACATTACAGTTTCATGAAAATGGGAAAGGCATGGTGGTAGACATCTGATGGACAAACCAATATCGATATCCCCAGTCAGTTCCCTGAACTCAGAACAAATGCTAGAGATTACAATAGGCTTATTTCGGCATTTGAGATCTTAGGTAGAGGCTGAGCAGTGGGCGATGTGTATAAATGACGAACGCAGAACTCATGACCCTTAGATGATGCGGACTCAATCACAGGCTCGGGGCGAGCCGAAGGTGCTGTGAGCTCCTCCGAAGTTAGAGGCTTCTAATAAGCTATGCTCTCTGGTATCATATAGAGCCATTCTGGGATGCCAGCTGTAATCGGTGAGTGTTGTGGGAGGAACGTAATGGGAGCTGCCAAAGCAGGTAAGGGTTACATGCGGGTGCACTAAACCTTTGATGTACAATGATATTATGGGGCCATGTGATGTTGACGTTTAGTGCAGTATAATTTTAAGTTTTGTGACCATGCCGTATAACTAGATCTGTTTTGAGATATTGAGCCTTCTCCAGTATGAGGGCTGGATGACCCTCTGAGCACAATTGCAATTTGCGCCGACGTCCAGATACTCATAAACAAAGATGGCAATCCTTTTTGATTAGATTGAGAATAGCTACAGATTTATGGAATTTCAACTGTGGATTTAAAGGCTCGGTACCTTTGGGGTAATGTGCCTATAGGCAGGACTTCAAGTTTGAAGCCTCCATGTACGTATCAACAGGCGATGATACCATACTAGCTCTACGGCTGTAGTTAGTATGGTGTCGGTCTGCATCTATATCTATATGAATATACCTATTCGATATGTGTGCGGCTCTAGCTTGCAGGGGGTGCAATCAAATACAAAGATTGCAAGCATACTCTTACTTACTTAAGAGTATATCCTTTAATGTGCCCTTCTCGGAGGCACTTCGGAATGATCGACTTCCCTTTCGGGAAGTAAGTCTGAGTTCAGGGTAACACAATCAATGCACATAGTTTGCAACCTTCCTTCCCCCTCCATGTGCTAGTGAGACTACTGTATACCTAAAAATCAGGGTCTAGCCAGATTCGCAGGAATGCATAGTCTGAAGGGGAGACTATCGTGGCTTTATTTCACCCTTCCTTACTAGTCTGGTTTCCTCCCTGGGTATTTAGGAGAGATTTTCCTGCACAGTGCTTCTCCATAAGGGAATTCCTCCTACTTTACCTAGCCGAATACGCATACTTAGGTTTCATCAAGCAGACAGGAGTCTTCGCGATGTGCACCCCCGTGTTTGCCTCTTTACGCTCCCGAATTCATGACGGCAAGTTTCCAGCAATCAACTCACGACTATCAAGGAAGGATTCCCTAGAGGATCAACAATGCTCTTAAAATTCGACCCGAGGGCTTCGAAGGCGAGGGGAAGACAGCCAGAGTGCAGCTGCAACATTCCAGCACTCTGAAGCCAGCGTTTCAATAGGAAGCCCAAGTGCGTAGGCAAGGCTCTGTTATACAGGTGACTCCGTTCTACAGCTTGTTAGTCTGGCGGCTTGTTCTCGTTAACGGCTTCGCTTACGGGTACGAGCACAACTGACACAATTTTGAAGATAGTTTTATTATTTCAGACTTATAGGGGCAACTTCCGCATACATCCCTACCTAGAAGTGAGATGCGAAGTGCTAGTGCATATCAAGAATGGATAGTCGGCATTATCAGTGATAATAAGCTTATTGGTAGTAACGGCAGTTTTGCTACTTCAAAGCTGGTCACATGGGGTTTGTACAATAACCAATTTTTACTGGATATGTACTGCACGAACGTCTGCCGCACATACAGGGTGGGGTTTGCTCTAACTTCAGGTACGAGACTGGCAAGCATCCTGATCCATGTGGAGGAACAGCTTGGGTGTATAACACGAGAAGGTGCTGAATTTGAAGCTGGTAAATGACTTACAATACTCGAATTGGGTCACTCTTTGGAGAGGGGTAGATAACCCATTCCACCTAGTACTGATATGAGAGTGCTTCGAGATGGACAGATGACGGGCCAGATTACTATATAGACAGATAACGACATCGAACATGGTATGCAGAGGCCACCCAATATCGGTGGGCTAATTGAGAACTTGTCTAAAACGGTTATCCTATTGTCAAGGCATGCATCTCGGGGGAAATCTAAGGCTCGGTGTTTACGGTACTGCTTTTTTTCACCTCACTTTGTTATTCTCCCCAAGGATCGCAAGGCACCCTCTCATCGTCACTCAACCTACGCACTGGGAAAATACCTCTCTCATAGTACAATACTGAAACTTTGCAAGGGAAACAGGGTGATTCAATAACCCAAGAAAGCTTAAGCACATATGGTCAAACTAATGCACATGGGTATTTATCTCGGTTAAGGGAGATCCAAAATACATGCAGATGACTTACTATTGGGCACGTTATAGGCTTCAGTCCAAAGTATCGTTGAAACAAAAGACTCTGCTTGTGCATGAAGATGTTTGAGGGGCAGAGGCGAATGTGAGACCAATTCTGAGGGCAACATATACACATCGACACCGCGAACTTGTCAAAAACAGTAGCCACTAACTTCTTTACCTAGGCAGAACAGTTGCAATGTATACCGCCCAATTCCAAGAAACAAGACTGGGGCACCATAAGAACATTGAAATGGGGAAAAACTATACCGGGCCTACTTACTTAGTGACTGATATGGTGCTGGTTGGCACGTACCCCTCTCAGGTTATGCATTTATTCCTGATGTCGTTGACCAGGCAATGTCACACAGGAAGTTGAAGACCATACACAGCCTAGCATCAAACTCTATCGACAGCCCAATTTGGCTATGGCCATACACCGATTTGCTGAACTTCCGAGCTGAATCTCCGATGACGGCATCCCGATTCCCTGGCTGTGTAACTGCTTGGCAAGAGGCGCTCGGTCCGCTGGGTGGGTACTTCATCCGACTGCTGTGAGCTTTACCAACCATTGTCAACACGTTCCAATTGCTTTCTTTCGTGCGAATACGAGCAAATAGCCTTAGCACTGCACTACAAATTCAGGTTGTTTCATCAAGACATAAAATTCTTAGGTACAAGAAAGGTAATCACTTGCAGCAGCTATTTCATGGATCTACATGACCATTATGTATTAACAATAACCGTGGTCAGATTCGAAATCTTGATCAGAAAGTAGTCTGGTTTTCGGAAAGCCCCTCAGTTGCGAACATCATTTTGCCGAATTACCTCCCTCCAAGCAAGAATGGTGCTTCCAGCCACATACATTTTTTACCTCGGCCATTAGGAAGTTACAAGTTCAACTTTTCTGCAGCAAACATATATTATTTATGATGGTGGATTGCTGAGTACTGGAGTATCTCACACCCTGATCTACGATACCAACCTCAAGAGTATCGCGGTCTTCAGCCCAGTGCTCAAACTACTCACAGAGGACCTACGGCTGCATCTAGTACCAGCACTAGCAGGAATAAAAGTTAAGGGCCTGGAATCGGTATTCCAACTAAGCAGGAAGA
>Ga0307514_10001912_pt1 | contig 22857 bp, 19 predicted proteins | sample 16_EM_MG_FD_203088 | JGI IMG/M metagenome (GOLD analysis project Ga0307514, IMG submission 203088) | Populus trichocarpa ectomycorrhiza microbial communities from riparian zone in the Pacific Northwest, United States - 16_EM | ecosystem: Host-associated > Plants > Roots > Unclassified | place...
CCCTCGAGTTGTGTGTGGACATTGAAGTACTGGTTTCCGGCAACGGAGTATCCATTCTCGGGATGTCGGATAAATGGTGAGTCATGAGCCCCAAGCCAGTAAATCTGGTCGTACTTCTTGGCACAGAGAGAAGAGTGATTGTTACAGGCGGCTGGGTCGTATTGACGCTTCGTCAATCCATTTCGTCCAGGAGCGGCAAAGGGACCGGAGAACAGGACGATAGCCGCCACAAGAGCTGGAAAAAGTGCAGATGGTTGAACAAACATGGTGAAACTATAAAAGAAAAATAATCAAGAGGTTTGCTAAATCTGGCAAGAATATTTGGGTATATAAAAACTGGCCTCAAACGCTGAATGAAAGGATGAGGAAGAAGAGAAGTAACAAGGGAATCAGGGCGAAAGGGAAAACATATAAGTATACTGGGCAGTAGGGTCGAGGCATTCCCTACTTGGATGGCGGCTGATAATTCTCTATATACGAGAGACCAGGTGTACACAACATATGCAATAACTAGGAGGGTCTGGTGCCGAGACTAGCAATAACTGCAACTTACTCCTTCCATTTCTGGTGTCTGCGCTAGGTGGTAGAATGTCTCAGTATGAGCGGGAGTTGCGCAAGGGAAAACATATACCGAGACAGGGGGTTTTTTTTTTGAAGTCGATAGGTACTATATAGTACAGTCTGTGGACATAAGTCTTGGTAAAGCATGAGATCGGCAGAGCCTCACACGCAACCCCTCCCTACCCGGAAAAATGGAATATCTCAACAACCAACCGACAGAACTACATGAAAATTAAAACAGAGGTAGAAGAGATATAGGAGAAACTACAGATTGAAGGATTTGAGGAATAAATACAGGATGGTGGAGCAGTGACAGTTAGTAGCAAGTGTACCAGCCCTTAGAACGAATTACAGCAGTCACCCAGTCAGGCATACTTCGCCAGAGGGGTTCAAAGACTTCAGGACCGAGGGAGTCCCAGACAACTGGTAGGACCTCCGCCATACGTGCCCGAACAGCTTCTGGTCCTCCAGGGGTTGTGGCAAGGTCAGGATAACGCTGTGCAAGTCGTCTTTTGAGGATCACCCAAACGTGTTCAATAGGGTTGAGGTCTGGTGAGTAAGGAGGGTGCTCCGCAACCTGAATTTTATGCCGCTTGAAAAAAGCCTTTAGGATACGGGCCTTATGGACCGGAGCATTGTCTTGCTGATAGTAGGGCTTAGTTCCAAGGACTTTTTCCATGTGTGCAAGGACTGGAAGCACGAGGAACTTGCACAAACGTCGGTATACGAAAGCATCAACTGAATGCACCACAAGCGGTACAAATGTGCCTCGATTGCCCCCAAAACAACCCCAGACCATCAAAGATGTACCGTTACCCTTTTTTTTGGGTGCAATGCAGTCTTTATCCCACTTTTCCGATGGTAATCTCCATACCCATGTTTGAGTCGCAGTAGCCGATTTTTCTATGCTACATTCATCACTCCATAACACCTTCCGAAAGTCCTCAGCAGTCCAATTCTGGTGTTCCTTGGCCCACTCTAGTCGTTTCTTTGCTCGCTCGGCAGTTAACTTAGGTCGTTCCCTTGCTAACCACTTTCTCACGTTGAAGGTGCTAGTGTAACTGAAAGAGGAAAATGACGGAGGTGACGAATAAGGAAGGTGACGCTAGGCATAATGGAATAAAACTAGGGGGAAAATGTAGGATAGAAGAGACATGACTGAACAATACAGACGAGTGACCTCAATATACTCTTTAAAAGTAACGGTCGATAGTCTTGAGGCTGACGGACCTCTTCTCGGCTGGCTGTCCGATTACGCTTAATATATCGAGAAATAGCCCGCCTGTCACGTTTTGAAAGTTTTGGCGGTCTACCACTCCTTGACTTGTTGCTAATGGACTCTCTTTCTAGGGTCCGGGTAAGGAAATTTTTGACCGTCATATATGGTCTACCAACAATAAAGGATATTGTGGTAATAGTATATAATAATAAATAAAGGACTAGTATAGCACCTTTCTCTGCATTGGTCATCTCTCTCCTGAGGCATTGCTGTAATCTCACGATGTTACAGAGGAAAATCTCCGTTGCGTCCCCCGCTTCATGTGCCAAATCACCACTCACGTGAGATGTTTTACCAAGACTTATGTCCACTGACTGTACGTCTATGGAGCCTTAGGCTACAAGAGCAACACACGCTCACACGAACTTGACGCCAGAACTCGACGACCAGAGCCCCCCCCAGAGCGCGAGAGGAACACCACAAGAAATACCGTGACGACGGGAGGATATCAACTTGGAATAGGGGTTTTTCGAACATCGCGACCCTTTTCCTTCGATCAAACCTCGTGATAACCTGCACGACTTCCCGGACAACCGGTTGCCAACGCACAAGAATCACAATATCGACAGCGAATTAGGTAGCTTTTTTGCAACTCCCACACCACCCTCAACCAATAATGGGCCACCTCTCGATGACTCCAAAGAAAAGAAACAGGGCGGGGTCAAAAGCACCACCCACGGTCCCGGCGTTTGCCCCTGGGAAAGTGACTTTCCCCGAGGACTTTTATCCGGGTGACGATTTTTTCGAGGACAAATATGACGTACCAGTTGACGATTGTGACGACTTCACGAGGACTTACGACAGCGGTTTTGATCACTCACAAAGGGGGCTCTGGGGGATTTGCCAACATTGGCCCCCGAGGATATTCGCATCTATGACGAATGGCAATATCACGTCCAGGCCTTGATGCGTGCCATCGGCCTTCCGACGCCAGCAGATTTTGTGCTGGCAGCAGAGAGACACCAAAGCAAGTTCTTCCCGCCAAAACCAGCGATCACAACCCAAACGACTGCCCCACCGTCAAGACCAGCGATAAACAGTGTCACGGCGCAGACCGCACGACCGTCCACCTCTAGCGCGGCCACTGGTCCACTCCCGGCGCTTCCGACATAGTCGCCCAAGCGTCACCACCAAGGCAAAAGCAAGAGCAGAGATAGAGCGGGGAGGGGAAGGAGAGGGGTTGATAGCCTCCGGCATCACCAGGAAAGCTGGTGGTGGAATGGTGCCCAGGGAGACACCTCACCGAGAATCAGCATCGTCCGCAGTCGTTGGCATGGGAGAGGGTTGTTTGTCTTTGTGTTGTCCCACTGGCGGATTGTTTTTCGGGGGTGTTGTTGGGGTTGAGTGGGGCTTTAATGTCACTGGAGAGGGATTTTTCGGTTCTGTTGTCCCACTAGCGAATTGTCTTTTTAGGATGTTGGGTTGAAGGAGAGTCAGTAGTGATTTTTTCTTTGGGGGTTTCTGGTAGTAGATACGGGGCAGGGAACGGCCCCAGGGTTGGATAATCCCGCCGAGTCTCCACTCAGGGATGCAGTCCCTCGCCATAAGCTGGGTAGCTCGACTGAGTTCTAAAATACAATATAAAAGACACCTAGAATCTTCCACTGTCGCAAATAATTCCTCTACATAGTCTGTTGATTGTTCCGGGTGAAACATCTATCCAAAAGGGGACAATCGGAATATCGGACGATAGATAAAAGGGCTGGGAAATCCGCTGAAGGGAAAGTGACAGAGCACTGGTAGACCCATAGCCCAGCCGGTGCCCGCCAATAATATGCAACGATCGTAAATTACTCCCATGTCTGCACTATATCATATAGAGTAGATATACACGTGACCCAAGGGCACTATACTCTTAAGGGCCAAAACTGGCACTGTGTCCAGAAAGGGTAAAAACTGGCCTCTTCATAGAGTACATAGGCGACAGGATCAACCAAGCTGTTTCCGTTTCTCCAGAGTATCATCAGTGCTCAAGTCTCTCTAGTATTACACTAGCTTTAACAAACTCTCGCGATATACCATTCTTTTCTCCACCGTTCTTTTCTCCACTACCGCGATCAACTCAAGTTACGATCGCGCGAGCCCGGCGCTCTGCTAAGCTTTGCGAACAAAAACTAAGACGAGATATCCGTGGCTGGACCCGGTAATGCTTAGTTAATCTTCTACAAGCTTGGATAAAGCAAAGGGACAAAGACACCCCTACCTCCCTACAGTCCATACCCTCCACAAAACGGTTGTGCAGCCAGACAACAACCCTGCCGTGCGGAGAACGCAGGGACAAAAATTTTCGAGGGAACAGCGACAAAGCCCCAGTCGCATCTCCAAGTACAAATCCACCAACCACACCGCCCAGTATACACTACGAGGAACCCACGATAACCGCAGACGAGGATTGCGCCAAATTCCTCCGAGCAAAATACGCAGACATACCAGAGTGGTGGATCTTCGAAGGGCTCGTCAGCCATCAGGAACACCGCCAAAACAACCTCTGAATCCAAGCCCGAAGCCCCTAAAGGATTCGGGCGTTATATAACCTCGAAAAAGGACGAACCTATCGAGTGGGTTGAAGGGCAGTGCAAGACACCTTGCCACAGATTTCGGCTACCACGAACCCCCCTCAACTAGCCACCAGGCCAGTCAACCAAGAATCACAGCCCCGCACGACTTATAAGGCACTTAAGGAGTGACAGGAGCCTTCCCCACGTCACCAAAAGGCAAAACTAGGCGAGAAGGAAGATCCCTATCACTAGGAGCCTCGCAGCAGCTCGCGGGAAAAGGATCACCATCAGTACCAACGCATCACTATGTATCAAGGGGAACGAGTCTCACAAGGCGCCATCTGGATCAAGGAGGATGGAAGGGCAAGAGTAGGAGAAGCCGTAGGAACGGCGAAAGAGAAAATTATGGAGATGCAGCAAAGAAACAACGTACCTGTCGCACCACCAAAAATTCCCACAGGAATCACCCGGATGGAAGTCTGCAAAATCACCGCTTACTACAAGCACGAAACTCTCCGAACGCACCGACGAAACAAAAACCGCAAGATATCTACAGAAGAAATATCAGACTCTAATAGAGAGTCTCTTATTTATCGCCAGGATGACGAGACCGGAAATATTGGTACACGTAAACCTACTCAGACGAACGGCGGAATGCCCCCCGACAGCCAATATACAGGCAGCCCTGAAGGCTTTGGGGTATTTGTACTCCACCGAACTCGAAGAACACATTTTATGAAAACCGCTAAACCAGCTACTGAAAGCTTTCGCAGACGGAGGACCCGAGGCGCGAACACAGACGGGAGTGATAATGACACTAGAGGAACGGATGCAGAACTCATCTCAAACAAATCGATTCCACTATCTCCGTCAACAGGTACAGCAGGAACATTTGACGATCCATTTTGTGCCGGGGAAGGACAATTTGGCGGACATATTGATCAAACACCTTCCCATGACCTCGACCCCGAACTGCAAGGATCAGAAGTGGATTGGCTCACCCGACTGATCGGCCCATTCGGCGCGGCATCAGTGGATCAATGGCCAGGTCAGAAGATAGCTGGAGAGCCAGCGGGTTCTACAGCACACGATTAATGAGAGGCACATGATACAGCAAGGTCATGGAGGCCCGAAACCAACTACTACCAACCCTCGACTTCGCCGTGAAAGACGTTGTGGTGACGCGGGAAGTGTAGGCGGGGTTCAGAGTAAGCCGGTGGTGTGGGACATTGACATTGTTAGTTATTTGATTGTTATTTGATTCTTTGTTTTTTATGATTTTATATAGTTCGCGAGTACGTACGGCAGGCTTGGGAGAAGCTGATGGGTTTTTCTATTCTCTTTATACGCGCTTTAGCAAATATACAAACTTTTCGCTCTTATGGTCTTCAGCTCTTCCGCCGCTCGCTCGCTCGCCGATAAATGTGATATCTGAGTTTTTCCGCCAGTCCTATCACTTTCCGGTATTCGATGTTTAATTCTACCTACGGGAAGGATCTTTGTTCACTCTACAATGTCTTCAACAACAGGGAGTTATACCCCCCTCTCCAAGTTCTGCAGCTGCCACGCATATTATCTGGCAGGGAAAAACTCACCGGGAGGCATATTATCCAGAGGGTGGACTGATACAAGGGGCTACATTTGCAGTCTCTGAGAGTGGCTATATGGGTGATGAGTTAGGGTTCGAATATATGCAGGAGCATTTTGAGCCCTACACCCGGTGTAATCCACCAGCCCCTCGCTGTCTCATTGTGGATGGGCATTCCTCCCATGTTGCCTGGGGAGTTTTTAAATATGCACTTGGTCATGATGTCCATATGGTTTGCCTTCCATCGAAATCTACCCACCTCCTGCAGCCTCTTGATGTAGGGTGTTTTGGCATCCTGCAAACGACCTATGAAAGGAACCTCAGCGCATGGCTCAGGAAGAACCCCTCTCAGCCCTATCAAAACCCTCCTTCCTGGAGATCCTGGAGAAGACCCGAGCAGAGGTCTATGCAACAGATTGCCTGCAAGGAGCCAGGAGAAAAGCTCGCTGCTGACCAATTGACCGCGTTGGACCGGCACCGGCGCCACAGCCACCGTCACCTTTATTCAATGTCTCAAACATCCCTGGAGACACCCCCGGTCGACTCCGTGTACTCTCTCGTCAAGCTGTTAGTGATATCCAGTCTCTGCCAATTGATAAGAAGGAGCCAATATGCAACCTGCTGGGTTATGCTATAGAGAAGGTTACCAAGTACCGGGATATTGCACCCCAGGCTGAGACCCTCAGCAAGCTCCGAAGTGGTAAGGTGCGGAAGGAGAAGAAGTGGTCAAGGCATGTTGGTCAAGCTAGGGTGCTTACCTACAAGCATGACAATGAGGGGCTTAAGAAGCTCGCAGAGGCAGAGGCAAAGACGCTGGAGCGGCAGCAGGCGTTGGAGGAGAAAAAGAGGCTTAAAGAAGAAAGGAAGACTGCCAGGGAGACCCTTGATAGGCAGTGGAAGGCCGATCTCCAGCGGTATCATGAGGTTGTCATGCCAGCATGGCAAGCTGAGTGTACAGAGATTGATGCAGCATGGGCTGCTGCTAAGCAAGCTACTGGCAGAAAGCGTGGCTCTAAGAAGCCGCCGTACCCTCTCCGTATTGGAGGAGAGAGAGGATGAGGGGGGGATTGATGAGGATTTGGTTGATTCGATGAGAGCTCTCGATATTTCGCATTTTGCGCAGGTTAGTTGACCAGCGCAAAACCGTCCCGTTTTGGTATTATATGGTTTCCCCCTCTGACATTGATTTCGTATAAACATAGGTGGCTGATTAAGGTCTCCTAGTAGCCATGAGCTCATTAGCGGGGTATTAAACATATAGGAGGAGGCCTGGGGAAATCCTGAGGGCGGCAGTCCACCGCCACCGTCTAGATAGGCTAAATGCGATTAATGATTCCTTAAAAGAAAAAACATATAGGAGAGGGCGGGGTCATCGGGGAGGTCATATCATACAGGGGTAGTATTGAGTGTTAGGTTGATTTTGGTGGAATGGGAGTGCAAGTTGATTTTATAGATCACCATGCTGCTTGCGTGATATCATAGGATATTACTAATCTACCGCAAAAACAAGATATTTGAGGATGGAAAAATGACCATGCCTGGAAAGAACTAGGGCGCCAATGGCGCCCAGGAAACACGTGACCTAAGGGTCGGATGGGGTAGTCAGGCGGCTGAACATATGGGGGATGAGTGCACTGTGTGGTTAGGAAGCAACGCCCGAAGGAGGGAGGAGTGTTATATGCTATGAAGAAGATTCCATAGTTACGGTGTGGTTTTATGGGATGAGAAAGTACATTCATACCTGTCTTCACTATTCGCACACGAGCAAGTGACTGTTAGGGGCGAGCCGGTGATTAGGCGTATCTGTCGGAATATATGAAGGAAGAGGTCTAAATCACTAGGCTCGGGCCTAACTGGCCGCACGTACTGGTGCGAAAGAGTATATTTTACCAGCGAACACAGAACTTCGCTAGGAATCTGAAGATCTAACTAGGTACAAGAGCGTGAATATATAGGAAAGTGGGGTAGGTTAGGCCACCCACACCACATTACGTGGTCTGTATGCCGGCGTGCAGCTCAGCCGTAACAGTAGGTTATCAACTTCGGAATCATTCATTATATTTAGATACGGGATGAACTTAGGAATAACATTATTTTTCAGCAGCACTGTATATTAATTGCCTTAAAACTAGATAGTGAAGAGATGTAGAAAGGAGTGTGTAGAGAACAAGAGTAGGGAGAGTAGTGAGGTGGCCTCTGTGGGGGGTGAGATGGAACCACACACAGTGTAGAGGACTTGCAAGTGCAGAGAAATCGCCTAGGAAAAGAGGTGATGGAGGCGGGCAGGAACTGGAATACATGCAGCAATCTGCTGTGTTTCTAGTGAATTCGTGAAAGCAGCTAGATGACCCGAAAAGGCCCCGAGCGGGGGATAAATGGGTCACCGTAGACCTCGCAGAGACATGGCTCCGAAGGAAAGAGGGGTCTTTGTTTATTCCCTAGGCTCGACACTGACTTTGCAAATAAAGCAATATGGTTTAGAATTTAGAATTATCTTGCATTAAAATGAAAAAAAAAGTGGGGGCGGTTTGGTCAGGGTCTAGTTCAAGGGTCTGAGCACGAGACTATCACGTACCTAACGCCTCAGAAGCCTTTTACAGGAATGCCACGTGAGATAACCATTCTGGGTGCGCAACTGGCCTTCGGGGGTCTGGGCACCGGATTATCTAAACCTAGTCTCATTAGTATCTCAAACTCAAAGTGGTGGCGTATGAGGGTTTTTAATTTTACTCTTTTTTAGCTCAACCCCGACAAGTCTGGATCGACACTCAGTTACCCTGACCTAGCATTTTCAGCACGAGCTGCGCTGTAGTAATTATATACACTCCATTACCATGGCCTTATGATAAGTAAAGGCTGCATAAAGTATTCATATAGCTAATCCTATCCTAATATATTAATATCCCTGCATATAATATCTTGCACTCTACATTGGATTTGTGTGGCCTGTGAACCTATGACTATATTAGGTGAGGGTTTGTTAAGGTTTGGGATAAGGTTAGGGCTGGGTTAAGTTACCGGTAGGGTTGCCCCAGACTAGTTATGTCCCGACGAATTTATAGCAACGGATAGTCGGCCGCTTCATACACAAAACAGGGCCATGTGTGAAGCACCCACACAAATAAATCGGCCTGGGCACGAGAACAGGCCATGTGCGGGCGCGACATGCGTCTGAACTCTACCCTGCATATTTTGTGACGTGCCTCGGACATGATCTACAGTGCCCTGGCGACGGCCTCAGACATGCATAAGAGACATGCATGCTCAGAGCTCGGAATAAGGAGCCTCTGCATAGGACTTATATTCGAGTGGTGATGTAATCCCCTTACTGTGAAGCCTCCCTCTGTAATTTGGTAGTCTGCTTTATTTTGGGGGGTTTATGCAACCTCATCACTCACCTGGACTGAGACAAAAACATAAGAGGGACTGTAGATGATATAGGGATATATGCGCAGATCTAGGTTGAGAATTGCGCCAAACAATCCCTAAGAATGGTCAATGACGAAGGAATTATCCAATTGCAACTGATGCTACATACATACTTACCCGTCTGCATCTTGCCTGCTTGCATTGCCATATCCGCCCTAGTGGTAGCTGGCAAACTACCTTGTTCGGTTAGCGGATGCTGGAGAACATTGCGAAATTTGAAACACAACTACTGCGTTGTTTTACATCGCACGGCTGCCAGAGGAACGTCAGTCGAGCGACATCCATCCAAACTAAAGTATGTATTATATACAATGCGATGGAGCTCAGGACTTGTTACCTAACGGATATAAATATATGCCAAGAGTAGATGCCTGAGCCTAGTTTGCCCCGCTCTTCCATATTGGGCTGAATATGGTTGTCTTAAATGGCCATCTCATGTAGTCTGGTTGCAACCTCGGGATCAGGCAGTGGCTTGAACCTGCATTATTTGAAGGTAGAGTGCCAGGTTATCCTCACGAAGGCAGTAATTTTCCACGAGTTGGTTGAAACTCGGGCCCTTTAGTTTCTGGGGTGATATTCTGTATGGCGTGAAGCCACCAGACAACACAGGGTTATTAGTATTCCTTATATGGGTTTCGTGCCCTAAGGGAGAGATATAAGGAGCGGTTGCCGTCAGTTTCCGTTAGCCAGGGTGCGGTTATCTGAGCATAAAAGCTCGATGAACCTGAAATTTTGACATGGCAAAAAGAGGCTTTCTTAATACCATACTTCTTGCAGGGGGTAAGCAAAGCCACAATTCCATGGGTCCCCTTTATTTTTTCCCACGAGTCGAGCGGATTCAACATAGGAATGCAATATATAATGCAGGTACTCCAGCTCGCTATACCTCTCCTAACAAAGGTGCACACGAGTAATGGGTCTATAAAAAAAAATGCAGGTACCTACTCTTACAGAACAAGTGTTTCTCATGGGTATACTGTAGTCGCGATATCTGGCGCAGCTTACTTAGGTAGCTAGCACCATAAATGACGGAGTGCAGATGCAAGGTGATGTGCCAGGATGACTACCGGGTACGAGGCTAGGTGACTAGCGAGTCTCATCTCCCGGTTTACGGCAGCTCCGGTTATTATACACCAGGTACTGATCGTGGTACTGATTGTGGCACACGCCAAGATCAGGTTGAGAGCGGGAACGAGCACTGTACTTCGGGATAGCTCCCATATATTTTGAAAGAGGTAGTACTCTAAACTGTAGTCTGGTTGCTCTAAACTGGTGCCTTGGGTGCCTATGCATCCACTACTCCATTGCATTGTAGTGGGGGTGGTTGCGAATGTGGTTGATGAGGGGCTTGAAATCGTACCCAACCAGACTTCCTACCCCCCTAACAAGCCCCGAACTGCTAGTTGGAGAATCTGCGAGTTGATTCCAGGATCCCTCCCCGTGCCAAGTTCCAGACTACTCAAACCCTTGGATTTGTATTAGATCTGCCGCGGAAAATTGCTGGTGTCATTGACAGGCTAGGTACTTAGGCTATTGCATACCAGTACCTTAGTGCCACCAGACTACTTAAGTAACGGTAGTAGCGTTTGGGAAATTCTGGGGAAACAGTCCCGCCGGCACCACCACCTATTTTCATGGTTCAGAGGCGTGTATAATTAAAAGCCCAGTACTCAATCCCCTTCCTCTTCGATAGTCGCTTAGAAAAGGTGCACAGCATTGTACAAGCGCCTGTGTACACTTTTGTTCGTTTGGCATCAATGAGTTGATAGAGTCCTGGCCATGCCATCAATCACAGCTTAAATCCTCTTTTCAAACCAGCTTGATATTTTGCTTCAGTGATTTGATTTCGAGATTTATTTCCCTATAAGGCGCAGTCTTCACCCCATTGCATCAGAGGAACCCTCACCAACGTGCCCGCCCCCCGTCACAGTACACTGTTTGGCTAGCAAATTCTTTATACCATATCTTCGGCCAGATCCTCGCCCTCATCTGTAGTCAACAGGATCAAGCGGAGTTCTAAATATTGATCAGCTCACCGTCATCGTACTAAGTAGCGCCCAAACGAAATGAATGGCGAATATTCCAACTCTTCAACTTCCACTTCCTGAGCTTTATATTTCACAAACGGCGAACACTATTGGGAACTCGGGCATATTACAGTCATATTCTTCTACAGGATTCCCGAGGCGCCCAAGAAGGTTGATAGGAGTACAAACATCGACACCATCTTACGGGATTATTCTGGAAAGATGTCAGCGCTGCACAATTCTCAGAACCTGGAGGAGGATATAATACCACCTTACCAACCCTATAGTTACAGTATGACAGCCACCCTGCTCCCCAATACGCCTCCGCCGCTCTTGAGGCGCATTTCAGGGCGGTCATCTGCACACAGTAGCGATATAGGGGCATCAGCACCGGTTTTTCTCGGTAAATTCAAGGGCATCTCTCGCTCGAAATCACCGAATGTCCTGTGTACATCACCAGCATCACCTCTTCCAAGCACTGGGTCCAGCATGGCTGATTTGCCAGGAACACCCACCAGCGGAAGCATCCTTTCTGGCTCTGGCTCCAGTGTGTATTCCAGCACGCTCTCGAGTGCACAGTGGTCCCCCGGGCCTGCATCACCGGTGTCCCCACGCTCGCGGTACAGGAAAAAGGGTGGGCTGTTCAAGAGATCGTTTTCGTCGACATCCGGGAGTCATAGCCCATGGGCAAAGGGCTCCAAGGGCCATAGGCAGGAGGAATTTGACCCAACCACAGTCCGCAAGAACAGAACACTTCGCCGGAAAAATCCCCAGGATCTCTATGACCTGTACGATGATCTATTTAGCGATGATGAAGAACCTCTTGACGAGCAGGACATGGTGCAAAGCGCATTGCACCTTTCTGAGACTGAATACGATCACTACTCGAGCTCTGATGACGGGTATCCCCGCCCATATGAGATGGGGAGGTTGAAACACGCAAAGGAGGATTCCCCCAGAAGCCCCCCTCGGAGTGTACCATCCCCTACCAATAGTCATTCCAATATGAAAAGCCTTCTGCCTACCTCACCCTTTCTGTTTGCAAAATGGAAAGCTTCTAGCGATATTGATACACCTCCTCAGAGCAAACCACCGTCAGTGACAGATCTGCATCAGTTATCTGTTTCACTATACCCCGTCTACCATATGCTTCCAACCCCCCCATCACCAGCCAAAGCAAGTAAATATCTGTTAAATCAGTGTGACAATCTGGGAGAAGGCCACCATTCACTGGCGCATCCAGAGGTGGCTCTGGCTTCGGGTTCCTCCCATACTGGCCAAGATTTCACAACCTCGTCCTTACCTGGGCCCCCACCTGACCATGTACCTCCTCCAATACCTCTCACGTCTCGCCGACTGTCGGATAGGTATAAGCGAGGATCAGTGGAATCAAAGAAAGGACCAGAAAAACAAGAAGAAGAAGAAGAAGAAGAAGAAGCTGAAATGGGGAAGGATGCCAATGGGCTGGGCATATTCAATGTCCCATCTGATACCTCAAATCGATCCACCTCACCCTCTCCTGCAGACCCCACTGGCCCACAGGCTTCTCCAGCGGTCCCCTCATTTTCGGGGACGGCAACTGATGGGAGCTCTCACCAGAATCCGAGAGGGAGAGTGGGGGATGTAGAAACCCTCGCAAATGAAATAAGTGCGCATGCAGCTACGGAAGATGTGTACGAGAAAATTGGTGTCACGCCTCAGACGCGGATTGCCGATGCCTGCGATCTGAACAATGAGTTTGCCCTTGCATGCTTCACAGATTTTACCCCTATGACCTCTGCAGACCCTGGTACGATAGAAGGCGTGACTAGCCCAAACTCTAACCCACCTATTGTCATCGATGCTGTGGAGGAAGATGCCCCTCAGTTCTCACCAACATCAGAGAAAAATAATGTCAAAAGTGTGGAACCTGAGGACTTAGGTAAAGTAGCCGATAGCCTGGATGCCACTCCTCTTCGTGTATTTTGCCAATTCTTGGAGAGCTCTGGCGAACACGATGCATTTATCCAGAGATCTGATCGTTTTTATGCACTGCAAACTCAACGAATATGCACCCACCTCAGGAATGACCATCAAGTTGCGCCTGTCAAAAAGGCCAAGAAGGCAGAGAAGCAGTCAATTATATCCAGCATGGTTATCCAGCAACGGGAAATTGAAGATAAGATGCTCACAAGCATGTGGGTAATGATGTCTTTTCGATGGATGGCATTTGGGCGGCTTCTAGTGAGTCCCACTCACGAACTATTGGATACTACATGTGGGAAGCAGTCAGCCAGGGGAGACTCTGGCCTATCAAGTGGCACTGGGGGTAGGGAGGATCGCAAAAGAGTCCTTGACCTGGGAGGCATTCCAGTGGGTGAGTATTTCTTTGCTGGGTTCAAATGATGAAAGTACCAATTCTGATTTATCTCATCCAGGTGATTGGGGGTGGCATTGTGCATATGATTACCCCAAATCGAAAGTATATACTGTTACTTCTGGTACTGCTAGCACTTATGGTACTTCAACGGCCGAGAGTGATAACCCAGGACAATCAACAAAATGCCGAGGACCAAGAAACCACCGACATATCACTGTTTCCTATCTTTGGTGCCTCCCCTTTCCAGACAGTCATTTTGACATTGTGTCGGCTCGCTCCCTCTTCATGGCACTAAGGGTCCACCGTGGTAAGAATTGCTCGCCAGCAATGAACTTAATGGATACTACAGATGAGTATGACCTTTGCCTGGAAGAATGCCTACGTGTCCTCAAGCCAGGTGGATACCTTGAATACTTCCTTTTTGACAACGATATTGTCAACCCTGGCCCGCTTGCAGTTGAGCTTAGCACAAAATTTACCAATGAGCTCGAAGCCAATGCGTACGACCCGTATCCAACAAGGAAATGGATCAAGCGACTTAACAAGGCTGGCTATGGTGACATGAAGCGGGCGTGGATATTCTTACCAATGGCGCCTCAAGTTAAGCCTAAGCCACCAAGTAGGGATGATGAAAACGAAGTACAATCACAAGCTCAGCGTCACCACCAAAGCGGTTCTTTTGACAACATTGGCGTTGTGGAAGAGGAGGTTCGGCGGAAATTGGAAGCCTGGGAAAATTTTGGTACAATGAAGGGTTCAACTGAGTCAGTGGCACCAATCACTGGGCTTGCTGGAAGCTGGGTGTGGGAGAGGTGGATGCTTAAGACCAGTGCCGAAGCGGAGAAGGACAGTGACTGGAATCTCTCACTCGACACTATTGGCAGTGTATTAGATGAAGGGAGGGACATGAAGAGTGGCTGGAGAGCCATGCTGGGCTGGGCTAGAAAACCACTGGCTGCGGATCCTTACACATACAGGAGAATGAGGGCAGACAGTGCAAACAGCGCTTTTTCTGCGATATAAGGCACGAGTAGGGTCAACTATGGTTTTGCAAGCATATGCACTGATTTTCTAAGTTTTTTTCTCCTTTCTCCTTTTTTAAACTATTTTTGCTTTATACCATGTATCAGTTGATATTCAGACTTTTTTTTTGATACTGGTATTTGCTACGGTGGTATGGATTCTGCTCCAAATATGTATCTCGAGGGGCACGGCGTTTTAGTGAAAGATGTGTCAGGATAGTCTTGAAAATTGCAAGCAAAAGGCATCATCATGTGATAGCTGGGGTATAGAAATAACTTCTCAGTGTCAGCAAGAAGTTGCAAGGGCTCCGTCTTACAGTCAGACCTTGCTATCCCATGGGCTGATGAGACATCGACCGGACACGCAGTAGTAGTCTGGCAAAGTACAAGAGCAAAAGAAGAATAGAGTGGGTTATTGGTTTCATTGCTTATATGCATACTATCACTCCAAGGTTGTACACCAACATTTCTTCTTGAGCTCTCAAAACGGAGGCGGAATGGAAGACGCTATTATCCGCTGCTCTTGTGTACTGTACCTCCCCATCTTCACACTCTTGTTTACATCAACAGAGATACTGACAGTACAAGCTCTGTAAAGTACGAACTCCATTTCAGTGTTTTGAATGTCATTACTCTCTATATCTTTCCTGTACATGGATGCCGACATTGTATACGTAAATGCTAGTGTTTTTTTTGAGTCTATATATACGCCTATCCCCCAAAGGGGGCCATAGGCTATGAGACAGCTAAATACTAGTGCTAGTATGCGTAGAAGCTACTCGTGCATTCCTGGTCGATGTCTCACCAGCTCTTAATGCGTATGGGCTGGTCCACAGATGCAGAAACGCACCAGATATTCATTGTAGCGGGAGATTTTGATGCCTCCTCAGTCCCACATAAATTGGAGAGGAAGACCCACAACACAACCAATAAATTTGAGAATATGATTTTAAAGGAGAAAAGAATATCGTTTGGAATTTCCTAGATGCAGGGAACAGAGGCCATATGACTAATCTATGGGATTTGTCCATCAGCATCATGCATGAGTAATATGGCACGTGTAATTATAAGCCGGTTGGACCTAATTTTATACTGTACGTATACATAACCCGGTATTGAGGTATAATCGATCAGCCTGTGGAATTAAGATCGACTGCCTTATCTGGCTAGGGTAATCTCTTTCCACTGCCAAAGGTGGTTAGCAGTTTTACCACCTGGACAATCACGAGACTTGACAGTCTTGACACTCTTGGCACATGAAAAACATCAACTCTTCAACACAAGCTTACAGCAATGACAAAGAGAAAATCTGCACATGCAGTGCCCGATAGAGCGGCTGTCAAAAAGAAGCCCGGACCGAGACTGAATCTAACAAATACTGCGAAACTAGATGGGGGAGGCGACAAGATTAAAGCTTGTTTCGCTGAGAAGCTGTTTGAAGAATCCGTAAAGGACGGATATCGAGATTTCTATGCTGCTTCCGAGCCGTGTGTCCCATCGTCTCATAAATACTGCACAATGAGCTCTGGGAAGATACTAACTGGCTGCAGTTACAAGCATGCAGTTATCCAGCCTCTCATTAACGACTCACTCCTCCGAAATGTCCGTAAAGAGATTCTGAACAGTTTGCATTTCACTCGCAAAGAGACAGACATCTATCGCATTCATCAGTCTGGAGATCTTGCCAATCTCTCTGGACTGCCGGTCTCCACCCTCCGCCTTCTTCCTTCGCTGCTACAATTGAGGAACGCTATGTATTCAAAGCAATTCAGAGACTATATGTCCGGGGTGACAAATTGTGGGCCACTGAGTGGGAAGAAGACCGATATGGCGATCAACATCTACACAAAGGGATGCCATCTGCTGTGTCATGATGATGTTATCGGTTCGAGGAGACTGTCATATATCCTATACTTGACGGACCCTGACGATCCATGGAAGCCTCAATGGGGAGGCGGCTTGCGGCTATACTCTACCACATTGATGGGTGATGGAAAATCAAGAGCTCCATCCGCTGAATGGAGCAAAGTAATACCCCCAGCCTGGAATCAGCTGAGCTTTTTCGCTGTCCAACCAGGTGAGAGTTTCCATGATGTTGAAGAGGTATTTGAGGATGGCAAAGTGAGAATGGCGATTAGTGGATGGTTCCATATCCCACAGGAGGGTGAGGAAGGTTACATAGAAGGAGAAGAGGAGAGGTTGGCAGAGAAAAGCTCGCTACAGCAGCTGCGGTCTAAATCGGATAAATACGATTTACCCCAACAGAATATAGAATACTTTGATACTGCTAATGCTGAAAACGACTCCAAGATGACCGGCGATGACGGTGACGAAGGTTTCTCAGAAGCTGATTGCGAATTTCTACTTAAATACATTTCCCCAACATATCTGACTCCTGACACTCTCGAAGCTATTAGCGATGAATTATCCGCAAATTTCTCAATCCAACTCACTAACTTCCTTTCGAGAAGATATGCTGCGAAGGTCAAGGCATATATCGAGGCACGGGATGGTAGCAAAGAGGACACAAAGGAGAAACAGGAGGCAGAAGGGTGGAAGGTCGCTGTACCACCACACAAACAGCGATTTTTGTATCTTCAGGCTAAGCGGTTTGAGGTGGAAGAAACGGGGGAGGGCAAGGGAAAGCAAGAGGCGGCAGAAGAAAACCCTATTCGGGAGCTCATTTCGCAGTTGTTCCCTTCAAATCCTTTCCGAAAATTCCTTCACCTTGCAACTGGGATGAAGCTCTCTAGCCACGACCTCCTTGCTCGGCGTTTCAGGCGTGGGCTTGATTACACACTGGCAACTGGCTGGGAAGCTGATCCAAACAATATTCAAGAAGGAGATGTGAGAATTGAAGTTTGTTTGGGGCTCACGCCAAGTAAAGGGTGGGATGGAGGGGGCGAGGAAGAGGAAGGAGAGGAGGAAGGAGGAAAGAGGAAAGATAGCTCAGCCTCAATGGCCAATGGAAAGAAGGGGGTGCCTGTTCCGCCAAAGGAGGCGGGTCCTTTCTCCAATGAGGGTGCAGGTGTGGGGGGATACGAAATGTACATGGCAGGAGATGACAGTGACGAGGACTCCGAGGATGGAGGGGGTGGGAAGGACCAAAAGTTTGGCGGGGAGAAGGGCAAGAAATCAGACCCTGCCATTTACAGATCTGCAGCGGACAATGAAGATGATGGTGTAGTGTTCACAATGGGTGCTGTATGGAATAGGCTTAGTATTGTATTGAGAGATGGGGGCCTCTTGAAGTTCGTTAAATATGTTAGTCAGGCTGCGGAAGGTGATAGATGGGATATTGTTGGTGGGTGGGGTACGGTAGATGAAGGTGACGATGAAGTCGATGATGGAGAGGAGGGTGAGAGAGAAAAAGAGGACGGTGATGGTGAGGAGGACCACAGTGATAGTGGAGATGATGGTGAAGAGTGGAATGGCATCCAAGATTGATTACATCGCCTAAAAGCACTAGTAGATATATCTTTGGAACCACAAGGAAAAAATAATTACGCCACAATCCATGTGGCTCCAAAGTAGTCTCATGCCAAGCCCCTTCTCAGGCCGAGCGCCGCGAGGCCAAAGAAGCAAAAGAAAGAAGTATAAATGGATTGGTCAAAGCTTACAATACATTCCACAGTGGTACTGGGACATTAGAAGGATGGTGGATCAAAGGCACACGGATTGAGGCGATGTAAGATTACGAGGTTATGAACGGAGGAGAGGAATTATCGCTGATTTGTGAAAGTGAAGATATATTGAGCTTGCTAGTTTGACAGCTAAACTATTGCGCTCTTCGAACTCTTAGTGAATACAGAGCTCTAAATACATGCGAAAACCTTCACCTATATCCTTTGTCTGTTTCCACGACTTTCCCAATTAGGATTCTATATTCCATCACTTTCCCCGTTGGGATTCCCAGCAATTCACGTGACGCTGGTGCGAGGACATTCCAACAGGAGAAAGTCAAGAGGCTAGCAAGTAGGGGGCAGAAGAGCCTCATATGGGTAAAAGGGCATGCGGGGGTAGCTGGTAATGAGATGGCTGGCCATATGGCGAGGAAAGCAGTCATGGCAGGCAACACACCCAGCAGGCAGACATCAAGCAGGATTCATAACAAGCCACCCCCCACAAGCAGTCCGTGGCCTAACCTGATCTGGGCCGAGACTCAGCCTGGGAATGGCTGCACAAGGTCGAGAACCCTTTCTGCGAATGTGGGAAGTACCAAAATGCAGCCCATCTGTTGACATCTGCTTTAGTCAAGGACGGGAGGGGGAGATGGGGCGGTAGTGGGTTTCTTATTTGAATTCATGTACGAGCGGCTGGCATGTCGGGTATTCAGATGTGTGCCCTCGTTATATACTTATACCAAAGAAAAATTGGTGAATCCACACATCCAGTGGGACGATGCACCAATCGGCTATATTCTACAGTATGTAGTACGAGCCCACGAAAAAAGCAAACTTTAAAATCGAAGGAAAAACAAGATTTCGGGTTCTTGAAAGAATCTGATAAAGAAGTGTAGGCTCGTTTATTTACCCTGAATTCACCTCTTAGATTCATAGTAGGTCCGACCCACCAACGAAGGAGTGTCTCTGGGCTCCCATTTTTCGGACCATGGTTTCGACAGATTCCCGCCCTCTTTATGGATAATCCTATACCTCTTGAGATTAACTCGGTTGGGAGGTGAAGGATAGCAAAAAGGCAGACTATTGTAACAGTGTTCTACAGCTGGTTGCATGTGGAAGAAGTGCAGTATGCATATTGCATAAGAGATAGACATAGCATATTTAGACCTCTGATAATAAGCTCCAAAGATCAGAAGTTATATTTTCCCACCACTTGGCTGATACAAGAATGTAGGTATATAATATAAGATGGATACTTTAGGGCATAATGTTCCCGCCCCTTTGAAGGTTTGGGTTTTCGCTACTGTGTGTCTGTCTATATAACTACATGTACTGAGTACATGAGGTTGGGCCAGCTGCCCATCCATGCGCCAAGTGCGCCACTATAGATGCGCCAGCTGGCAGATGTGGAGTAAATCCTACCCAAGCTCGAATTGTATGATAGGAATCTTCGCTACAGTTTTAATGGCATCTGGTATATCTGAGTGGGAAAAACCCCCTGCGGAATTTGATTTCAGGAGTGAGCCGTATATCCGAAAAATCTTTCATGAGACATATCACTGACTTTGCAATTACAGGTGATGCCGTCACAACACCCAGCAAAGCCCAACTGCAAGCCTTACAGACAGCCTCTTTGGGGGACGATGTCTACAATGAATCTCACACCACCATCGCCTTCGAGAGACGCATGGCGGGGATGTTTGGCAAAGAAGCTGGGGCCTTTGTGATGTCTGGGACTATGGGAAACCAGCTTTCGATCCGCGCACTTCTTACCCAGCCTCCTCATGCGCTTCTTTGCGACCACCGGAGTCACCTTATCAACCATGAGGCTGGAGGGCTGGGCCTTATGACCCAGGCAATGGTACAGTCGGTAGTGCCGAGTAATGGGGAGTACTTGACTCTGGGAGACATTAAGAAGGCTGCTGTGATCAGTGATGATATCCATGCGTGTCCTACGAAGGTGATAAGCTTGGAAAATACTCTGGGGGGAGTAATTATGCCATTAGAGGAGGTTCAGAGGATTGGGAAGTGGGCGAGGGAGAAGGGAATATGTATGCATCTGGATGGAGCGCGGATATGGAATGCGGTCTCGAATTACGAGACAGTGGAGGAGCAACTGGAGAAGATGAAGGCTTATGCAAAGGAGTTTGATACTCTGACTGCTTGTTTTAGTAAGGGTATTGGTGCTCCTGTGGGGAGTATTATTGTTAGTTCACAGTGCATCATCAATCGGGTCAGGCATTTCAGGAAGGCTATTGGAGGAGGCATAAGGCAGGCTGGAGTTTTGACTGCCATGGCAAATGCTGCTATTGAGGAGGTTTTCCTAGCGGGGAAGTTGAGGGGGACGCATGAGAAGGCAAGGAGAATTTCAGATTTCTGGATGAAGGAGTGTGGTGGGAAGCTTCAGCATGGAGTGGAGACCAATATGGTATGGTTGGATTTGAGCCACGCACATATTGGGGAGAAAGAGTTTGAAGAGGGGGCAAGCAAAGAAGGAATTAAGGTCTTTGGGTGGGGGCGTATCGTTGTGCATTGGCGTAATTATACGGAATTCCTTTTTCTTCGGCGGCTTCACTAACTCGATGTTCTGTTGCAGAAATATCCGACGATGCAGTTGACAGATTATTAAAGGTGCTATCAAGCCTAAAGGCGAAGGCGGATATGCAAATTGCCACTGGTGAGCAGTATGGAAATGGTGATTGAATCGGCATATGGCCGATAATGACTATTTACCCACAAAAAAAACCCAGAAATATTCATGTCATTAATGTAAGTGAGCACAAAAATGAGTTCCATCCTCGTATATTTAAAAACCATGTATTAATATTACCTATTTACAGTCACCGAGAGTTCCGTTGTCTATGGGGTGGGAAGGCACCCTCTTTGATGAAGCATGTACTGCCAGATCTAGCTTCAATTGCTACTGTTACTGCACCCCACTCCGGGCAGAGCCCTCACTGCCTCATAGTTGTCAAATTTGTCTAATTCTTGTCCCCTAGTGCTGGTGTGTAGTACTTCATGGGGAATAAGTAACCTTTGATCTTTGCCTCTGACAAGAGAACCAAGTACCTCTCTGTAACCTGAATATCAGCAGTGCCTCGACTCCATCCATCCAAGAGCATCCTATATACCTCGTAGATGTCCGCATTTCTCCAAATGGTTTACACCCTCCCTGTAGTAGCACTTTCCAAGCTCCTCCCTCACAAGCCTAGCCATCATTGACTTGACCCACTGCTCTCGGATAATCGCATCCTGTGCAGCCTTGAGAGCCCTTGTATCATCGTAATCAACTCCTTCAAAGGTTGGCGGGACCGTAGGCTTCTTTGCGAGGAAAGCCGCAGACTCGGGAGTGTAGGACTGACCTGGGGTATATGGGGTAGTTGTTGTCGGCATGGCTGGATTCAAAATATTGCGCAATTAGCGCCGGAGGTACCTAGGAGACCTGGTTAACTAGACCAGATATGACTAAGCGCGCGATGTGAACCCCGCACTCTGTAGTCAGTTTGCAGGATGCCGTTCCCTTTCACACTTCCGACAACGTCGACAATCTCGTTCTCCCAGCATTATACTTCTCCGACATACCCATAATTACCTCTATCATGTACAACTTATCGAGGCATTCTCAGGGACTCGCTGAAGGCACATAAACGGCTTCCTCCGTCGGCCCAGTAGGCTGGATAAAGCTCGGCAAAGCGTTCCTCGGAGCCACCACACCCACCTCCTCCAACGACAACGGAGAAGCCAGGGAAAAGAAAACCCTAGCAAGCCGAACGGAGAAACTTTGATTTTCAAAGCCCTCCCCTCCATCAACTTCATCCCCAGTTCAGCGCAAATCCCAGCTGGCGGATTAACACCAAATCTAGACCCGTGTACCGGTACTGTCTACTCAGAACTCCAAACAATCGAAGGGCTAGATGCCAAATGGAGCAAGGCAAATGATAAGCTTGTCTTTGAAAAAGTCCCTACTACGAATTCTCTCGTGAGCAAGATCCCTGGCGGGCGGGAGATTCACGATATCAAAGCTTACTCTCCAGTAAAGCTCGCAAACGAGAGTATTAATACAATACGAAGAGGTGGGGTAGAAGGAGCAAGTGGGTATCCTCAGCAGCAGGACTGGCCCAGTGGAGGGTTTCTAGATAGTAGTGATGAGGAAGATTGGGGTAATGGTTCGAGCTACCAAGTGCCAGGTGGATACTATTAACGAGAATAAAATGAACATAAGGTGGCAGTTCTTGTAACGTCGGTCAGTAGGATATTCATCAAAGGCCGCGTGGCAGAGCATTGTGCTAATATATATGAACGCGAGGGTTGTGTCTCACCATGACCATTCTTTTTGGCTCTCGTAGCGACATCACGTGATTATTACAACTCTAAAAATAAATCGAACTTTTTTTGATTTAGGTGCTTCTCACGTGACCACTTTTTTTTTTCTTTCTTTTCTTTAAACCCATGATAAAAACCCCCTTGTATT
>Ga0307514_10001913_pt1 | contig 22851 bp, 21 predicted proteins | sample 16_EM_MG_FD_203088 | JGI IMG/M metagenome (GOLD analysis project Ga0307514, IMG submission 203088) | Populus trichocarpa ectomycorrhiza microbial communities from riparian zone in the Pacific Northwest, United States - 16_EM | ecosystem: Host-associated > Plants > Roots > Unclassified | place...
GGGTCGGTAGGTGTGTCGTTGCTGTCGGATTTGAAGTGGTACACGAACATCTCATCATCGTTGTTCGGGTCGATGTAAGTGAGATGGATCGCCACTGCGTACGCTGGTCCGCCGCCTTCGCTGTAGTGGTCGCCAACAGTGAGAAAGTCCCCATATCCCTGCATCCCGAGTTCGGGGTATGTGATGTGGAGAACCGAGAAAGAGTCGACCAGGTCGTAGTCGGCGTTCTTCTTTTGCTCAAATCCGTCGGCGACGAGCACGCGGGTGCTGTTCAAGAAATGGCGTCGGTAAAGCATGCTGGCTTGGTCTTCGACGAATATGTTCGTAAGTTCGCCCATTCGGTCAGCTAGTGCATCTGCGAGTCCTCGAGCATCTGTGAACCCAGCATGGATGATGGCGGGCCGGTGTCCCGAATGACTGTCAATCAGGGCGAGAGCGTCTGCCGTATCAGTGCTGCTCCGGAGCAGGATGCCGGCGGAAATTGCGTCATTGTCTCGATAGTTCTGTTCTAGAAACCCACTTATGCTCTCGCCACTCGACTTATGGTCACCATGACGTGGATTCACGATGACGATTGCACGCCCGCCCGCGTTACCGATCGCCTCCAAGGCGCGCTCTAAACCGCTCAGTGATTCCCGGACGGGTTCGATAATTGGGACGAAAGAAGAATTTGCGAGTTCGAGTGCGCACTCGCGCAAGGCGAGAAGCTCGAACTGTTTGCCACGAAAGTATGGATAGTACATTTGCTCAGCTCCAAGCGAGTGCGGAATGTACAGGCAACCTCGTTGCTTCACGAACCTTCAGCTGCGCTGCATGATTCAGGTTGAGAGAAAGTATGGCAGCACGTAATGACATTGGGATTGTTTGGATAGACGTCGCCGAGGATTGCTGCGAGCGGGATTGCTTGAGGGTGTTCACCATGTGTTTGTGCAGAGTCGATGGATCCAAGGTCGAGAAGACATCGCTCAGCGCGCGCCGCAACTGCGTGTTGGGGACCTCAGGCACGTCGATTTTTAGTGCTCGGAGGATGCTTATAGCCTCATCTGCTCTGATCAGATCCAGCACCGCGAGCGCATCAATGCGGCTTGGGTCGACTGTCGCCGGTCGCGCACTCTGAAGGGTGAAGCCAGATGACAGGACTATTACGCCCACCTCGCGGGGAACCAGTCGCGAAACCTGACTCACGTACGAAGGGCTTGTCACGACATTCACGGCCGCAAAAACTCGGCTGTAGGAAGATATCTGACTGCTTAGGCGCGCCAATGAGTCGCGTTCAGACTTGATTTCGTAAGCGGTCGCCGTGCCGTTAAGCACCACGACGTCCGCCTTGCATGTCCCAACGCGCACTTCGCTAAGCATGGACGCAGTGCGCAAGTTGTGGTGTCCGAGGAGGATCTTCTGCGTGATCGCGGATCGGTAGACATACTCATCGCGATTGCCGAGCGCGCGTAGGCTCTCAAACGCGCGATCAAATGTGTCGCCTATCGTGGCTCCTGGGTGCACATGACGGATCAGTCCTGACTCAAGGAGCAGACGGGTGAACAACGCCGATCTCCCGCTTCGCCCGAACTCTCGTAAAACCGTCGCCGAGAACATCCGAGTAAGAGCACTCAACTCCGTCTTTCCGACATTCATCGCGCACCCCATTCAAGACACCCGAGACCGAGCCGAACTCTCGCCGTCACAATATTGTATCGAGGCGTTCCCGTGCGTCCGGAGAGCCAATCTTGCCACCATGACCGAACTTACGCCGTCCGCGTGGCAGAGCAGCGGTAAGCACCTGCGCGGGCTGAGCCTAGATCTGGTTGCGCTGCATAAGCCGAGTTCGCGCCAGCTCAACCACCTCGTCCCAGTTCGAGTTAAAGATCTCGTCAACGAGCGGCTCCAGCGCCGTGTTGAGTTGGCCGAGCGCGACGCGCTCAGCAGGGCCTACAGTCAACGTGCCCTGGTCTGGCCGTTGCTCCATCCGACCCAGCCAGCCGCTCAGCACGAGTGCCTCGTCGTAGGAGAGCTCGACGGTGACGGTGCGTTCCGGATACATACCCTCAAGTATCAGTTGTCGGAGTGGTCGCCCCCGTGCTAATTTCGCCCCGACCACAATCGACCCTCTGGAGGTGACACCCATGAACGCAGTATCCACATCGGGTGCTCCCCTCGGTCGACGATCGCGCGACTGATCTAGTCGCCGCCGGGAGCACCCGCCACGCATTTGCGAAAGGCACCTCCCATGAACACATCTCTTCCCTCATCCCGCCGCGCCCTCGTCCTCGGGGGCGGCGGCTCCGCCGGCAACGCCTGGCTCATCGGCGTCGCCGCCGGTCTCGCCGAGGCCGGACTGGATGTCACCACGGCCGATCTCATCATCGGCACCTCCGCCGGCGCGACGGCCGCGGCCCAGCTGACCGCAGCCACCGCCAGCGACCTGCTCACGCAGACCCTGAATGCGGTCATACCGCAGCGACCGGGCGGAGCCGGACCGATGCTCGACCACCTGGAGCGAACCAACCGGGTGATCGCCGAATCGACCGGCATCGCCGACATGCGTCGACGGGCGGGTGCCTCGGCTCTCGAGCTCGAGGCTTCGACCGACCCAGTTGTGCAGGAGCGCTGGCGCGCAACCGTTGCGGCTCGGCTGCCGAGCCAGAGCTGGCCTAACCACCGCGTGCAGCTCACCGCCGTGGATGCCCGCACCGGCGAGCCCGTCATCTTCGACCGCGACAGCGGGGTCGCACTCGCGGACGCGGTCGCAGCCAGCTGCGCTGGCGGCTTCGCCTACGCCATCGGCGGCATCCACTACATCGACGGCGGCTACCGCACCAACGCCGACAACGCCGATCTAGCCGCGGGACACGAGCGCGTGCTGGTGTTGTCGCCGCTCGGTGGACGGTCGCGGCATCCACGGCACTGGGGCACCCACCTCGCCGAGCAGGTCGACGCGCTGCGCGCCGAGGGCAGCGCGGTCGAGACGATCTTTCCCGACGAGGTCGCTCTCGCAGCCTTCGGCGACAACCTGATGGACCTGTCGGCGCGGGCGCCGGCGGCTCGAGCCGGGCATGCGCAGGGGCTGGCGATCGCCGGACGACTTGAGGAATTCTGGGGCTGAGCCCCACCAATACATGCCGAATCGACCTTCGCGGAGCCGGGAGAGTCGATTTGGCATGTTTCGACGCCTTCGGGGCCGGCCGAGCTCGGTCCGACCCAAAGCAAAAGCCCCCGCATCAGCAGGGGCTTCTAGTGGTGGCTCCGACGGGCGTCGATCCCGTGACCTCACGATTTTCAGTCGTGCGCTCTACCAACTGAGCTACAGAGCCAAACCGGCTAGACCCCTCCGGGGAGAAGCCAAACCTTGCGACCCTGACCGGACTTGAACCGGCGACCTCCGCCGTGACAGGGCGGCGCGCTAACCAACTGCGCTACAGGGCCAAACTATGAAACTGTGGTGTTTTCGTGACCCCAACGGGATTCGAACCCGTGTTAACGCCGTGAAAGGGCGCCGTCCTAGGCCACTAAACGATGGGGCCATGCGATCACAGGATCCCATAGCTACCGAGGGTCAAGCATAGGGTGCGCCTCGCGAAAAGCAAAACCGCGCAAAAGGCGAAACTCTGGCGATCAACCGGGCAAAGAACGATGGGGCGGTTAGGTTCAAGTGCGGATTGAAGGTCAACTTGTTATTGTTGGCAATGTTAACAGTGTTACTGGTGTGAATTCGCGCTCGCGAAGCAGCACACGAACGGCGCGATACGGGGAATCCATGGCCATGACACACGGGGCGAACGCAGGCCTGCTGCGCTTCCTGCCACGCACGATTGGCGCGCGCATCGTCGCGGCCGCAACCGCCTTCGTTCTGGTCTTCACTGTCTCGCTCGTCAATGACTCTGCTGCCTACGCCGTCGACTACCCCACCTGGGCCGATGTCGCAGCCGCCCGCAACAACGAGGCAGCGACCAAGGCGAAGATCGCGCAGATCACCGCTCTCATCGCCGGCCTGCAGGCCGAGGTCGATCGCACCCAGGCCGAGGCGCAGGCCAAGGGCGAGATCTACCAGGAGGCCGACCAGAAGTTCCAGGACCAGGCCCTCAAGACCGAGGAGCTGCAGGCGCAGGCCGACGAGGCCCAGACGCTCGCCGAGGAGTCCATCGCCCGGGCCGGCGAGATGGTCGCCCAGCTCTACCGCGGCGGCAACGGCGACGTCACGACCACGCTCTTCGTCAACGCGAGCGACGCCGACGACCTCCTCTACAGCTACGGCATGGCTGACAAGTTCACCCAGCAGAGCGCGACCGTCTACGAGACCGCTCTCCAAGACCAGAAGTCGGCGCAATCGCTGACCGACCAGGCGAACGTCGCGAAGGACATCCGCGAGCAGCTGCGCATCGAGGCGGAGGCCGCCTTCCAGGCAGCTCAGGCCGCCGCGGATGCCGCAGCGGTCGCGCTCGAGGCACAGCAGCAGTACCAGAACCAGCTCAACGCGCAGCTCGTCGTGCTCACCGAGCGCCGCGCCGCAACCGAGGCCGACTTTGCCAAGGGCGTCGCCGTGCGGGCAGCGGCCGCAGCAGCAGCTCTCGCTGCCGGGCAGATCACGGCGAGCGGCTGGGCCAAGCCAGCGAGCGGCTGGATCTCGAGCGGGTTCGGTCACCGCTGCGGCGACGGTGGATGCAACAACCACCTCGGCACTGACATCGCCACCGCCTGCGGAAACCCGATCTACGCGGCCCACGCCGGGGTCGTCACCTACTCCGGCTGGAACGGCATCTACGGCAACTACATCCAGATCGACCATGGCGGCGGAGTCTCGACGGCCTACGGCCACATCCAGAACGGCGGCCTCCTGGTGCGCATCGGCGCCTACGTCGACCCTGGCCAGAACATAGCGAAGGTCGGAGCGACCGGCGGAGCGACCGGATGCCACCTGCACTTCGGCGTGCTCATCAACGGCGTGGTCACCAACCCGGTGCCGTACATGAGCGCACAGGGCGTGACGCTGGGCTGAGCCCCGGCACGATCTGGCGGGCTGCGCTCACCCGAGTTGCGTCAAAAAGGGCACCCAGCGGTGCTGGATGCCCCGTTTGCCGCACGTCGCTGACGAGCTCGCGGAGAAGGTAGAGCTAGTGGGCGGTCGGCGGCACGAACGCCGCGATGCCCGCCTGGATGATGGCCTCGGCCTCAGCGGCGTCGCCCCAGCCCTCGGTCTTGACCCACTTGTTCGGCTCGAGGTCCTTGTAGTGCTCGAAGAAGTGCTCGATCTCCTTGCGCTGGAACTCGGGGATGTCGTTGACATCCTGCACCCAGTCCCACCGCGGGTCCTTGGCGAGAACCGCGATCACCTTGGCATCGGAGCCGCCGTCGTCGGTCATGTTGAAGACGCCGACAGGGCGAACCGACACGAGGGAGGTCGGGTAGAAGGCCTCGTCGTGCAGCACGAGCACGTCGACCGGGTCACCGTCGAGACCGAGCGTCTCGTCGAAGAAGCCGTAGTTGGTGGGGTATCCGAAGGCCGTGAACAGAACGCGGTCGAGGGCGAGGCGGCCGGTCTCGTGGTCGACCTCGTACTTGACCTTGCTTCCCTTGGGGATTTCGATAACGGCGTTGTAGGCGGCCATGGGTGTTCACTCCTGTGCTCGTGGATGCTGGAATAACGTTACTGGATGACCACTCGCCACCGACTGACGCCAGCGATCGCCGACACGCGGCGTGCGGTGCGCGCACTCCTGCCGGCGGAGGGCACCGTTCTGGTCGCCCTCAGCGGCGGGCCGGACTCGCTCGCGCTGGCCGCCGCGACCGCGTTCGAGGCGCGCGGGCGTGCGGGTGCTGTCATCGTCGACCACGGCCTACAGGACGACTCGGCGGCCATCGCTGCCTTCGCGGCAGAGCAGGCGAGCACCCTCGGTCTCGACCCGGTGATCGTGAAACGGGTGGCGGTCGGGTCGACCGGAGGGCCGGAGGCGGCAGCCCGCGATGCCCGGTATGCCGCCCTGTCTGAGGCCGCCCAGCAACAGGGTGCTGCCGCCGTGCTGCTCGGCCACACCCTCGACGACCAGGCCGAGACGGTGCTGCTCGGCCTCGCGCGGGGCAGCGGTGCAACGAGCCTGCATGGCATGGATGCGGTGACGGGACTGTACCGACGGCCGCTTCTCGGCATCCGTCGCTCGACCACACTGCAGGCCTGCGAGGATGCCGCACTCACCCCGTGGACCGACCCCCACAACAGCGACCCGGCGTTCACCCGCGTGCGCGTGCGCGAGGGGGTGCTGCCCCTGCTCGAGCGCGAGCTCGGCCCCGGCGTCGCCGAGGCTCTCGCGCGCACCGCGGCGCAGCTGCGCGAGGACTCCGCCGCGCTCGACCACTTCGCCGAGGAGATCATCGAGGAGCTCGCCGAGATCGCCGAGGCCGGCATCTCGCTGCCGGTGAGCGCGCTCGCCTCCAACCCGGCGGCCCTGCGACAGCGGCTCATCCGGCTGGCAGTGCTTGGCGAGTTCCACGTGTCGCTGAGCCGCGCCCACACCCTCGAGGTCGCGCGCCTCGTCACCGACTGGCACGGGCAGGGACCGATCGACCTTCCGGGCGTCCGGGTTTCGCGAGAAGGAGGCCTCATCGTCTTCAGCGGGGCAGGATAGACGCATGGAGTTCAGCGACATCGAGTCAGACCTAGACGGCATCCTCTTCACGGAGGAGCAGATCCACGAGAAGCTCGCAGAGCTCGCCCGCCGCATCGAGGTGGACTACGCGGGCACGAAGCCGCTGCTCGTCGGCGTGCTCCGCGGCGCGGTCATGGTGATGGCCGACCTGGCGCGCGAGCTCACCATCCCGATCGAGATGGACTGGATGGCGGTCTCCTCCTATGGAAGCGGCACCCAGTCGAGCGGCGTGGTCCGCATCCTCAAAGACCTGGACACCGACCTCCACGGCCGTCACGTGATCATCGTCGAGGACATCATCGACTCCGGCCTCACCCTCTCGTGGCTGCGCGGCAACCTCGAGACGCGCGGCGCCGAGTCGGTCGAGATCGTGGCGCTGCTGCGCAAGCCGGAGGCCGCAAAGGTCGAGGTGGATGTGAAGTACGCCGGCTTCGAGATCCCTAACGCGTTCGTGATCGGCTACGGCCTCGACTACGCGGAGCAGTACCGCAACCTGCGCGGCATCGGGGTGCTCGCCCCCCACGTCTACTCGTAGCGCCTCGCTTGGCGCCCCGAACGTCCCCTCCCGTACCTTCCTGTTTTGCGAAAGCACACGAGGGGGGTGGATGGGGTTACCCCTAGGGCGAACATCCGGTGTTCATCCAGCGACCTGCCGCTAACCTTGCAGCAGGTTTCTTCAGCAGGAAGGTGCCGGGCCAAGACCGCCCGGAACATCATGGATATCAAGCGCATTCTTCGTGGACCGGTGTTCTGGGTCACCCTCGCCGTCATCGGTATCCTCTTCGGCCTCAGCTTCTTCACCGGGCTTCCGGGCTACAAAGAGGTGTCGGTCAAGCAGGGGCTCGAGCTGCTGAAGGACGGCAAGGTCGAGACTGCGAAGATCATCGACGGTGACCAGCGCGTCGACCTCACCCTGACGAAGGCCGACGGCGACTCCGGCAAGCTCGTGCAGTTCTACTACGTGGCGCCGCGCGGTGAGGAGATCGTCAACGCCGTTACGGCCGCCGACCCCAAGGAATTCACCGACGAGGTGCCGCAGCCGAACGCCTTCCTCTCCTTCCTCGGGCTCCTGCTGCCGTTCGTCGTCATCGGTCTCATCTTCTGGTTCCTCGTCTCGCGCATGCAGGGCGGCGGCTCCCGTGTCATGCAGTTCGGCAAGTCGAAGGCGAAGCTCGTCGGCAAGGAGACGCCGACCGTCACGTTCGCCGATGTCGCCGGCTCCGACGAGGCCGTCGAGGAGCTCGAGGAGATCAAGGACTTCCTCAAGGAGCCCGGCAAGTTCCTCGCTGTGGGCGCCCGCATCCCGAAGGGCGTGCTGCTGTACGGCCCTCCCGGAACCGGCAAGACCCTCCTCGCCCGCGCTGTCGCCGGTGAGGCTGGGGTGCCGTTCTACACGATCTCCGGGTCTGACTTCGTCGAGATGTTCGTCGGTGTCGGCGCGAGCCGTGTGCGCGACCTGTTCGAGCAGGCGAAGCAGAACGCCCCGGCCATCATTTTCATCGACGAGATCGACGCCGTCGGCCGCCACCGTGGCGCAGGCATCGGCGGCGGCAACGACGAGCGCGAGCAGACGCTCAACCAGCTGCTCGTCGAGATGGACGGGTTCGACGCGAACGCGAACGTCATCCTCATCGCCGCGACCAACCGCCCCGACGTGCTCGACCCCGCGCTGCTGCGCCCCGGTCGCTTCGACCGCCAGATTGGCGTCGACGCTCCCGACCTGCAGGGCCGCAAGCAGATCCTCGAGGTGCACGGCAAGGGCAAGCCCCTCGCCAAGGGCGTCGACCTCGAGGTGCTCGCGCGCAAGACGCCGGGCTTCACCGGTGCAGACCTCGCCAACGTTCTCAACGAGGCGGCCCTTCTGACCGCGCGCAGCAATGCGCAGCTCATCGACAACAGGGCGCTGGATGAGGCGGTCGACCGCGTCATCGCCGGCCCTCAGCGCCGCACCCGCCTGATGAACGACAAAGAGAAGCTCATCACGGCGTACCACGAGGGCGGACACGCGCTCGCGGCCGCGGCGATGCGCAACACCGATCCCGTGACGAAGGTCACCATCCTTCCCCGCGGCCGCGCCCTCGGCTACACGATGGTGCTTCCGCTCGAAGACAAGTACTCCGTCACGCGCAACGAGCTGCTCGACCAGCTCACCTACGCGATGGGAGGCCGCGTCGCGGAGGAGATCGTGTTCCACGACCCGACGACCGGGGCATCCAACGACATCGAGAAGGCGACATCCATCGCCCGCCGAATGGTCACGGAGTACGGCATGAGCGCGCGCATCGGCTCAGTCAAGCTCGGCCAGGCACAGGGCGAGCCCTTCATGGGTCGCGACATGGGCGGCGGACGCGACTTCTCGAACGGCGTCGCAGAGACGGTCGACGCCGAGGTGCGACTGCTCATCGAGCAGGCCCACGACGAGGCGTGGCAGGTGCTCAACACCAACCGCGACCTGCTCGACAAGCTCGCCCGCGAGCTCATCGAGAAGGAGACCCTCGACCACGTGCAGCTCGCCGAGATCTTCGAGAAGGTTGAGAAGCTGCCGGAGCGCCCGCAGTGGCTCTCGAGCGACTCGCGCCCGCTCTCGGACCGTCCGCCCATCAAGATCGAGGCGAAGGCGCCGATCGACGCCAGCGCTGTCGACGGCGGCGTGGCGTCAGAGCCGCCGAGCAAGCCGCGCAAGCCGCGGCCGCGCAAGACGCCCGGCGTCGCGACGGCCTAGACGCCGACGGCTACAGGCACAGCAGCCATGGCTATTGACACGCGTCGCATCGAGGCGGCGGTCGCCGAGCTTCTCGCCGCGATCGGCGAGGACCCGGCGCGCCCCGGCCTGGCGTCGACCCCGCAGCGGGTCGCACAGGCCTACGGCGACTTCTTCTCCGGTCTCGACCAGGATCCGCTCGCCCATCTCGCCGAGACGGTCGAACTCGCCGAGGGCGAGCGGGGCGAGCTCGTGCTGCTGCGCGACATCGAGTTCCGCTCTATCTGCGAGCACCACCTGCTGCCGTTCATCGGCATCGCGCACCTCGCCTACGTTCCGGCAGGCCGCGTCGTGGGACTCGGCCGGCTGCCGCGCGTGGTGGAGACCCTCGCCTCACGTCCGCAACTGCAGGAGCGCCTGACCGAGGAGATCGCCGACACGCTCGAACAGGGACTCGCTCCGGAGGGCGTGCTTGTCATCCTTGATGCTGTGCACGGCTGCGTCTCTGCCCGAGGGGCGCGCCAGGCGAAGAGTTCCACTGTGACGCTTGCGACGCGCGGCTCGCTCAGCGAGCCGGCTGCCCGCGCTGGCGTCATGTCACTGATCGGGCGGAGTAGTAGCAATGAATGAAGCCGCTGTGCGGGAGCGCCCACGGGTGTTCGGCATCCTCAACGTCACCCCTGACTCGTTCAGCGACGGCGGTCGCTGGAACGACCTCGACGACGCGATCGAGCACGGCCTCGAGCTGCATGAGAGCGGCGCAGACATCGTGGATGTCGGCGGTGAGTCGACGAGGCCGGGCGCGGAGCGCGTGCCGGAGGACGAGGAGCACGAGCGCGTGCTGCCCATCGTGACGGCCCTCGTCGAGCGAGGTGTGAGCGTCAGTGTCGACACCATGCGCGCCTCGACGGCCGCCCTCGCGATCGAGGCGGGGGCCGGGCTCATCAACGACGTGTCGGGCGGGCTCGCCGACCCGGAGATGTTCCGGCTGATCGCGGGCTCCGAGGTGGACTACGCAGCGATGCACTGGCGCGACCTCAGCCACGAGACGGGCGGCTTCACGAACGTTGTCGACGAGGTGCGCGACGACCTCAAGTACCGCATCGCGGAGCTCATCATCTGGGGAGCTGATCCAGAGCGCATCATCGTCGACCCTGGCATCGGCTTCGGCAAGACGCCAGAGGAGAACTGGGCGCTGCTCGGGCACCTCGACGAGCTGGCGACCCTCGACCACCGGGTGCTCGTGGGGGTCTCCCGCAAGAGGTTCCTGGCGCCGTTCACCGAGCCGGACGCCGATCCGGCCGACCGCGACGGTGCGACCGCCACGATCAGCGCCCTCGCCGCGCAGGCGGGAGCCTGGGCCGTTCGCGTGCACGACGTCGCATCCACGCGTGCGACCCTCGACGTGTGGGAAGCCTGGGAACGGGGAGCCTCGTCGTGAGCGAGAGCGACCGCATCACCCTGACGGGTCTTCGGGCCTCGGCCTTTCACGGCGTGCTGGAGCACGAGCGCCGCACCGGTCAGGTGTTCATCGTCGACGTGACGGTCTGGCTCGACCTCGAGGCGGCTGCTGCCAGTGATGACCTCGACCTCACTGTTCACTATGGCGAGCTCGCCGAGGAGGTGGTCGCAGCGGTGGAGTCGGAGCCGGTCGACCTCATCGAGACCGTTGCCGAGCGCATCGCCGGTGTTGCCCTCGCCCATGCCCCGGTGCGGCAGGTCGAGGTGACCGTGCACAAGCCCTCGGCGCCCATCACCGTGCCGTTCTCGGACGTCGCGGTGACCATAGTCAGATCGCGGAAGTGACGGGGGCAGCCGTGACGCACGCGGTGCTCGCGCTCGGCAGCAATCTCGGCGATCGCGCCGGCGCGCTCACCGAGGCAGTCCGGCGCATTGCCGACCTCCCCGGGGTCGACCTCGTCGCGGCCTCGTCTGCCCGGGAGTCGATCGCGCTCACGCCGAGCGGCCCCGATGCCGACGCTCCCGCCTACCTCAACTCCGTTGTCGCCGTCGAGACGGCGCTCACCCCGGAGGCTCTGCTCGGCGCCGTCAACGCCATCGAGACAGACCTCGGTCGGGTGCGCGGCGAGCGCTGGGCCGACCGCACTCTCGACATCGACATCATCGTGTTCGGCGACCTCGTCGTCGAGACGGAACGACTGACCGTCCCGCACCCGCGTGCCGCGGAGCGCGATTTCGTGCTCGAGCCGTGGCTCGAGATCGAGCCGGATGCCGTCATCCCGGGTCTCGGCAGCGTGCGCGAGCTGGCGGAGGCGCTGCGGTGAAGCCGACCAAGGCATCTCCCCTCGTCATCCTCGGCCTGATCGGCGTCGCCGCCGCATGGATCGCCGAGCTCATGCTGGTCGGCTCCGGTCGACCGAGCCTCGTTCCGCCGCTCACGCTCGGCATCGCCCTCGGCCTTATCGGCGTGCTGGTGGTGCTCGGGGCGCTGCCGGTCTTCCGGGTGGCGCGGGGGGTCGTGGGCGCGCGGGTCGACCCGTTCTACGCGACGCGCATCGTGCTGCTCGCGAAGGCATCCAGTCTCACTGGGGCGATCCTCGCGGGGTTCGCGCTATCGGTGCTCGTGTTCCTGCTGTCGCGGTCGGTCGTGGCGTCGGCCGGCTCGGTCGGCATGGCGGTGGTGACCCTGGTCGGCGCGGGCATGCTGCTGGTCGGCGGCCTCGTGGCGGAGAAGATGTGCACGCTCCCTCCCAGCGACGAGGAGCCGGGCGTAGCCGACACAATGGCCCTCTGACCGGCTTTTCACAGAAAGCCGTTGCGAATGGTGACGTTCACATGTTAACGTCACCATTGCACGACACCCTGAGGCAATGTTCAAGGACGAACACGCAGCGAGAACGCAATGAGGCGTTCTTGGCATTGCTCGCCACAGAGAAGGAACCAAGGAAGGATCCTGACTATGAAGCGAATGACCAAGGTCACAACAGCAATCGCCATGGCCTTGCCGCTAGCGCTCGTGATGAGCGGTTGCAGTGGCAGCACCGAAACCCCCGGCGGCGGAGACGACAACACCCTCACCGTCTGGGCGTGGGACCCCACCTTCAACATCTACGCGTTGCAGGAGGCCGAGAAGATCTACCAGGCCGACCATCCCGACTTCAAGCTCGACATCGTCGAGACGCCGTGGGACGACCTGCAGACCAAGCTCACGACCCTCGCGCAGTCGCAGGAGACGAGCGAGCTGCCCGACATCTTCCTCATGCAGAACAACGCCTTCCAGAAGAACGTCATCAACTACCCTGACCTATTCACCGACTTCAGCGACTCGGATGTCGACTTCTCCACGTTCCCGGAGGCTGTCGCCGACTACTCGACCGTCGACGACGTCAACTACGGTCTGCCCTTCGACTCGGGAACCGCCATCCAGGCGCTCCGCACCGATGTGCTCGCCGAGGCCGGCTACACGGTCGCCGACTTCACCGACATCACCTGGGATGACTTCGTCACCAAGGCAAAGGACGTGCTCGCCACGACCGGCAAGCCGCTGCTCTCTGGTCAGGCGGGATCCTCCGACATGATCATGATGATGCTGCAGTCGGCTGGCGCGAGCCTGTTCGACGGCGACGGTAAGCCGACGATCGCCGACAACGATGCGCTGCTCGCCGCCATCAACACCTACATCGAGCTCGTCGACGATGGAATCTTCGTCGAGGTGAACTCGTGGGACGAGTACATCGGCACCTTCGTGAACGGCTCCGTCGCTGGCACGATCCAGGGTGTCTGGATTGTCGGATCGATCCAGACGGCCGCCGACCAGGCCGGCAACTGGGCCATCACCGACCTGCCGAAGCTCGACGGAGTCTCTGGGGCCACGAACTACTCGGCCAACGGAGGATCGTCGTGGGCAGTCAGCTCGAACGCCAACGCAGAGCTCGCGCAGGACTTCCTCGCGTCGACCTTCGCGGGCTCCACCGAGCTCTACGACACGATCCTGCCGAAGTCGGGCGCCGTCGCGAACTGGAGCCCGGCTGGCGACAGCGATGTCTACTCGCAGCCGAGTGAGTTCTTCGGCGGCCAGGCGATCTTCGCCGACGTGGTTGCCTTCGGCGCCGACGTGCCGAGCAACAACACGGGTGCCTACTATTACGAGGCACGCGACGCCGTGAGCGCCGCGATCACGAAGATCATCGGTGGCGCCGACCCGAAGGATGCCCTCGACGAGGCGCAGTCCACGGTCGAATTCGCGATGGGCTAGGTCCACAGCACGGGTGGGCGGGCGAGTCTCGCCCACCCGTGCCGCCCCGCGCTATCCGCGCGACCCTATTGACTACGAATGAGGACCGAGGTGCCACTGTGAGCGCACTGACCGCGACGCCCAAGAGGGCGCGCCGAGACAGCGACGGGCTGCGCCCCGACCGCCCATGGCTCGGAACCGACCGCCGACACAGCCTGACCGGGTGGGGCTTCCTGCTGCCCGCGGCTGTGCTGATCGTGCTGGTGAGCTTCGTGCCGATGATCCAGGCGTTCATCCTGTCGCTGCAGACGGGGCGCGGCACGCAGCTCGATTTCGCGGATCCGCTCTGGTACAACTACCAGCGGCTGTTCGGCGATGAGATCTTCAAGCAGACGGTCGGAAACACCTTCATCTACCTGATCATCCAGGTGCCGATCATGCTCATCCTTGCGATGGTGCTGGCGAACCTCCTCAACAACCCCAACCTGCGGTTCAAGGCCTTCTGGCGCACGGCGATCTTCCTTCCCTGCGCGGTCTCGCTCGTCTCCTACTCACTGGTCTTCCGCACCATGTTCGCCAACGACGGCTTCGTCAACGACTTCCTCGCGGCGTTCGGGGCCGAACCGGTCAACTGGCTGGGCGAGGCAGACACCGCCCGCTTCGTGCTGATCCTCGGGCTGCTCTGGCGCTGGACCGGCTTCAACATGATCTTCTTCCTCGCCGGCCTGCAGAACATCGATCGCTCGACGATCGAGGCCGCTCGCATGGATGGCGCCAACGCGCTTCAGACTTTCTGGCGGGTGACGGTGCCGCAGCTGCGTCCCATCATCCTGCTGACGGCCATCATGTCGACCAACGGAACACTGCAGCTCTTCGACGAGTCATGGGCTCTCACCCGCGGTGGTCCCGCCTACGCGTCGATGTCGATGTCGCACTACCTCTACGAGGTGTCGTTCCAACGCAATCCCAACTTCGGCTACGGCGCCGCGCTCGCCTACGTGATCCTCGTCCTCGTCGCCGTGCTCGCATTCATCCAGTTGAGAGTCGGTGACAAGCGTGATTAAGCGTCTACGCGGTCTGCCCGGGTACCTGTTCCTCGGCATCTGGACCATCTTCTCCCTGTTCCCGCTCTATTTCATGGCGGTCTCGGCCACCAACTCCAGCCGCGATGTGCTTGCCTCCCGCCTCGTTCCGGGCGCCGAGCTGTTCACCAACGTCGCCAAGCTCTTCGCCGCGCAGGACGTCGCAGCAGCGATGGGCAGCTCCTTCGCGATCGCGATCGGCACGACGGTGCTCGCCCTCTTCATCTGCTCCATCGCGGGCTTCGGCTTCGAGGTCTACCACTCGAAGGGCAAGGACGTCCTCATGGGCGTGCTGCTGCTCGCCATGATGATCCCGTTCGCGGCCACGATGATCCCGCTGTTCCAGGCGTTCGCAAAGCTCGGGTTGGTCAACTCGCTCTTCGCGGTCATCGTGCCGTCCGTCTCGACGCCACTGCTGATCCTGTTGTTCCGGCAGTCGTCGCGGTCATTCCCGAGCGAGATCCTCGAGGCCGCTCGAATGGATGGGCTGAACGAGTTCTCGATCTTCGCCCGCATCTACGTGCCGACCATGCGCGCCACCTTCGCGGCGGCGGGCGTCATCACCTTCATGACCGCCTGGAACAACTACCTGTGGCCCCGTGTCATCCTCATCAAGAACGACGTGCAGACGATGCCCATGCTCATCGTCAACCTCAGCGCCGGGTACGTGACGGACTACGGAGTGCTCATGCTGGCTGTTCTGCTCGCCTCGCTGCCGACCGTCGTCGTGTTCCTCGCGCTGCAGCGGTCCTTTGCCAACGGCGTGACGGGAGCGATCAAGTGAGCCTCGACATCACCAGGGTCGCCGACCCGCGCTTCGTGTCGGAGAACCGGATGCCAGCGCACTCCGATCACCGCTGGTTCCGTGACCACGCCGAGGCCGCGACCGCTGCCAGTGGATACGAGCAGCTGCTGAGCGGGGTGTGGAAGTTCCACTACGCACCCGGCCCGAGCCAGACGATCAAGGGATTCGAGGCACGCGACTTCGACGCGAGTGGGTGGGACGACATCCCTGTGCCCGCCCACATCCAGCTGCACGGCTATGACTCGCCGCAGTACGTGAACGTGCAGTACCCGTGGGACGGTCGCGAGCAGGTGGAGCCAGGGCAGGTCCCCACCCTGTTCAATCCCGTCGCCAGCTACGTTCGCGACTTCACCCTCGACCACCCGCTCGCGGAGGGCGAGACGGTGTCCGTCGTCTTCGAGGGCGCGGAGAGCGCGATCGCGATCTGGTGCAACGGAGAGTACGTCGGCTACGCCACTGACAGCTTCACTCCGTCGGAGTTCGACCTCACCGCCCTGCTGGTGCCTGGCGAGAACCGGCTGGCCGCGCAGGTCATCAAGTGGTCGAGCGGATCGTGGCTGGAGGACCAGGACATGTTCCGCTTCTCCGGGCTGTTCCGCGATGTGGTGCTGCGTCGTCGTCCTGCCGCGCACGTCGAGGACCTGCGGGTGACGACGCAGCTCGCCGACGACTTCGGGAGCGCCGAGATGCGGGTGACGGCGCAGCTGCGGGGCGCCGGGTCGGTCACCGCGCAGCTCGCGGGCGTCGGTGAGCTCACGGCAGCCGACGACGGCGTGCTGACGATCCGGGTCGACGGCCCGCGACTGTGGAGCCCGGAAGCACCAGAGCTGTACGACCTCGTCATCGAGGTGCGCGACGGCGAGGGCGTGCTGGTCGAGGTGATCCCCCAGCGGGTCGGAATTCGACGGTTCGCGATCGAGGATGGGCTGCTGCGTCTCAACGGGCGTCGCGTCGTCTTCCACGGCGTCAACCGCCACGAGTTCGGTCTCACCGGTCGCGTGATGACCAGGGAGCAGACCGAGGCAGACCTGCAGGCCCTCAAGAGGATCAACGTCAACGCGATTCGCACCAGTCACTATCCGAACAACTCCTTCTTCTACGAGCTCGCCGACCGCTACGGGTTGCTCGTGGTCGACGAGATGAACCTCGAGACCCACGGCATGTGGGACCGCCTTCGGTACCTGTCGGCCGACGTCGACGAGGCCTTCCCCGGTGACCGCCCCGAGTGGCTGCCGGCGTTGCTCGACCGGGCGGCGAGCATGCTCGAGCGGGACAAGAACCACGCCAGCGTGGTCATGTGGTCGTGCGGCAACGAGTCGTTCGGCGGCACCGCTATTCGCGAGGTGGCCGACTGGTTCCGCGAGAACGATGATCGTCCGGTGCACTACGAGGGGGTGGACTGGGACCCGCGTCATCCCGACACGACCGATGTGCTGAGCAAGATGTACACCCCCGCGAGCGCGATCGAGCCGTTCCTCGCCGAGCATCCGGGCAAGCCGTTCATCCTGTGCGAGTACGCGCACGCGATGGGCAACTCCTTCGGTGGAGTGGATGAGTACCTCGACCTCGCGTACCGCGAGCCGCGGTTCCAGGGGGGGTTCATCTGGGACTTCTCCGATCAGGCGCTCGAGCTGACAGATCGCAATGGTCAACGCTTCTACGGCTACGGCGGCGACTTCGGCGAGGCACCGCACGACGGCGATTTCAGCGGCAACGGCATCTTCTTTGCCGACCACAGCCCAACCCCCAAGGCCCAGGAGACGGCTGCCGTCTACCAGTGGCTGCGTGTGAGTGTCGAAGCGGACAGCTTCACCGTCGAGAGCCGCCTGCTGACGACACGGTCGTCGGCCTACGAGTGCCGGGTAGCACTCGCCCGCGAGGGAGACGTGCTCGAGACCGTGGCGGTCGAGACGGATGTCGCCCCTGGCGAGTCGGCGACGTATCCGCTGCCCGTCACCGTGCCCTCGGCACCGGGCGAGTACACGGTACTGGTGTCGTTCTCCCTTCGCTCGCCGTCCGACTGGGCCGAGGCAGGCCACGAGGTCGCGTGGGGTCAGAGTGTGTTCGGCGCATGGCAGCCACCGACGCTGGTTGGGGCGGAGCCTCTTCGCGTCGTCCATGGCATCCACAACACGGGGGTGCACGGCTCGCGGTTCCAGGTGCTGTTCTCGCGAGTGCACGGCGGGCTGCTGTCCTATCGCTTCGGCGACGGCCCGCAGGGTGGCCGCGAGCTGCTCGGCGGCATCGTCCGGCCCAGCTTCTGGCATGCGCCAACCTCGAACGAACGCGGGTGGGGCGGGCCAGCCGAGGATGGCGCCTGGCTGGTTGCCAGCCGCTACCTTCGCACGAGCCCGGAGTCGACCGACCCCCAGGTCACGGTCAACGACGATGGATCCGTCACGGCGGTCTATCGCTACACGCTGCCGATTCGCCCGGCCACGGTCTGCGAGATCGCCTATCGCGTCGACGGCGCTGGGCGCGTCGAGGTCACCCAGTCGATGGAGCTCGTCGACGGGCTTCCTCCGCTGCCGGAGTTCGGAACCCTGCTGACGACGAGCGCCGACTTCGACCGCTGGCGCTGGTACGGCGACGGCCCGGAGGAGTGCTACATCGACCGGCGATCTGGCGCTCGCCTCGGCCTCTTCGAGACGGATGTCGCGTCGGCTCTCACTCCCTACCTTCGCCCGCAGGAGGCAGGCAGCCGCACCGGCGTGCGCTGGGCGGAGGTCACCGACTCCCGTGGCGTCGGGGTGCGGCTCGACTCCGCGGCCGGCATGGAGTTCTCCGCGCTGCCGTGGACGCCCGACGAGGTCGAGGCGGCCGCGCATCCGAATGAGCTTCCCGCCATCCAGCGCACGGTTCTGCGCCCGGCGCTCATGCGGCGGGGGGTCGGCGGTGACGACTCCTGGGGGGCGCGTACACTTCCCCAGTACCGACTGCCCACCACGGGCACGCTTCGTTTCCGATTTGGATTCATGGGGGTCTGATATGGACACGCGCCGTCCGTCGATGAGGGACGTCGCGCGGGAGTCGGGGCTTTCCCTTCAGACGGTGTCGCGAGTCGCCAATGGCGAGCCCAACGTGAACGAGTCGACGCGCGATCGGGTGCTCGGCGTGATGCGCGACCTGGGCTATCGACCCAACCTCGCTGCGCGGGCCATGCGTCGCGGCAGCTACAAGAGCATCGGAATCGTGTACCAGGGGCTGCACGCGGTCGGCCACCGCCGCACCGTCGAGACCGTCTCGGAGCACGCGGCCCTCGCCGGCTACACCACGACGCTCATGCCGATCGCCGCAGCCACCGGCCTCGCCACGAGCGGTGCGTTCACCCGGCTGGAGGAGATGGCGGTCGACGTGATCGTCTCCATCCTCACCACGCAGATCGAGTTCGAGACGCCGATGGTCGTTCCGGCGGGGATTCAGAACATCGTGATCGGTCCGCAGACGAACCCGGCCGTCTGGTCGCTCGACTTCGACCAGCACGGTGGTGCTCAGGCCGGTGTCCGTCACCTGCTCGAGGCAGGCCACCGCACCGTGCACCACATCACGGGTGCGCCTGGGTCGTTCTTCGCGGCGGGCCGCGCCGAGACCTGGGAGGCGACGCTTCGCGAGGCAGGCCGAGAGGTTCCAGAGCCGCTGGTGGGGGACTGGTCGGCGCACTCCGGCTACCTCGCGCTGTGCCGCCTCCTCGAGTCGACCCCGGCCGCCGACCACCCGACGGCCATCTTCTCCGCCAACGACCAGATGGCGCTCGGTGCCTACCGTGCCATCCGAGAGTTCGGGCTCCGGGTTCCCGACGACGTCTCCATCGTCGGCTTCGACGACATCGAGGAGGCTCTCGACTTCAGCCCCCCGCTCACGACGATCGCGCAGGACTGGGATCTGCTCGGGCGCGAGGTGCTTCGTGTCGCGGGTGAGGCGCTCGCGGGCGGGCCGCCCCGATCGGTTCTCCTGCCCACGCGACTGGTAGAGCGCGAGTCGGTGGCACGAGCCCGCACCTGAGCCGCGAGAGGAGCGGGGCTGGCCACCCACCCGGTGTCGTAGGGTGTCGGGTGTGAGCTCGATCGAATACAACCGCGTCTCCCCGAAGTACATCGTCGTCGACCTGATCGGGTACCTCATCTCCGGGGTCATGGCGACCGCCGTGTCCTTTGTTCCCCTCGTCGTGTTCCAGTGGTCGCTCGGCTGGATCCCGCCGGTCGTCGTCGGTGCCATCTCGATCATCATGGTCGCCCTCACCCCGCGCCGCGTCCGTGCCATCGGCTACGCGCTCCGCGACGACGACCTCGTCTTCCGTCGCGGCATCATGTGGACGAGGGTCGTCGCTGTGCCCTACGGCCGCATGCAGCTCGTCGACATCAACCGCGGTCCACTCGCGCGCGCGGTCGGGCTGAGCGAGCTCAAGCTCGTGACGGCTGCTGCGGCGACCGGCGTAACCATCCCGGGTCTGCCGGAGGCGGTCGCCGAGGAGCTGCGCGACCAGCTCGTCGCCCTCGCCGAGAGCAGGCGGGCCGGACTGTGACCCACGTCGCCCCGCCGACCGGGCTCTCCGACGGAGAGTGGCACCGGCTCCACCCGGCGACCCCGCTGCTCAAAGGCGGCATCGCCCTCGTCGCGATCATCGGCTTCATGGTCTACAACCTGCGCGACGCGTTCATCGAGACGCTGTTCGGCGGAGGGCGCGGTGACGAGGATCCGGTCTCGTGGCTGCTCGGCCACACCGCGTTCTGGGTTATCGCCCTCGCGGTCGTCGGTTTCCTCCTCCTGCTCGTTGCCGCGTTCTACGTCTCCTGGCGCATGAACACGTTCCGCATCACCGACGAGGTCGTTGAGGTGCGCAGCGGCATCCTGTTCCGCACCCACCGAAAGGGCCGGCTCGATCGCATCCAGGGCATCAATATCTCTCGGCCCTTCATCGCGAGGATCTTCGGTGCGGCCAAGCTCGAGGTGAACGTCGCCGGGCAGGACGCGAACGTGCAGCTCGACTACCTCGGCTCTGCGGCGGCAGACGACCTGCGGCGCGAGATCCTTCGCCTCGCCTCCGGAACGCAGGCGGCTGCAACCGCGACGGCAGCTGCGGCGAGTGGCGGCACTCTCATCGAGCAGCGGGTGCACGAGTTGCTGGCCCCAGAGCTCGACCCTGCCGAGGCGCCGCTGGAATCCGTTGTCACGATGAACCTCGGCCGCGTGATCGGCTCTCTCGTGCTCAGCGGGTTCACGATCATGGTGATCGCGATCGTGGTGGCTGTCGTCATCAGCACCTCGCTCACGGGCGAGGCCTTCTTCCTGTTCGGGATCGTGCCAGGCATCATCGGCGGCGCGAGCTATTACTGGTCGCGGTTCACGCGCTCGCTGCGGTACACGATCGCGGGAACGCCCGACGGCATCCGCATCGGCTACGGACTGCTCTCGACGAGCAACGACACCCTCCCGCCCGGCCGCATCCACTCGGTGCAGGTGAGCCAGCCGCTGCTGTGGCGTATCCCCGGCTGGTGGGAGATCAAGGTCAACCGGGCAACGAAGTCCACGACGACCGACGGCAGCGGTCAGCGCAACACCACGATCCTGCCGGTGGGCGACCGCGGAGACGTCATGCGCGTGCTCGGTCTCGTGCTGCCGGGGCTCTCGACCGACGAGGCCCTCGAGATGCTGCGTCGCGGCATCGAGTCGAAGGGCGGCGACGACGGCTTCACCACCTCGCCGCGTCGCGCGGCGGTTATCCGCTGGTTCTCCTGGCGCCGCAACGGCTTCGCCCTGCTGGATGACGCGGTGCTGCTGCGCAAGGGCGCGATCTGGCGAGAGCTCGTCATCGTGCCTCTCGCCCGCATGCAGAGCGTCGTCATCGAGGATGGCCCCGTCTACCGTCGGCTGCGCCTCGGAGCGGTCAAGGTGCACACCGTCGCCGGCCCGATCTCGCCATCGCTTGGCGCTCTCGACCGCACCGACGCCGAGGGCTTCTTCGACTCGGTCGCGGCGGCAGCGGTGCGCTCTGGCACCTCAGACACAAGCCACCACTGGCGCGCCCATGAGGTGCGCCCGGCCGACGCATCGTGAGCGGTCAGCGCGACGGACGGCTCGGTATCGGCATCATCGGAGCCGGGCGGGTCGGACCAGTGCTCGGTGCCGCACTCGCGGGTGCCGGTCACGCGATCGTCGGCATCAGCGCCGTCTCCGCCGACAGCAGGGACAGGGCGGAGGCGATGCTGCCGGGCGTGCCCGTTCTCGACGTTCCCTCGGTGGTCGAGCGCAGCGAGCTCGTCATCCTCGCCGTGCCGGAGTCTGAGCTCGAGGCCCTTGTCGCCGGCCTCGCCGCGACGGGCACCTGGCAGCCGGGGCAACTCGTGCTGCACACGGCACCCGGTTTCGGCACCGCGGTGCTCGGCCCGGCGACCCGGGCGGGGGCGATACCTCTCGCCGTGCATCCCGCCATGGCGTTCACGGGCACGAGCATCGACCTGGTGCGCCTGCGCGAGAGCTTCTGCGCGGTGACGGCACCGACGCCCGTGCTGCCGATCGGCCAGGCCCTCGTCGTCGAGATGGGTGCAGAGCCCGTCATCATCGCCGAGGACGACCGTGCCGCCTACGCGGAGGCGATCGCCACGGCCACGAGCTTCTCGACGGCGATCGTGGGGCAGGCCATCGGCATCCTGCAGTCCATCGGCATGGAGTCACCCGGTGGCGTGCTCGCACCGCTCGTGCGCTCCGCAGTCGAGAACGCGCTCGCGGCGGGAACCCCCGCTACGATCGACCCCGAAGATGCCTTCCCGATCGACGACGAGGACTGACCCGTGAGCTCCACCGCATCGCAGCGGCCCATCGTGCTGACGACCATTGCGGAGGTCCGCGCGACGCTGCAGGGCCCCGTCGCCCTCGTGCCGACCATGGGTGCCCTGCACGACGGCCATCTCGCCCTCGTCGAGCGAGCCAAGCAGCTCGCCCCGACCGTCGTCGTCTCGATCTTCGTGAACCCGCTGCAGTTCGGCGCTGGCGAAGACCTCGACCGGTACCCGCGCACCCCCGATGAGGACCTCGACAAACTCGCGGCCGCCGGTGTGCAGTACGTCTTCATGCCCTCGGTCGACGAGCTCTACCCGACGTGGCCGATCGCGACGAAGGTGGTCGCTGGCTCGGTCGGCAATCTCTACGAGGGCAAGACGCGCTCTGGGCACTTCGACGGCGTGCTCACGATCGTGGCGAAGCTGCTCAACATCGTGCGTCCAGACCACGTCGTCTTCGGGCGCAAGGATGCCCAGCAGGTCTTCCTTGTGGCCCGCATGGTTGCCGACCTCGACATCCCGACGAAGGTCGCTGTCGTCGATATCGTGCGCGAGGGTGACGGCCTCGCCCTCTCCAGCCGCAACCGCTACCTCGACGAGAAGCAGCGCCGCGCCGCTCGCGTGCTCTCCCAGGCCCTGGAGGCCGCGGTGTCC